>Ga0209402_10000034_pt1 | contig 155258 bp, 125 predicted proteins | sample ArcticOcean_MG_C_3_FD_187437 | JGI IMG/M metagenome (GOLD analysis project Ga0209402, IMG submission 187437) | Marine microbial communities from western Arctic Ocean - ArcticOcean_MG_CB8_126 (SPAdes) (version 2) | ecosystem: Environmental > Aquatic > Marine > Oceanic | place: Arctic Ocean...
GAGGGCGCCGCCGGCGTCGCCGAACTTGCCGGTGCCGTCGTTGCGCCACAGGTAATCGACCGTCATCCAGTAGCCGCTGGTGATGACATCGATGTCGCCGTCGCGGTCGAAGTCACACGGCGATGCGCCGCGGGTGTTGGCGGCGCCGGGAGAGGTCCAGCCGATGTTGAACGTGACTGTTCCGTCTTCGGCTTTTTCAGCGAAATAGATGTAGTCGTGGGTGCCGCCGTCCGGCCAGGCGTTGGAGTTGGTCATGCCGGTGATGTAGTAGTCGAGCAACCCGTCGCCGTTGAAGTCGGCCCAGAAGCTCGAGTACGGACGGTAGGTGGGCACCTTCGCGAACTTTTGGGAATGGTCGTCAAAGGTGTCGGTCTCGCCGTTGTAGCTCGCCAGGGTTACCGTTGGTATCGCCTCTCCGACCCCGGCAGCATCGAGGAAGCCGTCGCCGTTGTAGTCCGCCACCGAAGTGTGCGGTGGGCCGCCCTGTACTTTCCTGAAGCTCTCGCCGCCTTCGTTGCGGAAAATGCCAGCGGCAAACAGGTCAACAAAACCGTCGTTGTCGAAGTCGCCCCATGCCACAGCGCCGTTGCTGGTAATCTCCAGCCCCATGGGGCCGGTAACATTCTCGAAGGGGGCTGCGGTAACGGTGCCAAGAGCGCCGCAAAACAAGAGGAGCATTGCAGACTTCATCATTGTTGATTTCCGTTAGGTGTGGGTTTGTGTTGAGGCGAGAGCCAAAGGTAACTCCGACTCGGCCGAGTGCAATTGTACCGGGGAGAATACTGCATCATGCGCAAACGCCGGAATCCGCAATGTCGGCAGGGGTCAGCTTTCGATCAGTACGGCAGCTTCTCCCGGCCCCAGTCCGATCTCATCCGGTGCGGGTTCGGGCTCCGGCGCCTCCGGGCGAACCAGTAGCAGCTGCTGCGTACTGTCGTCCAAGGTCACGGTTACTTTGACTGCCTGTGCGGTGTCGAAGTTCCCGACCACGACTGCCTGCTTTCCATTATCCGTGTCGCGGAAGACTGTGTAGTGCGGGTGCGGCGTACCTGCTGCTGTGGTCACTTGGGCGCCCTGTGTGTCACGGTACTCGCCATCCCAGAGGAATGTCCGGTAGCGCCGGCGCAGGGCGTCGATTGTTTTGCCGTACTCGAGCGTGCGCGGGAACTCGCCGAGACGCCCTTTGTAATTGCCGGGTTCGTAACTGATGATGTAGCGGTGCATGAGGCACTGGTTGAGGGTGTTCCGGTCGTTGAATGCCGTCACTGCCACCATCAACCCGGCGAACGGATCGATATAACGTTCCACTGCGACGTGGTCCGGGTTGGTGATGCGTAAGTAGGCGATGCTGTAGTGCAGAAACTGCACATCGCGGCACACCTCGCCGACCAACAGGTACTCGGGATCTTCGCTCGCAGCGATCTCTCGAAACGCCTCGCCCAATGGCGTGTCGCCCGCGAAGATGTGCGCCGGCACCGGATGGTCGTGTGCCGGGTCAAAGCAGTAGGTGGCGCCGCCATGATGCTGGCATTCGTCATAGAGCGCGCCGGCGGCACCCAGGGCCAGGCTTTTTCGGAACTCGTCGCAGGCAATCTCGCGCCACGCCGGACTGAGCGGACACATCGGCGCGAAGGGGCGCGAGTTGATCCCGATCAGTTGTGTCGGCGTGTGGTATTGGTACCCCGGATGGAAGTGCGGTTCACCGTACGGGTTCTTGGTTGTGTGGCGGATGCCTTCCTCGCGGTACCAGTCGGTCGTGCGATCCACCCAGGTGTATTTGTTGAACAACACGACTTTCACACCAAGCTCATGGATGCGGGTGATCGCGTCGCGCAGCTCGGCTGCCGCACCCAGTCGCGGATCGGTGTCGTGCGACGGGTTGCCGCGGTCCTGGCCGCCCACCGTCCAGCCTGTCAGCTGCAGTGCCTGGACGCCGTGTTCGGCGCATTCTTTGCCGATGTCCTCCAGCTCGCTGTAGCGCCAGCGCAGTTCGTCTTCAGGTGAGTTCAGGTGGAGCTGCTGCCAGGAATGAACGTCCTGTGCCCACGCCGGTGTCGGTGGTCGCTTGAACCACGTTTCCCGCCATGCCTTGTACACATCCACACCCTTGTGCCAAGTGCCGGTGAAGGGCGCCAGGACGATGGGCGACAAGTCTGTTGATGTCCCCGGCAGGACATATGGGAAATGCCAGGTTGCAACCTCGAGATGGTTTGCCTGCCCGTCTAACTCCGGCTCGGCCGATGCCATCCCGTCATCCTCGCTGAAGCCGATTTCGAATCCCGGTTTGAGCTCGCAGACGAAGCGGATCGCTTCCTTGGCGCTGGTGTCGTGGCAGCCCGTGTACAGGCCTTGCCGGTCACTGGCGATGAGCAGGAACGGTGTAATCGGGTCCTCGGGTGTCTGCAGTGGTTGCTCGAGGCCCCAGTACCCGAAGCGCCCGGTGAACCGCGGCAGCAGCGACGCCGTAGCCATGCCCGAGGAGGTGCGCATCATGGTGCGCAGGTGTTCATCGGCAGATGGCATCGGCAGGTCGCCGATACACGGATAACTGACGTGCTCGACGGTGTGCGGTGAGCGATTGTCAAGATGGGCCTCGAAGCGCAGCGTCGCCCCTTCGAGCGTGATCGTGGCAACAAAGGTAATGTCCAGCGCCTCGCCATGCTGCGGCTGCAGGTGGTTCCAGGTCAACGTCAGCCTGTTGCCGTCCGGCGATTGCTCGATGCCGGCGAGTTTTTGCGGGCCGGTGACCTGGTTGTTGCGCCGGTCGGGCAAGGGCACCAGCATGCGGAAGCCGAGCCCGAGCTCCGGGCGGTCCTGGAGTCGCCAGCCGGTCGCGCGGCTCTCCAGCGTCGATAACGCTCCCGTAGCGTCATCGAAGGTTGCGTGCAAATGCTGATTGGACAGGGTCACTGGTGTTTCGTTCTTTTTTCGCATAGTTTCAAATCAATCAGAGATTTTTTCATAGAGGAACGGACGACGGAACAAGGCAGCCGAAGTGGTGTGTATTGATACAGCGCAGGGCGATCGTGTTTTTTCCTATTTTGCAGTCCGCCCCCAGTATCGACGTCCCACTCGAAGCGGTAGTCGTTGAGCCACCAAAGCCGGTTGTAGTTAATGCGGTGGGACATTCCCCGCTAATCTCCACTCCGTCACCCCATGGAACGGCTTTGAGGCAGAGATCAGAAATATCCCCGGAGTAGACGCAGCAGCCAGTCGATACCGAGCAGACCGAAGAGCAGCAGCGGCAGCGCGAAGTTGTACCATAGGTCGTGAATCACGGCACGCCGCACGGTCCGCTCAGCGGTCTCCGGCTGCTCGGTCGGCCAGGTCTCTTGATCCACTGCATCGATGACCGTACCGCCGGTTGCTTGGGCAAGCGCCGCCATCAATCCAGCGTTGACTGCGATATTGTCCGACTCCCCAAGCGCCGCCTGGACGTCGACAGTTGTCACGCTCTCGGCAATGAACTCGCCGTTGCGGGTAGCGGTGGTGGTGATCCGACAGCGGCCCGGCGCGAACACACGAAACTCCGCGATCCGTTTGCTGGGTGTGCGCGGATCGGGTGTGACCGGCACGACCAGCCGCTGGCCGTCCGGCATGACAACAGTCGCAGCGATCTTGACCGCTACCGATGCCTCGAGCGGATACAGCTCGGCGGTGAGCGCTACCCGCTCACCGGCAGTATAGCGGGAGCGATCGGTCCGCACCGACAGGTTGCCGCCATCAGAGCCTGCCAGCGGTGGCGCCATTGCGCGCAGCGTTTGTTGCCAGAACCGCCGGTGCAAGGTCCCTCTGGCCTTGTCCCGCGCACCGTACGTGTGCCATTTCCACAAGGTGTCCGTACCGATATAAAGGACCCGTCCGCGCCCTACGGTGTGCTCGGCCATGACGATAAGATTCCCATAGGCGTTGGCGTGTTGCTGCGCTTCGAGGAGTACAGTTGCAGCTGGCCGTTTGCGAATAGGTGCATAGATGCGATCGACGGGAGGCAATGCCTGCGACGGTAGCATCTGGTGTGTCTCGGGCCTGACAGAGAAGTACGGCATCGCGCCGGCCTCGGCGTTGATGCGCAGAGAGACCGGCCCCTCAATAGGGACACCGGTGCGGGCGCCGATCTCAACCGGGAAAAGCGGTACCAGTTCCGGGATCCGGGCAAGCCGCCCGATGTCGGGTCCGGCAATGATGATCAGCGACTTGCCGCGCTCCACAACGCTGTCGGCAATTGCCGACGCCAGTCGCCGCGACCAGCGGTCCGGATCGACATTGCCCAGAACTATGATGTCGAACCAGTCAATCTCAGCGGGGCCTTCGGGGAATCCGGCAAGCGAGACTCCGCGTTCGGGTTCACTGAATTGTACGTACGAAGCCCTGCCACGCGTCAGGAATGCCGTCAGATTGAAGCTGGGATCATCCTCCAATACACGACGGAGATACTTGAACTCCCAGCGCCAGGTATCTTCCAGAATGAGAACCTCGTGTTTCGCATCGATGACCTGGACATTGACTTCATAAGCCGGTATCGCTTCTTCGGCAGCGGGTGTCAGGGAGAAGGCATATCGGGAAAATCCGGGGGCCTTCGGTCGATGCGTAACGATGACATGCGTCTCGACATCTCCGGATGCGGCATCGATTGAATGTTCGAAGAACGGCTTGCCGTTGTACGTGGCTGTCAGCATTTGCTCACCATCTGCGCGACCGGCGAGCGTGACGCGGAATCGCGTCTCTGAATTAACCAGTACACGATTGCTGCTCTGCACATCTGCAATATGCAGCGCCGGAAGATCCGCCTCGTCATGCCCTGGTGCGGGTGTCAATGTGTCCACTCTCAGACCCAGACGCTGCGCCGCGCCCAAGGCATCGTCACCGGCCAGGTTGGCACCGTCGCTGATCAGCAGCACCCGCGCAGCTTCCTTGGACGCTGTGGCGCCACTGCTCGATCGATACTGGTTCCATGCCGACTCCAGGCTTTGACCGATACGGGTCGACTCGCTCTTCGGTTCCATGGCTGCGAGCCTGTCGGGTGTCATCGGCCGTGTACTGTCATCAAATGCATAGCAGTGCAGGTCATACGCCTGCTCGAGACGGGCAATGCCCTGCGGGGCAAGCAGCACGCCGACCGTCTCGTCGAAGCGCGTGCCCTTGCCGGATCCTCCCGCCTCGCTCATGCTGCGCGAGACATCGGCCAGGACGAGCAGCGTCGGTTGCAGTTTTTCCTCCCGCCACTTCGATAATGCCGGGCGCAACAGGCACAGAACGAAGACAATGATGATAAGCACGCGCAAGCTGAACAGAATCATCATCCAACGCTGCGGCACGTTGCGCTCGATCAGCTGACGGGATCCGTAAACAAGCAATATCAGCAGTGCCGTTGCAACGACCGCAATGAACCAGGTCGATATGATCGGCAACAAGTTGATGGTGGATATTGGCAACATGCGAATTCAGGTGTCGGGTGTCAGGTGTCGGTCAGGAAAAAGTCGTGATCTCACTGTTGATCGATTGTCCAATGTCGCTGTGGCTCGGTCAAGAGGAGTTATTAACAGTGTGCCGAAGCATTTCGGAAGACTGGTTGGACTCGTGGTTTACCAGCATCGTGGTTACGGCCGGATTGAGACGCGGACACAATCGATGCACCAGATACATCTCCGCTATAAACAACAGGCAAGCCAGGCACATCAACCATGGCGACAACGTCAGGTGTGTCGCTTTCGACAACTGCTCGAGCTCGCTGTCGGCATTGACGACAGCGAAATCAGCGGGTGCCCACCAACTGCCAAGCAGCTCCGTGTCGATCGGTGTCGGTATACTGTCGCTAAGCCCGGGACGTATGATGAGCGGTACTGCCCTGCTCGTGTCGCCACCGGGGATTATGTGGAAAACACCGGCTTGCGAGATGTTGTCCAATCGTACAAATGTCCGACCGTTGACGGTATTGGTTGTCGACTGTACCGTCGTACCGTCCGGCCCCTCGACGACGATTTTTTCACCCTCGTTTACACTTGGCAATACAACCGCCACAGTCTCGTCGGCGGTGAATTGACGTGCTCTGGCACTGCCCAGGAAGGCCAGCATGCGGTCGATGAGCGGAATGAAACTGTTGCGCCGCGGCAGGTCCGACCAGGTGTCGTTGGCGGTCATGTTAAAGATCAGTACTCGGCCGAGGCCCAGAGCATGCTCGATTACCGCCGGCACGTCGTCCTCGATCCACGCCAGGACTTGCGAGGCGTTGATCGCAGTGGCGTCGAACGTGTAAAACCGCTGCACGCGTGCCTCTGAGATGTCGCCAAGCTTTGGATCCAGCAGGTCGGCAAACAACGCGTGCGTCCAATCGATGTTCTTCAACGACACGGGGCGACCACCGGCGGGTTCGCCGACCGGCGCCAAAGGCAAAGGGAAGAGACTGTCCTGAGGATGAAGGGGATCGTGCATCCCGGTGTTGTAGAAGTCCCGGTTCACCGATGGTCCGAGGAAAACGGCCAGGCCGGCACCCGCCTTGACCCGAGCCTCGAGCGCCGACAGCGTTGCGTCCGTCAGGCTGGCGACATCGGCAAGGATGATCACCTCCGCATCGAGGATGTCTGCGGGAATCAGGTTGCCCGGAGATTTCATTGTGACACTGATATTGCCGGTGCGGCGGGACAGGGCCTTCATGGCAACATTCACGTGAAAACCCGGCCGCAGCGAAGGGACACGGGACGTTGCCTGCTCTACCAGCAGCACACGCAAACCGCCGCCCGATGACAGATCAACATACATAACGTCGTCTTCCGGCAGGCTGTCGGGCGGTTCAAGCCGGATCTCTATGATCTCGTTCTTTGGATCGTCGATGGACGGAATCGAGAACGTCACGCGCCGGCTGCCGCCGGGTTTCAGATCGACCGGCTCTGACGAGTCGCCAATGTGGAGCTGCCGCCGCTGGTCGCTTTCACCGCTGCACGCAATGTCTACCACTACGGTGGTTTGTCCTTCTGCTCCGCCGGGTCTCACCTGCGCGTCGGCAATCCAGGCATTCCTCGGAGACATCACGCCCACTTGTATGATCTGGACCTGCACGGGGCGCTTGGCGTCTGTAACGAACGCCTGCACCTCGGCAGGCGACCACGACTGCTGATGGTTGTCGGTAACGAAGTACAACTTGATCCTGGCGTCCTCTCGGCACTGCGGCAGCATCGACTGCACGGTTGCCAATGCAGTGTTCAGATCCGTACCGGCAATGCCCGTTGCAGCCCGCTCGACGGCCGGCAACGCGGACTCCAGGTCATCGGTCAACGATGTGAGAATCTGCGTGCGCGAATTCGTCAGAAGCACAGCTGTCCGGTCACCGGCGCGGCTGCGCATGATCAGTTCGCTGACGACTTCCCGACCAGTCTCCAACGGCGTCTTTTGATCCGCGGTGCGGTATGCCATACTGCGACTGGTGTCCAGCACGATGAAGCGCTCGACGACTTCCGCTTTGCCGCCGCCGTAGTATTGCGGCCGGGCTAGCGCCAGCACGATCACCGTGACGAAAGCGGCGCGAATCAGCAACAACAGGATCTGGTGCCACTTGATCCGCCGTGCCAACCGCTGTTCGGTCTGGAAGAGCCAGCGCAGGGAGCTGAACGGCGTATGTCTCACCTTGCGTGGTTGAAAAAGGTGGATTGCCAGCGGAATGGCGAGCAATGCCAGACCGAACAGAGCAGCAGGCGCTAGGAAGTTGATCATCGCCGGTGCACCTTGCTCCGCCCGTCGAGATAGATCGACAACGCCTCATGATAAGGCTGGCGGGTATTGATCAGGTGGTGATCGATCTCCACCTCGGCCAGGCCGGCGCGGTAGAATTCGCTGACTTCCTGCATGCGCGCGAGGTAAGCGGTGCGCACCGTCGACGGATCGATCTCGAGTTCTTCGTCGGTTTCCATGTCCCGAAACAGCGTCGCGCCCTGAAACGAAAACTCGAGCTCGGCGGGATCCTGAATCTGAAAGACAATCACATCATGGCGATTGCTGGCCAGGAGACGAAGCGCCTTGAGGGTCTCCTCAGGGTCATCGATCAGGTCACTGATGACCACGACCTGGCCGCGCCGTTTGAGCTTGTGAATGGCGGACTCGAGGCTGGCGGCAATATTGGTGCCGCCGGTCGGCGCGTGATCCATCATGACCTTCATCAACTGCTGCAGGTGTGTCCGTTGCGCCCGCGGGCGCACGAGTGCGCCGGCAGTATCGCCGAACAGTGACAGCCCGACGGCATCCTGCTGCTTCAGCATCAGATATGCCAGACAACTGGCGAGGAAGCAACTGTAATCCCACTTCGTCAGGGCGCCGGTGCCGAACGCCATCGACGCGGAGTTGTCGAGCAGAATCGTGCAGCGCAGGTTGGTCTCGTCTTCGAATCGCTTGATGTAATAGTGGTCGGTGCGGGCGAACAGCGGCCAGTCGATGTTCTTGAGGTCGTCGCCGGGGACGTATTCGCGGTAATCGACAAACTCGACGGAGAAGCCGTGAAACGGACTCTTGTGCAGCCCGCTGATAAACCCTTCGACGACCAGCCGGGCAAGCAAGGGCGAGAACCCGACCCGGGCCAGGATGTCGGGATCGAAGTAGTGCTGCGGATCAGACCCGGTCACCACAGTTGGGCTGCCGGCGGCCTGGCGCTTTGCGGTCCAGGCGCTGTGCAGTTTTTGCAGCAGCCCGCTTGCTGATGGTCCGAGGCGCCGCCACCAGAGGCTTGGAGGAGACATCCTCACTGGGTGGCGCGTTCGGGAATTTCCTCGATCAACCGGCTGACGATGTCATCCGTGGTGATGCCTTCGGCTTCGGCGCGGAAGCTGCAAAGGATACGGTGCCGCATCACCGGCAGCGCCACACGCCGCACATCGTCGGTGGACACGTTCATGCGCCCATCCAGAGCGACCTGGCATTTGGCGCAGAGGATCAGGGCCTGACTGGCGCGCGGCCCGGCACCCCAGCTTACCTGCTCCTTGACAAATTCCAGCGCGTCCGATTCCGTTGGCCGGGTGGCGCGCACCAGGTCAACAGCGTAGCCGGTTACATGCTTCGAGACCGGGATGTCGCGAATCAGTCGCTGGAACCTGATCAGAGCGCGCCCGTCACAGATCGAGTCGATGTCGACTGACTCGTTGGTGGTTGTATGCTCGACAATCCCCTCTTCCTCGTCGCGGTCAGGATAGCCGATCAGGATGTTCATCAGGAATCGGTCCTTCTGCGCCTCCGGTAGCGGGTAGGTGCCCTCCTGGTCGATTGGGTTCTGGGTCGCCAGCACGAAGAACGGTGCATCGAGTTTATACGTCTTACCGCCGGCGCTGACCTCATGTTCCTGCATCGCCTGCAGCAGTGCCGCCTGGGTCTTTGGCGGTGTGCGGTTGATTTCGTCAGCCAGCACGATGTTTGTAAAAACCGGGCCGGCCACAAAAACCGTCACGCGCTTGCCCGTCGTGTGATCCTCTTCGATGACATTTGTCCCGGTAATATCCGAGGGCATCAGATCCGGCGTGAACTGGATACGCTTGAAGTCGAGTGACAGCATCCGTGACAGGGTGCTGATGATCAGCGTCTTGGCCAGACCCGGTACGCCTTCGAGCAGCGCGTGGCCGCCGGCGAACACGGTGATCAGCAACTCATTGAGCACCGCTTTCTGGCCGACAATCACCTTGGCGAACTCGGTTCGCAACTGTCCGCTGACCGCCTGCAGTTGCTCAATCTGGGTTTCGATATCGAGCGCCTCTTCTTCATCAGTCTCGAAGCGTACGTCGACCTGGCCGACAACGAAGCGCTCGCCGTCGCTGATCGTCGCCGTGGTGATACGTTCCCCGTCATAGAATGTATGATTGGTGCTGCCGAGGTCGCGGATGAGCAACTGGTCACCGTCGAGCTCGACCTCGGCGTGCTTGGTCGACACCATGTCATCCGAAATGACAATGTCGGCCGTTTCTTCGCGGCCGATGACCAGCTTCTTGTCGGCTTCAATTGGTACGGTCTGGGTGGGTGATCCGTCGAGTAGAACTATAAGTCGTGCGCTCATATCCGCTTCAGCTTCAGGTTTGACGTTTTCGTTGGTCGCTTCGCCATTGGGCGGGCGTTCGGTCAGCGCAGGTTTCAGTGGTTATTCGGATTGATTTTCTGATACCTGAAACCTGACACCCGGCTCTCAGTCAATTACTCAAGGCATAGGTGATGAGGTTGATGACGATGCGTGTGGCATCATCGTTGCTCACGCCCTTGGCGTAGGCATTGGATTCCCGGTTAACGCCGCTCATAAGATCATACGGGGTGTAAATAATTGCCAATCGGTTGTCGATGAAGGCACCATAGAATTCCGGAAACTCGAGGTCCGGTTGATCCCGTAAAGCTGCCGGTGTATATGTTATCGCGTTGATTGGATTCCAGCCACCGGTAAAGACCGGATGTGTTGGCGGCAATTTAATCAGCGGATTCTTCGGCAATGCTTTGTCCAGCTCACGACGGAAGGCGGCATCGAACGGTTTCAATCCCGCCGCGGCACTGGCGACCAGCGTACCGCCGCGCCGCAGGTACCTGGTGAGATTCTCGATCTCCGCCTTGTTGAGCAGGAAATTATAATGCCCGGTCATGAACACCAATGGATACTCGGCGATTCTCGGATCATCGAGTGACACGACCTGCGGCTGATAATCGACGTCTATATCCGTGTTATCTGAAAGCGCCTGCAAGACACTGTTTTGAATCGCCGGGTTGATGCTCCAGCTGCCGTGATACCGTGCCAGCGCGAAACGGACAGCATCCCCCTCGCCGGTGCTGCCGTCGTACAACGGAAAATCCTGGGCCAGAAAACGCCCGTATTCGGTGCTGGCAAGGACATAGGCGACGATATTGACGCCGAGTCGCACGGCCGATTCGCCCATGACGTGTTTACCGCCCACATGATATGATGAGTTGCTCCAGGCCGCGCCCATGCCGTCGGGGGCCAGGATCGCCGCGCTGCGTGTGCCGATGTCCATGGCATAAACGACGGGCGGCCGCATGAATCGCACGCCGTTGACCATGGTCATGACCTTGCGCAACCGAAACCGCGCATTGAAGACCGGATGGTCCAGCGACAGCCGCATCATTGCTTTATTCGGGAAGACCTTGCGCATCTCTCGAACAACCGCACGGGAAAACTCGTCGCGGCCACGGGCGGCGTTGAACAGGATTGTGCCGCCGCCGTCCAGGAAGGTCCGCAGATTACTGACCTCTGCGGGCTGCAGCACGAAATCATAGTCGCCGGCCATAAACAGCAACGGGATGTCGGTCGGGTCAAAGCCCGGGCTGGACAGCGGTTTGGTGGCATATTGATAATTGTTGCCGTCCTTCAGCTTGGCATTGACAGAGGCCATGATATTGGACCCGTCGTTCGCGTAGCTGCGCCATTGATCGAATATCTCGACCCGGCCGTCCGGGTGTACATATTCCAGTGAGGTACCGTATTCGATCTTGTACATGACCGTTAGGTTTGTCGGCGGCGGCGGTGAACGCTCCTGCGTTTTGCGCATGGCAGGTCCCCAGCCGGGAATGAATCCCGTGTCTTCGCCGCTCGACTGGGTCTTCGGTGGCGCCTTCATCGCCGGCGGCGGCTTACTGTTTGCCGGCGGGAAGTTGACGCGCCGGCTCTGTCCCGTTACCGATGGCACGAATGCCATGGCGACCGCTACAGAGAGTATCAGGGGTATCTTCATCTCATTTTCGAACCTGGTTCAGGACAATGCAACAGTTGTCACGTGCCACTTTTGGGAGGTTTTTCACTTCGTGCCGTCTTCACTCCGGCCCTCGATAAAGTTAAACAGGGCATCGTATTGCTGGTCGCTGACCCGCCGGATAGAAAGACCGTCGAGCTCCATCAGACCCGTAAAGTGGTGGATCTTGGCAGTGAAACGGCCATCCTGGGTCATTGGTGTTTTGTGCAGGTACCCATACTTGTGCCACAGCCCGAAATTACCGAGGAAATCGAACCTGTTCTCGCTGTTGGAAGGCGTGTGCACGGTACCGGCACTGTCAAGTATATTCGTCACAATATGCGGCGGTGATGACGGATGCACGTGATCCAGAGTTGCCTTGTACCACATCTCCACCCAGTACCAGGCATCACTGCTGAGGTTCGGCAGATTCAAGCTGTAGTCCAGAGAACCCCGGTGAGCAGGGAGGCTGTCTATCAGCAGGACGTGAGATCCGTCGAGCCCAAGGCCCCGGGCCACACCGTATTGCTTGGTTTCCCCGACAATGTCCGGCGGTTCGAAACTGGTGAATCCGTCGGTAAAATCTGCCGCGCCGCGCCGCACGCGCTCCTGTGTTTCACGGACCACGTTTGCAAAGACGCCGCAATTCTCGGCTTCGTAGAACTTGGGGTAAAGCTCTTTGATCTTTCGCAGCCAGGCTCTGGACCGTTGATAATCACGCAACCGATAATAACAGTCTGCTACCCCGAACATGGCGTTGTCGTGAAAATCGGCCCACTGCGTAAGCCGCAGAAGCACTTCGTAACTGCGCAGCGAGGCTTCGTAACGGCCGGCAATCCGATCCGTCTCGGCGCGCAGGAACCGATACAACCCGCCCAGCTTCTGCTGGGGATAGTGCAGCTCGATTTTGTCCAGTAGTGAACGGGTCTCACGGATGTCGCCGCTGCGCAGTTTCTGCTCGGCGATCCGCAGCAGTGCACCGCGGGTGATTGCTTTCGCCTGCGACGTCACCTCGAACTCGCCGCCGCCTACTTCACCGGCGATGCGGTAGCGTGCTTCGGCCTCCGGAAGGTCACCGGCCTCGGCAGCCAGGTCGCCCCAGCGAATTGCCGCCAATCGCAGCGACGGGTGCTCGAGACCGCGATAGTCCTCGAGAATCTTTTCATAGCATTCGTCAGCCTTCTTTCCCTCTTTGAGTTGTCGGTGATAAACCCATGCCGCTGCCAGCTGCAGTGAAACTTGCGCGTTCCGCAGTCGCTCGAACTCCGGCATGGCCCGCTCGATCAGAGCCAGGGCGTCGGCCTCGCGGCCGAGTTGGGCCAGCGCCTCGATATGCACCGTGTACAAGAGCGAACGATATTGGAGGTCCGGGTCGTGCTGTTGCAACAGGAAGTCGGTCAGCTTCTCTAGCAGCGTCCAGCGGTTCGGCTGATCGCACATCTGCAGAAACTCGAACAGCTGATTGATCCGTTCGGTGTTGTACTGCCCCAGATCGGTTGTCTCCAGGATGTCGATTGCCTTGGCGGCCGAGAATGGGCTGGTATTGCCGGGCGCCGGCCAGACATGTATCGTCTGGCGAAACGGCGGCAGGGTGTCACCGTATTTCAAGGTGACCGTGTAGTCGCCGTCATCAAAATAGATGTGCGTCGGGCTCCGTCCTTTGGCCGTCTCCGTGCCGTCACCGAAATCCCAGACCAGTTGGTCCGCCGCCGCACCTGTGGGCAGATTCACGCCGTGGGCAGTGAACTGCATGATACTCAGCGTCATGCCGCTCGGCGTCACCAGGGTTTCGTCCAGGCCGGCGACAAAGCCGGCGCCCGTGACTCCCGGAGCAGTTTCGATTGCCACGGTGCGGCCATAGTCGGCGCCGACGTAATGGTGCCGCGCAGGATATGTCCAGGCTGGTGTGTCGGGCTGGGTCCATAGCAGGTAGCAGCGGCCGGAAGCACCGGGATTGTCGCTGGTTACCTGGTGGATCTCAAAGGGGTGTCGCCCGGCTGCCAGGTTCAGCTTAGATCCCGTCGACTGCATGGATACCTCACCGGTCACGGGGACATTGGAACCGGTACGCTCACAGACTTTGAAGCCGTCAATGAAGAGGAATGACGCGTCTTCACTGTTGACGAAAAAGCGGTACACGCCCGTTTTCTTGATCTCCAGAACGCCGCGATAAGAAACGGTGAGCCCAGACGGGGCAGAGGGCCGAGCCGGGTTGACGTTCTGAATAATCTCAGCGACTGGGAGGCAGCCGATGACCTTGCTCTTTTCCAGCCCGTTGCGGACTGCCGGCCAGCTTTCGAAGTTGTCGCCGGCCCACTCACGGACCTCGACGGTCATCCCTTCGTGGACTGGCGGCATGTGCTTCGCCGTCGCGCTCGGGTGAGCGGCGTACGCCCAGTACCAGGCCTCGTTGCCCCGACGCGGAAACTGAATGAGCGTGTGGCCATTCGACACGTGTGAAAGGACGGCGACCGGCAGAATCTCGCCCGCGGCGGTCTGCACCGTCACCTCGGCGGCGTCGTCCCGGGCCCAGCCACCGGTCGGCAAACGCGCCATAATTGTGCGGGCCGTGGCCTTGGTCCGGTCACCGGCGACGTGCAAGGGATAGCGGATTTTGTAGCCCGCCAGCCACGCGGGCGTCGCGGCGGGCAGGTTGGTAACCGTCGCCGACAGTAAGTCCGTGGCCAGTGCCATGCCGGCAATGGTAACCAGTATTAACCTGTAAGGTCCGGTCATTTTGGGCTATTGGTGGGGTGCAATGACTTCCGGTGATGTCGAAACAGTACACGTTCAGATTCGTCAGTGCCACCGCGACGCTGGCGTTGCGGGGGGCGGTCATCCCATGGCGTACAGATCATCAAGGCAGCGACAAACGCACAGTCGGTGTCTTGGCCCTGAGTTCGGCTCGAAACCAACTGCTGTCTGGGGTTACGTTTACGGACTTGATCGTCTTGAATTTGCCTTGCTCGCCCGGCACCTGGACCGACACTGTATACGTCGGCGCTTCTTTGATCGTTCCATCGGTCTCGATTCTCCAGGCGTTGACCATCAGCGCCATCAGCGATCCGGGCAATGGCGTCAGGTTGTTCTTGAGTATGGGTGCCGGTGAATTGCGGATATTCGGATCGATCGCTCCCGGGGCTGTGGGTTGGGCCGGATTTGCAGTTTTGACCTCGATCCTGGCACCCGTCGGCACGTCGCCTTCGAGTCCGGCCACGAGGTAGTACGTGCACTGAATCATCGGCCGCGACAGCACGCCGTCGTTAATTAACTTATCATAGCCTGGTTGGCCTTTGTGCACGACCTCATACTTTGATTCGCGCACGACCTGCGCCGGTTCAATAGAACTGTTGATCAACTCCAGTGCCCCGTGCTTGCACACCAGCACCCGGCCGTCCTCCGGCATGTTCCGCACTGTCCAATTGCTTATCTGCATGTATCCCAGGTAAGTGATGGCCTCCTTGCAATTTTCGGTGATCAGTCCATCGATTGCACCTTTTGCCCGATCCGTGAGTTGAACGCCGGTGCCGCAGTTTCGAATCGTCACGTCCTGGATCATGACATTCCCCCCGTCCCAGTACACGCCGACCCCGGCCCCGTCCACGAGGTTGTTCACCACAGCGCCATCGTTCATCTGGAGGCTGAACACGCCCATTTGATATTTGCCGATCATTTCGTTGCCACGAATCTCGGGCAGACTGCAGCCGTTCATTTGAACCGCACCGCCAAAGAATGTGTGCACGGACTGGCGCTCGAATCGGTTGTTCAGGATCAGCGGGGTGTCACAGCCGTTCATGTTGATGTTGCTGTTGCCGATGAACAGGCTTTCTGTGATATTGAGGCGTTCGTTGAATTGCGCACCGGTATTGTCGAGCCCATGCGCGATGATCGTAATATTGATGACCTGGGCACGCTTGATATCCAATCCCGAGCCGCGCCATCCGGTTACAGTGGCGGAGATGTATTGGATCTTCCGGTCATCGCGTACTGCTGAAATCACCACGTTCGATTTGCCGTCCGCAGTGTCCGTACGTCCGACAGCAGTGAGTGAACCGCCCTTCCTCAGGTTGAGCTTGCGTACCTTTGCGTCTCCACCGACCAGGCGCAGCTCGATTCGATCGTCACGGCGTGCGGTACCGTCGAGGCGGATTGCTCCGTACGACTCTACAACGCCGCCAAAAGAGGCACGGATGCTGCCGGCCTTGGTCTTGAACGACAGCCTGCCCTTCTTGTCGATATGCAGCTCACCGCAGGTAACTCTGTCCACGTCATCACGATCAAAAATCACGTTGTCATCGCGCCCGATGACAACGATAGAGTCCGGCCCCGGCACCGCGCCCGATCGCCAGGTGGCCGGATCACTCCAAAAACCACCGCCACGACCGTTCGAGTATTCCTCGACAGCGACCCCGGTCAAGCAGGTGATGAACCAGGCTGCGGTGACGATTAGATAGTTGAAGTGCGGCATTACGGATTTATTGATTTTCGAACTCTCCGCTCCATCTCTGAATTGGTCCGATCAGGAGCAGCGGTCAGGTGGAGCAATGAAGCGTTTATGTCCTGGCACCTCACCGCGGTTCATAGGAGACGTCCAGGCGCCAGTTGCCGGGGGACCAGGTGGGTGCATAGAAATTTACTGCGCCTTCCGACTCGAGGGTGAGAATCCAGCCGTTGTTGGGCAACGCCTGTGAGTACCATAGCTCTACGTCCTCGGTAACATTGACACTGAATTCGCCCATCCCCTTCAACTGTACGACCGCAGTTGCACGCCGCGCCCGGTCGGCACCGATTGCCGCCGCACCCGGCTTGGTCCATGGCACTTTTTCCGGCAGCGTCCGCCGGTACAGGTGGGAGACGCCATCGCCCCAGTCGCCGATGATCCGCCGCACCTGCAGCCGGTGCTTGTTCTGGTAGTTGAGGATGCAATTCATGCCCAAGGTGGCGCTTGTAATGCGCATTCCCTTGGGAATACGTTCGATAGGAAACGCGATCAGGAACGCGCTCTTTCTCGTATCCGAATTACCAAACACCAGCGCGCCCGTCCCGTACCCGGATACCCCCGGGTAACCAGCCCAGCTCAACCGCGGTGCATCCGAGGCGATCATCGCGATGCGTTCGCAGTCGCTGTCATCGAGTTCGAATGTCCGGCCGGAGACGATCGGGGAGACCAGAACGGCCAGCACGACCCATCTACCCACCGAGCCATTTATCCATTTACCCATCGCTTACTTCCCCTTCTCCACTGCCACATAGAATTTATCGAATTTCTCAGAGTAGGACAAGGCGGAAACATCGTCGCTTGATACGACAGCCCGTCGAAACTCCGGCAGGAAATGTCCCCGGTCATCAATGCTGATGAACTGTATCTGGCCTTTTGCGCCAAAGGCAACCATCTTGCGGTTCCCGAGTACGACGGGCCGGCTGGTCGGTCCCGTAATTGTTGTGGCCTGAAAGTTCGAGGTGATGTAGCCTTCGGCATGTTTAAGCTGCAGGACATAGCCGGTACCAAGGAGGCTCATATAGATGACCGAAAGCGTGGGATGGGCGGCGATCCGCCGATAGGGCCGTGCCGGCGGCCAGACACCGACGTAAGAGAACCGTTGCCGCGCTTCAACCTGGTCCCAGGAAATCGGACCGGCTGCACCCGCAAAGATAATCACCTCGTCGCTGACCGGCAAGAAACCACCGGCATTGTCATGCGGAATATAGAGCGAAAATGCAACTTCGCTCTGTGCCATAAAACCAGACTCGGCCGTGCCGTCCGCCGGAAGAACCAGGCCGTTTTTTCCGATACGGAAGTAGCCTATTCCATTGACCGGTTTACCCTTCTCCATGCGGGTCAGATTGGGGAAGTACAAACGGCTCGCCCGATCATCGAAAGCGATGTAGCCGACCTTGCGGCCCGCGGCGTAGTCACTGCCCTTGCCGCAAGCCTGAACGAGCTCGGCTTTGCCGTGGGCGACCCGGAAAATAAGCAAGTGCTCGAAGGTCTCGGCCTGGTCCTGCGTAGCGTTGACATCCTGCCAGACATACAACAGGGGAAGCGTCGGGTGAAAGGTCACGCCCAGTGCATAGGTGGTGTGGGCGGCCAGCGGGCCGCGCCTGGGCAGCTCCAGGGCCATCGGCTCGGTGGCGGCCGGTGCGCCGGTCTCGTCGAGCGAATAGATCGATACCTGCGACGCATGCTCTCCCCTGTGCGTCACTGCGACCAGGCGGATCGTCTCGCTCAGCGCCATTTCAGACGCACCCGGCGCCACGAGCTCGGCAATAAACGGAAACGACTTTTCGTGTATATACTGAAGCGCCACAATTTTCTGTGCTTTTATCGGTGCGGCCAGGCACAAGGCGACAATGGCGGTGCCCAATAATTTACCCAGATAGTTCATGAATCTTGCCGCGGTCGCCAGGTTTCCAGTATTCAGGTTTCGGGGAAAATAGTCGGATTGGTGGTTTCTGTCACTCGTCACTTGTCACTGCACCATTCAGTGCCGTTTTTCGGTAGTCAGCAGCTCGTAGTATTCCTTGACCGCCTCTTCGTAGCCGGGCAGCGGTGGTCGCGCCGGCTCGTCCAGCACCCGCCCGCGAACGACCTGCCAGCGCGGCAGGCTCGGTTCATACCCCGACTCCGGTCGGCGTAAGACCCGGAGCGTGATCCGCAACTCATCGATCAACTGCATCTGCCGCTTGAGCGTTTCCGGGTCCGGGCTTTCCTTGAGTGCGTCGAGGTTGGCAGTGAGCTCCGCCAGAAGCCCGTCGAGATGTCGGGTCGGCAGGTAGACATTACGCAGCTCCTTGCGCAAAGTTTTCAGCCGCTCGATGGTCTGTTCCTGGTTGCTGTTGAGATCCTGCATCAGCTTGGCAATCTCGGCATCGATTTTGCCGTCGAGACGTTCGACAATCTTGTGTTTGGCCTGCGGCTTTCCCATGCGCTTCATCGCCTCGTCATCAAACCCGCCGGCATCATTCAGGCTGAAGGACGTGTCATCGGAGTCGACTATCTTGCCACCGATGCCGGTCGAGACGTCCTTCTGCGGGTCGGCACCGAGCGTCTCCCGGAGTTTCCCCGGCTGCACCGGCGCCCGTTCCTGGCCTTCCATCGATTCGTCGCGGCCGCGACGATTGACCGACTCGTTGCCAACGACCATGCCGTGTGCCCGGGCCCCCTTGCGCCCGCTGCGCGAGGCACCGCCGTAATTCTGCGTCGGCGGTTTCATGTTGCCGGTGGGGGCGGTAGCGGACACCGAATTGACGTCGCCGCCTTGCTTGCCGACGTCCCCGTCCTCGACGCCCTGTCCCTGCATGCTCAGGTTGTAGGTTTCGAATTTCTTGCGTACATCGTCGTCCTCTTCAAGAAGATCTCCCACCAGGTCCTGGAACTCACCGTCGAGCAGGTTCAACTCCATCCTGTTGCCGATCAGGTCGGAAGATTTGGGAAAACTCATCTGCCCGGACGGTTCGCTTGCCAATGTGAGGACGTCGAAATTCGGTTTTGGCGGATTCGCAATGACCACGGAATCTCTCATTGCATCGGCACCCACGTAGTCGGGGAAGGTCCCGTCATCCATATCCAGTTCATGTTTTTTTCTGTTTGCCTCTGCCATCTCGTGCATCCGAACAATCTCCTCCATGCTGATGTCTTCAGCACCCTTGTCGAGGAGTGACTGGAGGCTGCCGGCCAGCAGGTCATCGAGAGCGGCCTGGGTTTCTGCCATGCTCTGCAGGGCGGCGAGCTCGTCGAGAGCCTTTTTCGCCGCCTCCTTTTGCGCATTGCGTAATCGTATATAAATTTCTTTCAGCGTCGAGGCTACCTGGTTCTGTGTCGCTGCGGTCGCCGCCCAGTTCCCGGCACCGGCATCGCGGCTCGCCTGCTGCATGGACGCCCGCAGCGTCTCCGCCTGCAGATCAGTAGCCGTCGCAGCAAAGGCATCGGCAATGATCACCTCGCTCGCGCGTGTGTGCTGTGCGAGCCCCGTGAATGCGATGCTGGTCAGATCGATCAGCTCCAGCACTTTTGCCTGGCGCCGCGCGCCCGATGTCTGCCGCATCTTCATCTCTGCTGCGTCACCAGCGTCCGCAGCAGCAATCGTGGCTTGACGCTCCGAGTCCACCGCGAGCCTGGTCTCGCGGTCTGCGAGCATTTTCAGAAACTGGACCATGTGCGCCAGTTCCCAGCCCTGGCGAAAGCGGCGATACTGGTCGAGGATCTCGTCGAGGCTCTCGATGATACGTTCCTGAGTCAGCCGCGCATCGCCCAGCACTGACTGCATGGCCTGCGGTGTCTCGCGCTCCGCCACCGTTTCGAGAATACGAATGGCCCGCACAAACTCGGTGTCGGCGAGCATGCTCACGGAGAGCCGCAAGGTGCCTGCCGCCTCCGGCATGTTGCGGACAAGACGGCCGGCAGCCAGGCGCAATTCGTCCTCTGCTCCGGCCTGTTCAGTCATCGAGGCTGCCAGCGCATCCAGGGTCGCGGCGTCGCTCCAGCTGACACCTGAGTTCTGCTTGAATTTGTTCATCCACTCCGTGGCGTCACCGACCCCGTCCTGTTGCCGGCGAATCAGTGCAGCGATGCCGGCTTCGGTACGCAGGATCTGCTCGTACAGCAACTGCAGTGCGACGCCTTCGCCGCCAACCATGACGTTGTAGATGGTGCCGTCGGTCCACTGTCCGGCCTTGACGGGATCGTGGTCGACGGCTCGCAGGGTGATCTGGAAATGATCACCCTCGGCGGCACCGAGCCGCAGCATCGAAAGTGTGACATCCTCGTGCAGCGACCGCGTCTGTTGCGGCTCCCAGGTCTGCAACGGCTTCCATTCGTCTTCGCCAGCGAGCGCATCCGCTGACAGCGTTGCGCGGCGCCTGAACAACCCAACCGTCTTGAGACCGTAATCGTCGGTCGCCAGCACGCTGAGTGGCAGGGCCACGTCCACCTCCGCCTCCGTCTGGCGTTCGAGTCCGGTCAACTCCAGCTTCGGCGCTTTGTCCGGTAGCGCTCGCCACACGAGCGTCGCGCCCGTCGTGGGCGGATGTCCTTTTCTCTCGGTATCGACGTGGCAGGTCATGGTCGAGTCAAAGGTGATCTCACCAGTGAACACCGTCGAGGATTTGCGGGTCAGCGTGAGGCGTTTTTCCGGGTCGTTGCCGGCAGTGACGTAAAGGGAAGCAGCCGGTGTTTTCTGATCAAATGTGAAGGTCAGATCGGCGCGTGTACCGCGCAGGGCGCTGAGGCTGCCGCTTTTACTGTCGACCGCCTTATCCGGCAGTCCCGTGTAGTCCGGTAAATGGTAAACGGCCTGGAGCCCCTTGAGCTTGCCCGGCTGCGGGACGGTTGCACGAAAAAAACGGCTGGTGTAGTCGCCGCCCTGCACCGCATAGTCGAAGCTGCGGTGGATGCTGGGAAAAGTAAATTCCGCAGTCGCCTGGTCGGCTTCGAGCGGCAGCTTCTCGGCGATGCGTTTACCGGCAACGTTGCGCAGGATGGTGAGATGCTCGGGTTGCTTGCCGTGAATGCCGATAGTGATGGTAAGTTGCTCCGCCGCCTCGATGTCACCGGGCTTGACGACGAGTACCGTCTCGTAGCGTGGATCGATGACGGCGAACGGCATCAGGATGCGCTTTGCTGCGGTCGCAAAGCCGCCCGGGCGTATCGACCAGAAGACGATTCCGATCAGGAGAATAGCCACCGCTGCAGAGATACGGATGATCGCCGGGCGCATGGCGTGGGCGTGGGCGAGTTTGATCGCCTGCAGCTCTTCCCAATTGTCCCGCACCACGAGCTTGCCGAATGAGTTGTCCGTGCAGTCGGTGTCCCGGCCGATCTGCAGCGCATTGATCAGCCGGTTCTGGATCCCGTCCGGACTGCTCTGTTCAATAGCCAGGGCGATCTCGTCCTCGCTCAGATGCAGGCGGCGCCAGCGCCGAGCCACCCCCATGCCGAGCATAGCGATGCAGACGAGCAAACCGCAGGCGGCGATCAACCGGCCGGCAACCGGCAGAATCAGCAGATTGTCGAGCAATACGACGAGCAGAAAATAGCCGAGCACGGCAGCCAGAGCCAGGCTGAGGCTCTCGACCACTATCAGCTGTTTCCACAACTTGCGATTACGCTGCACCAGCTCGGCGATCTGATCGAGCGAATGATCTGTATGACTTCGATTGTCCGTGTCGTTTTTCATAAAGCCGTTGGTTAACGTACCGCTTGCCCGAACAGGCTGCAATAGGGGCGCGGCGGCGCGCCTGCAGAGGTGTTTTGCAGGCTGGCCCTTTGGCAAATTGGCGTGCTGCCGATCCACGTCTTACGCCGATTGCTACAGACGGAAATTCGTTTGTCCGGTGTCCGCCATGACGGGCACGGCAGCGCTGATGGTTGGCCGGGGCTGCCTCAGTGCTGGATGTCGGACTCGCACGGATCGTACGGCGGATGCGGGACGTTCGGCACGCGCATGCCGCCGGTCAGATACATCTCCGGCGCCGCCGCGCAGTCGAAACGCAGGACCGGGCAGTTTGGGTCGGGTGCTGTGTCCGGCAGCCCGGTGACCGTGACGACGCCGTTGGTTTGCGTGTAAGTGCACTCGGTGTCATGGCCGAGCAGGGTGACGCGTTCGACCTCCGTATTCAACCCGGCAATGACGAGCTCGCGACCGGGCCAGTACCGCACGAGCTGGTAAAACGCCCGACCTTTGCGCGTGAACAGACCGTTATAACTCCAGTCGCCCATGTGATCGCCGCGTTCCATCAAAGCGTAGGTGAACGGCTCGGTGTCGTAAATGCACTCGCCATGATCGCGCAACCAGTTGCCGACCGCCTCCACGACGGCAATGGACTGCTCCGGGACAGACCCGTCGCCACGCGGCCCGATATTGAGGATCAGGTTGCCCTGGCCTTGAGCCGCCATAGCGAGAAGATCGATGACTGCAACCGGCGTTTTCCAGTTGTCATCGCCGCGATGATAGCTCCAGTGGTCATTGAGCGTCATGCAGCCTTCCCAGGGGCGCCACGGTTGCGGGGCCGACATGTGACCTTCGGGTGTGGCGAAGTCGCCATCGAGGCCATTGCGGCAGTTGAACAGGATGTGTGGCTGAATCTCGCGCACCATGGCGTTCATCTCTTCGGCGCGCCAGCCCCTGGCATTGAACGGCCACCAGCCGTCGTACCACATGACGTCGATCGGGTTGAACCGGGTGACGAATTCGCGAACTCTGGCAAACGTGTTGCCGATGAACTCGTCGTATGCCGTTTTGCTCTCCAGCGCCGCCACGGCATCCGGCTCGCTGCTCCAGTTGTTGAGGCTGTGATATAGCGAGAGCCGCAGGTTACGCGCGCGCGCCGCGTCGACCAGTTCGGTGACCAGGTCGCGACCGCAGGCGTTGACGCTGTTGAAGTCGGTAAGCTCGGTATCGTACAGGCAGAAGCCGTCGTGGTGCATGGTCGTCAGGTTGACGTAACGCATGCCGCCGGCAACCGCCAGGTCGCAGATCCGTTCCGCGTCGAACTTTTCCGCGGTGAATTGTGCGGCCAGGTCGCGCATGCGCTCGGGCGACAGGCGTTCCCGATTCATCACCCACTCGCCGCGTTCGAGCAGGCTGTAGAGGCCGTAATGGATGAACATCCCGTACCGGGCATCAACGAACCAGCTAGTGTCGGTCTTCATGTTGTTCCGTGTTGTGTAAAACAGTTCTCTGTGTTTGTTCGAATGTTTATCAAAGGGCGCGCAGGCCCATTGTCCTCAATGCAGATGCTGCGCAGGAGGGCAGGCGTTGGTGTACTATTCCGCAACCGGCCACAACTGGTGCATGCAGCGGTCGTCACCGGGCGGATCGGCATATTCCCTGGGCCGTGACGATGGATTGCCGTTGTACCGTGCCTCTTCGGGCACCAGCAAACAGGCCATGGCCCGTCGCGGCCAATGCATAGTGTTGTCGTGGGCACTATAGCCTTTTGTGTAACAAACTCTTCATTGCTCTACTTAATCGGTTGTCCTGGGATTCCAAGAGTGAGTCTTTTTCTCCCCAGGCTGGCACGCCGATCAATTGCTGAAACCTGAAATCTTCGGTTTTGTTGGATTTTCCCCGGCTGCCCGACGTGTTTCGCTGCGGTGACCTCGAGCATATCGTTGATGCCGGATATTGGGCCGCTGGTTGCAACCTGCCCGGAGGGCGGCATTGTGTTCATGGACAAGTGTACGTCGCATGCCGGCATCACCAATCGCACCGAGAGTTTGCGCTGGATGGAGCATGGACCTACGATACCAGCGCACAGGTGTGCCAACTGTCCGGCCGTTTCATCCGGACTTTATCGTCCGCAGCACTGCTTATCCGGACAGTGTATACTATGAGTTAAACGAGTGGAACCGCCGGTGGGACGAAACCCTGGAAGCATCTGCAGGCTACCAGGCCCACCGATCGATTTCGATCGAAGAACGTTCGCCGAAGTCCTGATACTAAACGCCACCACCAGGGAACCCCACGATGGCTACAGCACGCAAATCCTCGAAACCTGTCGAACACGATCCTACGGCGCTCGGCCGTGCATTCAAACGTCGCCTCAAGCGTGGTGACCTGCTTATCGGCGGTATTGCCACCGAGTACCTGAGGCCGTCTCTGGTGAAACTCTATCGCCATGCCGGATTCGACTTCATTTACATCGAGAAAGAGCATTGCTATCTCGAAGCTCAACTGGGCGACTTCGTCCTGTCGGCGCGTGACAACGGGATGCCCGCGATCTCGAAAATCGCCGAACTCGGCCGGGCCGAAACCGGTCGGCTGTTAGATGCTGGTGTTGTCGGCATTCAGTTGCCCAGGTCGGAATCACGTGAACAACTTCTGACGCTGATGGACTACGCCAAATTCATGCCGCAGGGCTCGCGCGCCGCCGCCCCGTGTTACGGCAATGTCGACTATGTCTGGCCCGAGAACACGACAGCATGGCTGAAGAAAGCCAACGACAGCACGGTGATAGTCGCGCATATCGAAACCGCGACGGGCTATGAGAACGCCGAGGAGATTGTCAGTACACCGCATCTCGACATGGTCTATGTCGGCCCCTGTGATTTCGCCATTTCGATGGGGTACCCCGGCGACTACGATCATCCGGTCGTCAAGAAAGCGATTGGCAGGATTCTCGGTCTGTGCCGAAAGCACAAGGTCGCATTCGGGACAACCGCCTCCGGTCCGGCGGCTGCCCGCAAGTGGATCGGCCGCGGCTGCCAGTTCTTCGAGGCGGCCGACGAGCTGGGGCTGATCGGGGAGGCGGCAGGCAACCTGGTGAACTCCTACCGTTAGCGGGATAGGATGATTGCGAACCGTCCAATTCTCTACGTCAGCAGTTCAGCGACTCGCCTCTGTCCGAGTCGCGGGACGAACCGGAACGCCTCGGCATAGCCGACTGCGGACTCGATGCCGCGGTAGCGGGCACGGACCATTTCCATGGCGACCATGTCGTCGTCGCCGCGTTCCGGCAACTGCGATTGATGGTATTCGAGCGCCTGCTTTTTTAGTTGGAGTTGATCGCCGACGGGCACGTATACATCCGGTTCGAACGGGACAAACCAGGCATCGGAATAGTAGAGACGTGGGGGTGCGCACGGCTCACCACCGCAATCGTAGTTGTGGCCCCAGCAGCGTTGCGTGGCCAGCAGGACGCAGCGGCTGACGGCCATGTGATCGCTATGGTAATCTGCCGGCGGATGGGTAATCACCATGTCGGGGCTGTACTCGCGTATCGTCCGCACCATCGTCTGGCACGCCGGTTCGTCGTCGTTGAAACCGTCGATGGGATAACGCAGGAACACGCATTCGATCTGCAGCAACTTTGCGGCGGCCAGGGATTCGGCTTCGCGTACCGGGCTGTCGTCGCTGCCCTGTGCACCGGTGGCAACCACGGAGACCACCCGCCAACCGTCCGCCACTTGCCGGGCGATAGTCCCCGCCATCAACTCATTGTCGTCGTGGTGCGCTCCGACCATCATCAATGTTTTTTTCACGTGGGTACGTTCCCGTTGCTTTTGGGGTTGGGGTCATTCCGACCGGCAGGCGTTAATATGGGGTGCGGACGCTATTGGGGCAATCGTCGGGGCAGGAAGCAGGAGCAAGCGGTCTTTGATTCCCCGAGACCCGAAATTGTATTTGGCCGATGCCAGCGCCGAGCGGTGTCGAGACCGATCCGGTTTTGTTCCGAGTAGAACGGATCTATGCGTCCGTTCAAGTCTGCCGTGCCTATATCGTATCTTGTGACGGAACATTAGCCAGTTGGATTGCCGGCCGGTTGATCGACGATAGAGTACCCCGACTGTTCGATTTGCATAGTGCGGAACCTACCGCCCCGCGGTTTCGGCATGTTGACGGCAAAAAAAATCCCTAAAACAATCCCGGATAATCATGGCTGAGGTTCTTAAGCTTGCATATATCGGGTGCGGCGGCATTGCCAGCCACCATCTGCACGGTATCAATGCCGGCGCCCCGCGTACGACGATTACTGCGGCAGTCGATACGGATCCGTTGCGTGCAACGGCTATCGCAGACGAAACCGGAGCCCAGATTTTTTTGTCGCTTGACGAAGCGCTGGAGAACGGCGACTTCGATGCGGTCGACATCATGACGCCGCACCATCTGCACGAGCCGATGGCGATAGCCTGTCTCGAAGCGGGCAAGCATGTCCTGCTCGAGAAACCGATGGCCCCTACGCTAGATGCGTGCGACCGGATTCTCGCGGCTGCGGCGGCTTCAGACAAGGTGTTCATGGTTGGGGAGAATTCCCAGTACTGGCCCGAAGTTCTTGCCGCGGACCAGCTTCTCAAGGACGGCGCGATCGGGGATGTCATCTCCGTAATAACCAACTTTTATGTGATTCCCAACAATGAAGACTTCACCGGAGAGCATCCTTGGCGCTTCGACAACGCGTTGGCGGGCGGTGGTATCGTGATCGACGGCGGCGCGCACTTTATACGCCCGCTGCGCATGTGGTTCGGAGAAATCGAAACGGTCATCGGCGCCATCGACTATCCGTGGAAAAAGATGGAAGACGAATCCCTGGGACACGCCCTGCTGCAGTTCGAGTCCGGAAAAGTCGCCACCTTCAGCTGCCTGATGTTCGACACAGTCCTCGGCCCCAGCCCGTTTTGGCGGATCACCGGAACCTCTGGGGAAATTCATGTCGCGGGCCTATGCCAGAACGGCGTCCTGCTGTTCGACGAGGAACACCCCGAAGGCAGAATGCTCGACGGCGAATGGGGCGACGACTCAGCGTCCTTTATTGGCGAGATGGCCGACTTCGAGCAGGCGGTGCTCGACGGCAAACCGTTGGCGGCCGGACCAGAGGTATCGCTCGGCGAGCTGCGGACAGCGCTGGCTATCTATCGATCTGCAAAAACACGGCAATGGGAGAAGGTTTGGGAGTGAGCGGAATTGGCGACTGATGACCGGGTGAACCTGAAGAAACCGAATGGATTTCATGGGGTCATGCTTGAAATGGAGTTCAGCCCCCCCGGTAGATGAAAAATAAGGGTGGTTCTTGAAAAGCCGTTGTTTTTGATTATAGTCCGCCTTAATCATTTTAGTTGCGGGGTAGAGCAGTCCGGTAGCTTGTCAGGCTCATAACCTGAAGGTCGTTGGTTCAAATCCAACCCCCGCTACCATTCAAGACCGGCCTTCGGGCCGGTCTTTTTTTTTGTTGAGCGTGTTACGCAATATTGGCAGAGGCAGGGCTGCGGCTACTTTGCATTGTGCGAAGGCGCGAATGGTAAGATTTACCGCGTCTGCCGGCACGGGGCCATCGGGTGTGATGCGCGGCATCGTCGGCAATCCGCTCATTGAGTCCGGCTCCGACTTCAGGCGGTGCTCGCGGCCTTCGGTATCGACGAACTCCCAAATTGTATTATTGATCTCTGCCAGGGACATTGTTGTTCTCCTATTTGGGGTCGTTATAGTAAACTTTGTTTCGAGGGCCGTCTACCGCGGCTATTATCTACGACACGTTCTCCGCTGCGAGGCGTGCTCCCGGTTGCGGCGAACCGGCTTTCCAGGCGTGGCGGTGCAGCTTGTCATGCGGCACCGCAGAACCGGGAGACATTACCCCGAAACTCGAAACTCGAACGCCTGCCCCATGGCCGCTGACCCCACATCCAGCCTGACACCCGAACAAATCTCACGGTTCCGCGCCGACGGATTCCTGTCCATCGGTGCCTTGACGACGCCCGAGGAGGTCGCGCAAATCCGTGAAATCTACGATCGTCTGTTCGAGATGCGTGCAGGTTGGGATGAAGGCATGTATCATGACCTGGCGGGCACGGAAGAGGAAGGGGCGACGGAGCAGATACCGCAGATCATGAAGCCGGCGCTACGCAAGTACGCCCCGGAGTTCTTCGAAACCGAACTGCTCGCCAACGCCGTAAACATCGGCCGCCAGATTCTCGGCGACGACTGTCTCTGCGAGGTGCAGCACGCCATCCTCAAGCCGGGCGGTGGCCCGGAGACACCGTGGCATCAGGACGCCGCGTACATGGGCGGAGGGTGTGTCCTCCGCACATTTTCATTCTGGGTGCCGCTACAGCCGGTGACAGTCGAGAACGGTTGCATGCAGTTCGTCCGCGGCAGTCACCAAAGGGATGTGTTCGAGCATCGCAGCATGAACGACAACCCGCGCATTCACGCCCTCGAACTGACCCCCGAGGAGATGGGGAACGTCGTCGATCCCGTGGCGTGCCCGCTACCTGCCGGCGGTGCTGCGCTGCACGATTCGTACACGCTGCACTATGCCGGTCCGAATCAGACAGATGGGGAACGGCGCGCCCTCATTCTAAAGGCCCAAATCGAACCCGTACCCACGGGTAAGCCCCGCACCTTCCCGTGGATGGAAGCGTGGGATACCGCTGGTATGAAACGAGAAAAAGCGAGCGACACATGACATTTACTGGGGATTCTTTCACCGTCGTAGTAAGGCGTGACCTGGGTCTGGAGGTCCGCGATCGCAGCGATCAAGTGGTTTGGAATTCTTCCGCCGGTACACCGCCGTGCATCGTGCTGGCCGACGGCAGCCGCCTCGGACTCGGCGCCGCCGACCAGCGCGAGTCATGCGACTTCGAACAGGACGGATTCTGCGGAGTCCGCATTACGCTCAAAGAGTATCCGGGTTACGATGCGGTTCTCGAATTGATCGTGGCGATCGACGCGGATGACGACACGCTTCTGGTGCAGGTCGAGCAGGTCGACGGCACACCGATTCGCGAGGTCGAGCACCTCTATCGCTTCGAGAAGCCGGTCGCCGGCGGCGGTTACCTCGTGATACCGTGCGGCTCCGGCTACCTGATTCCGGCTGACTGCGCGGATGCCCTCCCCGGCACCCGCAACTTCAACCACTACATCGGCGGCGGCTGGTCCATGCCGTGGTTCGGCATCGTGCGCGGTGCCGACGCGGTGTGCGTGACCGTGGAGGATTGGTGGGATTGTAAAGTAACGGCCGGCCACGAGCCCGGCATACATTCCAGCCTCGACTTCCGCTGGGCCGCCAGCCTCGGCAAGCTGGCGTATCCGCGCCGCCAACTCATTCATTTCGCGAAGGACCTGGACTATACCGGCATGGCGAAGCGGTACCGCGAACACGCCCGCAAGCAGGGACTCGTACGGTCGCTCGAGGACAAGGCGAAGGAGACGCCGACCGTCGCCCGGTACGTCGACAGCCTCCTGGTGCGCTGGAACCGGTGGGATCCGGAGCACAAAGAACAGGCAACCGCCGACCTGGAACGCTTCCGCGAGCTCGGCTTCGACGTCATGTATTTCTTTCCGAAGTGCCCGGGTGAATACATCCCCGCCACCGACTCGTACGGGCTCTCGATCTGGCAGGCGTACCTGCAGCCGAACCCGGACCCGGAGTGGATCGCGTACGCCCGCGAGATGCGCGAGCGCGGCTACCTTATCCAGGGCTTCATTTCGATGATCGTCCAGAACGAGGGCGCGACCGGCTACGACCCCGATCTGTTCGCACTGGACGCAGACGGCTCCCGCAACCAGTGGCGCCTGACCATGGCACGCGATGTCGAGCGCAACCGGGATGTGCTTGACGCGATCAAAAAACACAAGATCGAATTCGACGTCTTCTACTACGACGCTTACTCCGCCAACTGCGGCGGCGTCGAGGATTTTTCCCCGGACCATCCCTGCACGATGCGCCAGTGTTTCGAGACGATGAACCAGGCGTTGGCCGATGCCCGGCGCGAGGGTCTGATGGTCACCGGCGAGCTGGCACGCTTCTATTGCATGGGCGTGTGCGACGGTTTCTTCTTTACCGACTGGGCCGGGGACCGGCTGACCAATGGCAACGTGCACCAGGCCTCCTGCGGTGACCACGGCCCGGTCGGCGAGCCGGTGCCGCTGTTCGAGCTCGTTTTCCACGAATGTTTCGTCGCAGGGTTCTCCGGCGGCGGCTATGCCGATTCTCAGCCGGGGTTCGACTGGTGGCGCGACCGCACGCCACGCCTGTACGAGATGATGTTCGGCAGCGCCCCGGCCTTCAACTGGCTGCCCACGTGCAACCTGCCGGTCGAGGACTGGGACGGCCCGGAAGCACAGGCGCGCTTCGCCTGGCTCAAGCGCTGGAACATCTGGTATAAAGCGATCGCCCGGTCTGAGATGATCTCACACGAATTTCTCAACGACGAGCGCACACAGCAGCGCGTTGCCTTCGCCAACGGCGTCACCGCCGAGTTCGACATGGCCGCGGACCTCTGCCGTGTCACCGGCGTCGACGGCTTCTCCGGCGACTGGGAGACCCCGGCCGGGGATCTCGGCTGGTACCCCGTTGTCGAAGGCGAGTTCGAAGGGATCGACTGGATACCGGACGCGTAGGACCTTTGTGCGCGTCTGGGGAATTACTCAATCCTACGTCCGTCTGCAGTTACACGACTCCAGTATCGTCTGGAGCGACGCTGCCACGAAGCTCACGCTGTCGGGTCAGACGTAGGACAAAGGACCGAAGTAGCATAAAAGACCAACGGGACGATTCGGTTTGTCCTTTATCCGTTATGTTACTACCGCCGCTTATCATATCTTGGCCCCGGACTTTTCCACTTCCCCCATTCACTTTCCCGCCATGATGCTTACCGGCTTGTACAGTCCCTCCCCGCCGGAATAATTGTGCACCCGGCTCGCCAGCAGATGATCACCGCCGCTTTGCAGGCTGCCTGTCACATCCAATAGAAACGGCTTGGACCAGGCGTGTTTTTGGGGAGTGCCCATGGGGCGTACACGAATTGGGTTGACAGCGCCATTCAGAAAAACAGGGTCCCGAACTGGCCGGGATCCTTGCTCCAGGCGATGCCGTTAAAGAGACGCAGCCACCCTTCCCGTATGCCGCTGTCATTGTCATTGACGACCAGTGCGAAACCGAGGGTTGTTCCAGGGGACGGGACGGGAATATGCAGTTCGGTCCACGGTATCGCCGCTTCGTAGAGTGTTTCGCCGGCGTCGCGGCGGATGCTGCATTGCACTGCCGCCACTGGCCCCCTGGGTTGAGTCCAGCGGAACACTCGCGGTCCCTGTGCCGTCAGCGCGAATCCGATTTCGGTGCGTGTGCCGGCTTCGGGTTGTTGACTCAGCGCGAGTTGAATCGAGTCACCTTTCCAGATCTGCGTCCCGGTGTAGGCTTGACCGTGCGTTTCGTCCGTCACCCGGACGCACAAGTACAATGCCTGCGTATCCCAGGCGAGCTGCAGGAGAGCGCTGCAATCGGCTGCATCCTTCCAAAGGTCCATGTGGAGGCCGTCGAAAATTGTCACGGGGATCGCGGGCACGTCCTTCCAGTCGGCGGTCGAATCGTCGACGGTCATGGTCTTTTGCAAAGGACGCCAGAAGGATATCTCCCGGGTGGCGGTCACGGTGTTGCCATCTGCCAGTTGCAGCTCGGCGGTAACTTCAGCGGCATGAGCATTGACAGCACCCGGCGGGCAGGGGACCAATACGCGGAAGCGTGACTCGTCGGCTGCAACCCAGGCGATTTTCTCCAGGATCGTCTTGGTTTGGCCGCCCCAGGTCTCCATTCCTTTGACCTCGGACCGCAGGATGACTGGTGGTGGCTCCAGAGTGCTCCGGCCCGCAAGCGCCAGAGCGAATCCCTGGGGTGTCCACATAGGTGCCAACGCGAGTGTGGCGGGCGGGCGGATCGAGACTGCCGCCGATTCGGCGCCGAGCAACTCCCCGGCGTCATTCCGCCAGCGCAAAACAATGGGGTACGTCCTGCCGATTACCGCGTCGGCTCCAATCGTGATCCGCAGCGTGCTACCGGCGTCCTTTTCCGGGGGGATGGCGATCTGTTTCGCCGCCGGTCCCAGCCAACCATCGGGAACCTCGACCGTCTGGGTGCCGGTGACCGGACGCGTTTGCCGGTTGTGCAGGGTCATGGGGATCTCGACTGTGTGGCGCGGTGCCGAAACCGCCGAGCCCGGCGTCATCACTGCCGGCAGGCACTCGACTTCACCGCTGCCGACCAAAAAGAGCGGTGTCGTTCCGAGCTCGGTGACGACGAGGTTGCCACGCGCCCGTATCGGGCGTATCGGTCCGGATGCTGAGACGCTGCGAAGCGGCGCACCTTCCCAGCGGGTTGTGAGCGACGCGGTGCCGAGGACACACCACGCTGCCACCAGTGTCCGGTTGTGAGCGTGCGCAAACTGGTATGCATGCACGTTGGCGGCACCGGTCTCGAGACGTCGCACGAACCGGGTGTTTTTGAGCATCATCGATGTCATGCGGCAGGCGATCGCCGGAGCCTTCGGGGTGAAGTCATGATGGAGCAGGCCGAAGTTGTGCTCGTTGAAGTCGCGCCTGGTGCCGTCGTTTTGGAAGTCATACCACAGATTGGCCTTGATCTCGGGGACGGCATAGAGCTGGATATACATTCTGGCGAGGTAGTCGGCGCTGGCGTGTTCTGGCACGCCGCGGGGGTCATCATGATTGGGCCATCCCACTTCCGTGTTGAAGATGGGGGTGCCGGCAGCGCCGTACCTGGCCAGAAGTTTCACCAGCTCGCCGAGATGTTCGCCCATCGTACGGCTGCCCTGCTCGGGGGCTGCGGGATAGTGATAGGCGTGCACCGAGACGGCATCGAAAGAGCCGACGGCGCCTTCCTTCAGGACATTCTCGATGAAGCCCAGGTCGAGACCCGCAGTTGCCATGGCGATGACGATGGCATCGGGGTTGCCCCGTTTTACCGCCGGGTAAGTTGCCTTGAGCAGCCTGGCATAGGCCGCGGGGTTCGACTTGGGTTCCCAGAAGTGGTCGGTATTGGGTTCATTCCAGACTTCCCAGTAGCGCACGGTGTCGCGGTACGTACGGGCCATGAACTCGCTCCATGCGGCAAATGCCTGTCGCCCTGTTTCAGTTTCGACCGATCGGTTCTTCTCGTACAGGGGGTTGCTGTAATCGAGGATGACCATGGGCTCGCAGCCATACTCGGGCCGGGCGATGCGCAGGAAACGGTCGAATGTGGGGGAAACGTTGTACACCCCCTTCGTCTGTTCCGTGCCGCTCCAGTGAGCGTCATCGCGCAACCAGCGTATACCCATGTCGCTGGCCAGTTGAAGGTTCTTTTCGATCGGGCCCCGGCTGCCATGGCCGAAGTGCATGGATACCCCGAAAGGACTGTCAGGGTCGGGCTTGTTGGAGGCAACTTCCGGTAACCACGAAAAAGCTTGCGTCTGGCCACGCACACCGAATCCCACGATGACCCGGTATAGTCCGAAGTCGGTGAGCTTCGGGGCCACTGTAAACGTCTCTCCAGCCCCGGCCGCCAGGGACAGATTGCGCTGCAGCGTGGTTATGGAGGTGCCGTCGCCACGTTCCACGACCACACGAAATGGGGTTTCGGGAATGGCGCTGACGAGCGGATTGTTCACGGTGATCTCGAACGATGGCTGCCGGCCATAGAACGCATTGCCGGGAACCGAGCTTTTACAGGAAACATAAACAAAATCCGTGTAGGCTCCCTCGGCATCGTAAGTGATGTCGTCGATGGCGAGACTGCTTTCGAATGGCCGGATGGCGCTATCCACCAGGATAGTGATGCTGCGAAATGGGCTGGTCATTATTCCGTCGCCGCTGCCGCCCCAATGTTCATCCGCCCGAGCGCTCACATCGAACTTAATCCGACGCCACCCGTGCCAGTCGATCGTGCCCCAGGTGTACTGGTGTACCTCTCCGTCAGCATCCTCGACACGCATTCTGAGCAACTGCTTCGATTCGTCACCGCGCATCCAGAAGTTGATCGCCCGCACGGTACCGGTCATCGGTTGGGTAATCCGCAGTTCGACATATTGCAGCGGCCCGATGTTCTGGCGAAATTGATAGTGCAGCCGTGCCGACTGCATTCCTCCATAGGCCTCTACCCCGTTGACCTCGAGGCGCGTCTCGGGTTGCAGCCGTTCACCACTGAGGCTGACGGGAGCGTTGTCTTCGAAGTCCGCATACGGGATGCCCGTGATCAACTCAGCCCCGGTCTTGCCGGTCCAGAGCACGAGCAGGAGAAAGAGGGCCGACTTCATGTTGTTATGCGTCACGCCATTCGCCCTTGTTATTGATGCAGAGCGGCGCGCCGGTTCCGTCGAGCGCGATGGTGGTGGCGGGCAGTTGATGACGGGCCTGATCATCGGGTAATATGTCGCAGCTATCGGAACTCGAACACGTCAAACTTTTATTTTGTCAGAATGGTCCTCTGAGGTCATCTGCCACCGAGATTGTCAAAGCCTTATTTCCGCTAATATGGACTATCGCCCGCCCGGGAATTTCCGACTGTCTGGAACTTAGGTTTCAGCTTCGTTTTATATCTCTTTTCCTGGTCAGGCTATCTGGGAAAAGACAGGAATACTGAAGGTTATTGTGATGATTGGGAGCTAAAGTGGATGGAATGACGGAACGCGACCACATCGATTTTTAGACCGCAAGACGCAAACATGACCGGGAAGGAGAGAACCGATGCCGACAGTGACATTCAAATCCAAGCTCAGTTCAGGCACAACGCTCCTGGGCACCTTTCAGCAGATGCCCGCGGCGGACGTGACAGAAATCATCGGACGTGCCGGGCTTGATTTTGTCATCATCGACACCGAACATGGGATGTTCGGCGTCGATGCCGCGATCCAGCTGGTGCGTGGCTGCGATGCTGCGGGGATCGCCTCGGTGATCCGCGTGCCCAATCTCAGCGCGGAACGTATAACTCAGGCGCTCGATTTTGGCGCCTCCGCCGTCATGGTCCCGATGATTCACAACCGGGAGTCGGCCGAGATCGCGGTTGCCGGTGCCAATTATCATCCTGAGGGGAGCAGAGGGATATGCCCTTTTGTGAGAGGTGCATCCTACTATGCCCTCGACAACCCGGACTATTACAAGCAGGCCAATGCCGAGACCGCCGTCATCTTACAGATTGAAGGGACCGAGGGGATAGCCAATCTTGATGAGATCCTGGCGGTACCCGACGTTGATGCCATTTTTATCGGCCCCTTCGACCTCTCACAGTCCCTGGGCATTCCGGGGCAGGTTACCGACGTCCGTGTCATCGATGCATTAAAGGACATCATAAAACGGGCGGAAGAGAAAGGGGTCGCCGTCGGCAACTTCGCCGTGACTCCGGAGCAGGCGGAAAACTATATCCAGCATGGTATCCGTTTTCTGGCCTACAGCACCGACACTGCCATGCTTACGACGGTTTACCTTGATCTGCGAAAATCCATCAAAACAAAGTAGAGCTTTCCACGGAATGGCGGGTAAATAGGGGGATGGACAGAAGGATCTGGTTCGGATGCCGACGTTTCTTCTTGGATCCGGGCCCAGTCGCAGAGGCGGTCGAACAACTCGCTGAGCAGGAACGAGACGAGGAACTCTGAGCGAATCGCCGGACCTGGAGAGATAGAGAGAATTTTCACAGAGATTAAACGCTGCCGACTGTCAGCTTACAGCAAATCGGGAACCCCGGTGTCCTGGAGCGCTTGCCGCCGTTTGGGACCTTGTTCAGCTCGGCGTTTCTCATTGCGTTCACGGCTCATCTCTCACCCAGCGTATGCCACTTCAACTGACGTTACCCGAGGCGTGCTGAGTGCGTTGGCAGCGCCGAGTGCCAATCGGTATTGCAGCCAATGACCGGTGAAGGCCATGGCATCGACGGCATCGCCGTTGTCGAACCAGCTCGATGCACCTGCCGGTCCAAGCCAATCGGCGGCAGCCAGAGCCTCGCGGGTTTCGGCGAAACGCAATTGTGCCTTCACCCAGGTTTTGGATGGAACCTCTGCTTGCCACGAGATCCCGATGGCTGTGGCACCATCGGGCAACTTGAAAAGACTTGATTCGTAGGTCTCCTCCGGCCCACGGTCAAGGATGTTCCCCGGTTCAACGGAAGTCATCCCGTGCGGCCCGGAAGTCGGTAGGCGCGTTGTACGGCGCGCGTCGAATCCGTCGGGACCATTCCACCAGACTTCGGAATACCCCTGGTGACTGCCCCAGAGCTTGTGATTCGCCACGGCCAGATCGATCCAACCGTCCTCGTTGAAGTCTGTCGCAACGCAGCCCGACGCCGAGTGGGTGAACAGCCGCTTTCGATCGGCCGCGGAAAAACCTGTGCCCGGGCGGTTCCAGTAGATGTACGAATCGAGATCTCGGTTCTTGCCGTCGGCGTACGAGCCGACATACAGATCGAGCCTGCCGTTGTTGTTGAAATCCGCGATCGCCATACTGTTGATCCCGTTGGCGGGTAACATGCAGCGTCGATCTTCACTCAAGCCCTCGGGCCCGTTCCAATAAATGTATACGAAGGAATCATGGGGCAGCCCGCGCGATGGAACGTGCCCGCCGAGTATCAGATCCGGATAACCGTTGCCGGTGAGATCCGCGGAGCGGGCGCATGCTGGGCGCTCTACCGAGAGCGTCTGACAACGGTCCATGCTGAATCCCTCCGGACCGCCCTGGAGAATAAAACTCCGATCGCTAAGGACCTGCGGCACCACCAGGTCGAGCCAGCCATCCTTATTGAGATCAACAAGATGAATCCAGCGCGGACTGCTGTAGGTGACACCGTCCTGTGTCATTTCAATCCGATCGGGATTTTCCGTATCGAAACCCTGGGCGTTGCCGTAAAAAATCAGCAACTCCGGGTTGTCCCAACCGCTGAAGATCAGATCGAGATAGCCGTCGCGATTGAGGTCCGCGCAACATGCGCCGTGCGCCCGCGATGTCGGCAGTGTCCAACTGGGTTCGTGTGAAAATCCATCCTTGCTATTCAGAAAGACGAAAGACCCCGGATCGAGACTGACGGAATTTTCGGCACAATTCGCAAGGACAATATCTGCGTAACCGTCGTCATTGATGTCGCAACACATCGCCTCGACAGCGCCCCATCCGGCAATGTCACTCCGACGATCCGCGACATAGCCGTCGGGACCGCCAAAGTACAGAGCCGGGCTGATATTGCCCAACTTATTACCGCCGAAGTGATTGACAAAGAACACCTGTGGCGGTTCTTCCGTCGGTGTGTTGATCAGAAAGACTCTGCGGGCATCTTCGGTCGGCAGCTTGATCGGGGCCTTCCGCGCGCCTTCGGGAGAGCCGCGATAAAGCAGGGAGGGCACGCTGAACGATTCAGAGGTGTGAAATTGGCAGATCACAATGTCATCGCAGCCGTCGCCATTGATATCTCCGACCGCTACATCGCAGGCGCGATCAGTCGGCAGCGCAGTTCGACGTTCGGCATCGAAGCCATTTTCTCCACCCCAATAGATCCAGGAACACTCACCGCCCTCGACGCTGTCGCGACACGCAACAACGAGATCCTCGGACCCGTTGCCATTGATGTCGCCGACTGCCACGGACATTGTCTGCCGGCACGCCAGGGTCCAGGATGGGCCGAAGCTGCGATCCTTGCGGATCGGAACGAACACCACGCAGTTCGGCAGTGGTGCAACTAACAGATAGCCATCGCACAGAGAGATGACCTGTGTGAGTGGATCCGGTTCCGCAACGTACTCGGCAGATGCTGCTTCATGATCGACAGCCGCGACAGGTTCGCCGCCGGATTCGATCGGAACCCCAATGCTCCGCTTCGGATCCAGGCCGTCGTCGGCACCCCAATAGACACGTGTACTGCCATCCGCTGAGCCTACGACCAGGTCGGCATAGCCATCGTCATCCAGATCGACGGCCGTGATTTGACGCCCTTCGACCTGCAGGTCAACAAAGCGCTTCGGTTCGAACCCTATGGACGACTGATAAAACACCCGCAGACCGTGCGTGCACAGAAAAGCAAGGTCCGGTTTGCCGTCGCCGTTAAAATCACCTGCCGCCACAGAGTAGCATTCCGGGGCCGGCAGATGTTGCTGATAGTTCTCGCTGTAACCCGCCAGGGACCCGAAGTAAATGATGGCGTTCAAGTCGAATCGATTGCCATTGTAGAACATGCCCAGGACGAGGTCATTGTACCCGTTGCCATTCAGATCGACGACGGCGCCCGATCGGGCCCCGTCAGATGGCAATGTCATCGGCGTCTGATCGTTCAGCGGGTCGCTGTACAGATAAGCCGGCGCCGTCTCGAGGTGGTTCTGGCTGTTGCAGAACAGCAGATCCATGTAGCCATTTTTGTTGAAGTCGTATTGATGGATACGTTGCAGCACACCGGCACGAGACACATAAATATTATGTCCGCCGTTGCCGAATGTACCGTCTACAAAATCCGCAAACCCTTTTTCCTGCCAAACTGTCGACATGTTGACCCGGTACCGCTTTTTCCGCACTATGCGGTTGTGTTCTGAAAAGGTTGAAAGATACCCGATAAAATTAATTTAACAGAACACTATCGCTGTTCGACAACAATAACTTCGTAGTCACGCAACTCGGGTAGATTCACGATCGCCGCATCGCCGTGCACCTCGTACCTGCATACCTGATCGGCAACCAGCGCCCGCGGCGCTTCGATTGCGCCGGCGTCCGGCAATACGAGCTGCAAGCCGCGTTGCGGCGCGATCGCTGTAAACGGCCGCGGCGGCAGGCCCGCATAGTTGACGAGATGAATCAGCAGCCGCTTGTGCTGCCGGCGCACACTCACCTCGACATTGCCGATGGCGCCCTGCAACGACACGCTTTTCTCAGAGAAATAGGCGACGGCATTTTTCAGCAACTGTTGGTACTCCGGCGGCGCGTAGTGCGCGCACATCTCACCGAAAGTGCCAGCCAGATAGAGGCTGTGCCCGCTGCCGAATCGATTGTGAATGATCGCCGGCCGCGCCGGTTCGGTCAGCGGCACATATCGTCCCGCTTGCACAGCGTGAAATTTTGCCAGCACATTTGCGGACTCCGCCGGCGTCACGTCGACCACCGATTCCGGTGCCGGCAACAGCGGAATATCGATGTGATCCACTAAGGGATGCTCGCTGCAGATCGAGAAATAATTGAAATTATTGTACGGCATTATGCGTCCTGCATACCTTGCCCCAAAAACGTCTGCCAGAGCGAAATCCGTGCGGGCCTCACCGCTTTCTGTATACAGCGAGGTGTCATGGCTCGAGACAATGGCACCGCCATTTTTCACGTACTCCCGAATCGCATCGACGGATTCGTCCGACAGACAGGCGCAGGTGGGCAGCAGCAGACAATCGTACCCGGCCAGCCGGTCGGCGGTCAGATCCAGATCGGTGGCCAAGTCGTAGGGGATGCCCGAGCGTGAGAGTACATCGCAGAAGCCGTGTAATGCTTCTGTGAAGTTGCCGCTGTACAACTTGCTCTTCTCCGCAGCGTCCCCATAGAAATCGGACGTCTCGCTGCTGACCCGATATTGATAATCCGTGGCGTAGGCATAGAGCACGGCAACCCGGGCCGCTGAGCGTGTCGCAACATAGTACGATTCGTGTGTCGCCAGGAAGCGCATCAGCCCGGTAGCAGCCTTGCCGCCCGGGGTATCCAACAAGCTGCTGGCGCCATGCAGCCCGTACCAGATGTTGGCGCCGTTGGCAACCGTCGATGCAATGCAAAGCCTGGTTTCCGCCGGGGTGTGGATGTACCAGGACCAGGGTTTCTGGTCGGCTGCCATGAAGTTCACCCGCGGTTTGTCCGGTGCCAGTGCCTCCAGCAATTTGACAGTTATGCTGCTGCGCCAGAGATAGGCATCCCGTGGCGGCTCATAAAACATGAAACCGCCTTCATTGCCGACAAGATCGTTGTACGGCAACTGATCCACCGGAGACAGATACTTCGCCTGCGAAGCAGTGATCGGCAGGTTGATGTAAAAAATGCTGTCCGGCTTGTGTTGTTTGAACCGGCTGTAGGATTCACGGAGAAACTCGTGCAGGCTCTCCCCGATGAATTTCGATTGATGCTCGCCCTCGACAAGGTCACCGCCATACCTGGACGTATACCGTGCCTGGCAGTGCGGACAGAAACAGCCGCCGGAGATTACAATCGGACCATCGAGGAACACTCCATCGATGTCGAAAGTTGCCAATGAGTCGATGACCGAAAAAAAGTGATCGCGCCACGGACTGTTGACGCAGCAGACGTAATAGGTTTCGTACTGCTTGGGACAGGAACCGTCGACCGCGCGCTGGGCCCAGTCTTCCCAATGGGATGCAAGCGTTGGGCCGAGGATGTGCACGTTCAGATAGAGGATGATGCGCAGATTATTCTGCTGCGCCCGCGCCAGGTAATCCGATAGGATTTCAGCGTGGTGCTCAATGTCGAACAGCGCCGAGTAGGAGTCCGCCATCGGATGGAACAGTTGCTCCACATTGAAACCGGCTCCGGCCCATTTATCCGCCACTTCAAGCGTCTGGCCCGCTTCGAAATCGCATTGCAGGGCAGCGATTCGTAAAGGTCTGTCGTACCAGTGTTCGCTCATGGATGCTTTGGGTACAGGGGTCCCGTTTCCTGATTGCGACGGCGATGCGACAGTGATGAGGAATTGCAGATCGGCATGGTCTGGAGTATACTGAATGCCGCGACGATCACAAGCCCGAGCCGGATAATTATGCAACAACCAGAAGCTGCAAACGGCCGACTCACGGTAGTCGAACTCTCAACGGTTCCGCGGCTGCTTCGTCGAGCATGCTTCACGCTTATTGAACTGCTGGTCGTGATCGCCATCATCGCCATCCTGGCGGCGATGCTGCTGCCGGCCTTAAATCAGGCCAAAGATAAAGCGCGGCAGATCGCTTGCACCAACAACCAGAATCAACTGGGCCTGGGATGGCTCATGTACACGGATGACAATGAAGGTTTTGTCGTCAACTCGCATTGGGATACAAGCGAAAACGGGGCGCGTTCCTGAATCCGGACAGCCCATGGAGATGCCCCTCGGACACCGAGGAGTTCAATGGCAATTGGAAGCACTATGCCGAATGCAACAATGGTAGCGACAACCCTTCCTGTGGATACAACTACTGGGAACTGGGCATCGGCTATAATTTTTATGTGAAACTTGGCGGCATCACGAACCCCAGCGCCACGATCACTTTCATTGATACACAGCATCGGCTCGAGTCCGATGACGGCTCAAGTTCAAGCATGACGCGGGGCGACGGGTCGGGTGACCCGCTGGGAGCAATCAACAACTACGGCGACCGGCACAATGGCGGCTTGAATCTACTCTGGGCGGATGGACATTCATCGTATGGCAATGCCGTATTCAGAGCCCAGCTGGGGCTGCCGCCGGCCTACCAGCTGTACTGGGATGTTGTGCGATAGGCCGGCCGCATGATCGGAATCAGCGAGGGCTTGGACCCGGCATGATGCCGATGATCCCGGGCGATGTCCATGAGTTACGAAGTTGTTCATACCACCGAGCTCGAAGTTGTCGTCGGTGACAACGACGCCGGCGATGCCGCGCATCCAAGTCATCGCGCCGACCTCAATGGCATCTGGTCATTGACCAGTGTCCACGAGAAACGCAACTGTTTTGTCCCACGCTATGCCGGTCTCAATCTGGAACACCTGATGGACGGGCTGTTCGCTACCGACCAGGAAGGCGATACGTTCGAACCCAGGCACCATCCAATGCAGGTGGAACGTATTTCCGACCGTGCAGTACGACTCGCTCAGTCGCGGACACCGCAGACACATGTCGAGTCGACGACAATTTTCGAGGTCAAGGAACCCAATATCATTGACTTCCATTTCACGGCGAAACTGCATCAACCGCCAAGGGCCGGAAAACAGTTCGGATTCTTCTGGGCGAGCTACATCAATGCGCCGGATTTCCCGTGCCTCTTTTTTATCAACCCGGATGGATTCTGGAATTGCCTGAGCCCGGATATGCACGGCACGGGGAGTACCGTGTGTCATTCGACAATCGATGAACCACGGTTCGGCCTCGCCGATCGTTCCTACAACGCGCGGAGTCTGGCCCATGCATTCAGCGATCGCCGATTCGATCTGCCGCTGGTGTTCGGGAGACCGCACGACGGAAACATGCTGTACCTGCAGATGTTCGATCAGACATCGCCGGTTCGGCTCACCATGTCACCGACCGGCGGTGATCACAACGAAGAAAAGCGGGTCTATAATCCGGCTTGGGATTGCCAGTTTGTTATCGACGATGTCGAAACAGGCAAAGAATATCACCTGCGCAGCCGCCTGGTTTACAAAGCCTATAGCAGCAGGGAGGAAGTGATCGACCTGTTTTCACAGTGGAAAGACGAAATCGATGAATGACACTGCCCCCCCCCCGGGGGAGGGGAGAATAACAGGAGACAAGAGATTATGAGCAAGATCAGTTACAGCACCGTGGGGTTCAGCGACCGGGATGTCGATGCAGCGCTCGATGGCATCGCCGTCGCCGGGTTTGACCAGGCGGAAATCCTCGGTCAGGCGCCCCATCTGGCGGAGCCGCCAAGCGGGCCTGCACTGACCGATTTTCGCGCTCGCCTGGAATCCCGCGGGTTGGCTGGCGGGACCGTCCACGCGCCGCTCACTCGCAATGTCCTCGGCGCCCCGGAGGAGGGTTGGCGTCGTGAAAAAGTGGGCGTTCTTACCGCGTACCTTCGCTTTTCAGCTGCAATAGGCGCTACCGATATTATCATTCATCCCGTGCCAAACCCACGATTTGTACCCGCAGCGGATCATCCGGATACGCCACAGCTTATTGCGGATGCCGTCCATCGTTCCCTGGATGATCTGGTTCCGGTAGCTGCCGAGGTCGGGGTGCGCATACTTTTGGAAAACTTACCCTACGACTGCCTGTACCCATTCCTTACGATGAAGGAATTACGCCCGCTCGTGGATCCTTACCCGGCAGATGCACTCGGACTGGTCATCGATACCGGCCACGCGTGGACCACAAAACACGATCCGGTCGCCGAGATTGTCGCAGCCGGTTCGCGCCTGGCCGGTACGCATCTTCAGGACGTCGACTACGACGATCCCCAAGACAACCACTGGCCGCCCACCCACGGCGGACTCAACTGGGACGACATCCGTGCTGCCTTCGTCGAGATCGGTTACACGGGGCCCTGGACGTTTGAGGTAGGGCATGGCCGCAATGATGAGACGCCCGAGGAACTCGCCCGCATTACACGTGAACTGGCGAATCACTGGGGACTTTAGGCATGTCGGCGGAGGCGCCGGGCAGCCAAGTGCCCGTTCGAACTCCTTTTTCTTGAACTTGGACCATTCACAAATTTTTGCCGTAAGAGTGACGAGATGCGTTATCTGAGTGAGCGAGCATAAAATTTGTGAATGATTCAAGTTGGGCATGTGATCAGGCATATGGCCAGTTTACGACTATATTCTGCCCTTCGGCGCAAACAATGAATGGGAGATCATCATGGGTTCTGGGTATTTCATAAATGCGATTTGCACGCCGCTCTCAGAGGACGAGAGCGTTCATTCCGAAGGGCTGGAAGCGCATATCGCGGACCAATTTGAACACGGGATCGAAGGTGTTCTGGTGGGCGGCACGATGGGTATGATGCAGCTGCTGCGCGACAGCACCTATCGCGAATTGGTGCAGCAGTCAGTCGAGCTGTCTGCCGGCAAGGGTGAGGTGCTTGTCGGCGTCGGTGATACGTCGTACAGCCGGACAAAAGAACGCCTCGAGTTCGTCAATCAATTCGACATAGATGGTGTCGTGGTTCTCGCACCTTTCTTTATTTTGCCGACAGCGACGCAGCTCGTTGATTATTACAAGGCTGTGGCGGACGTCGCCAAGGCACCGGTTTACCTGTATGACCTGCCGGCGATCACCCGTGTCGACTTCAGCATGGACACCTATCTGGAACTGCAGGAACATCCGAACATCCACGGCGCCAAGATCTCGGGTCGCTTCGCCTTCACTCGCCAGGTAAGGGATCAACTGGATCCTGAGTTCCGCGTGATCATCGCGGAACCCGAAATCACCGATGTGCTTCTGCGCGCCGGCTTCCAGGAACTGCTCGACGGCATTTACTCGATCGCGCCGCATTGGCTTCAGGCATTGCGAGACGCTGCGGCGGTCGAGGATTGGGACGTCGCGGCCGAATACCAGCAGCGGATCACTCGATTGCGCACAATGCTGACGCGGTTCGGCAATGTCATGGCAACGTGCAGTGCGCTGCTGAATATTCACGGCATCCCCGGCAAGACGCACTTCAGCCCGTCGCCGGCGCTGACCGATGAGCAGGTTGCTGAACTGCTGCAGGATCCCGTGGGTGAGGCGTTTGCCGCCAGTTCCAGCAAGAATGATTGATCGCGCCACTGCGATTTTGATTTCACAACTGCCCGAGACCATGATGCTGAGTGGTTCCAACGAGGAGGGGGAAAGATGAAACTGCAGGGAAAAAACGCTGTCGTCACCGGTGCTGCCAGCGGCATCGGTAAAGCCATTGCGAACAGCTTCGCCGCTGAAGGCGCCAACATTGCTATTCTCGATACCAATCTCGAAACCGCCGAGCAAGTCGCCGCCGGTATTCGCCAGGCCGGCCATTCAGCCTGTGCCGTTCGGTGTGACGTTGGTATGTCCAGGGACGTGAGCACGGCGATGGACCAGGTAGTGAACGAGCTCGGCGGCGTCGACATTATGGTGTGTAATGCCGGCATCATCCGCCAGAGTAACATCGTTGACATGGCTGAAGACGAGTGGGATCTGATCATTCGCAACAATCTCAAGAGTGTGTTTCTGTGCTCGCAGGCCGGGGCGCAGCAGATGATCAGGCAGGGTAACGGCGGGCGCATCATCGCAATTTCCAGTATCCATGCCGTGCTCAGTGAACCCAGTTGCGGCCACTACACCGCGGCGAAGGGCGGTATCGAAGCGTTCTGCCGGACGCTTGCTTCGGAAGTGGCATCGCACAAGATCACCGTCAACTTCATTCGACCAGGGGCAACATACACGGAATTGACCAACCCGATGTACACCGAGCAGGTCGTCAAATCACTGTACGAGCGGGTCCCCGCGAAAGAGATCGCCAAGGCGGAATGGATTGCCGCCGGCGCTGTCTTCCTGGCCAGTGATGACGCCTGTTACATGACCGGTCAGGACTTGACGATTGACGGTGGCTACGTCATGGACGGTAGCCTGCCCGGAGCGGCATACTGGGAGTAGGTCCCCGAGATTAATCGTCGGTCACCGAACACACCACCGTGATTGTGGTGTTGACGCTGGCTGTGGCAATCTGTTTCTTCTTCGTGTACGGCCAGGAGATCTCGATTTCGACATCTTCTTCGTGTTCGCCGAGCCCGAAGTGAAGCGTCATGTCGTTCGTGTTGCTGCGCCCGGTACTGCTCTCGACATGACGGGTGATTGTCTTCTCGCCCACCTTGATTCGTGCAATAGCGCCGAGCGCGGCCCGATTGACTTTGCCGCCCGCTCCTGATCCGGCCGAAGCGTTGCCCTGCAGTCGTACCTTCAGCCAGTTGTTGCCGGTGCCGGAATTGCGATACAACCGGCCGCCGGTCGCCAGGTCCAGATCGCCGTCATTGTCGAAATCACCCCAGGCCCCCTGAGAAGTCGGCGGCATGCCGCCGAGTCCGGCCGGACCAGTGACCTCGGAAAAGCCCCAATTGCCGTTGCTCTTGAACAGTTTTGAATGGTTGTGCCCGTACACTGTCGTGAAGTACAGGTCGAGGTCGCCGTCGTTGTCAAAGTCACCGAGCGTCGGCGAGGCATAGGACTCCTGATAAACAACGCCGCACGTTCCCTTGTTCTCGAATGCATAGCCGTGTTCCGGGCCACGGTTGCGTAGGCACTGGGACTGCGGCTGGCCGCCGTGTGCGAAGTTGCCGGCGAACAGGTCGATGTAGCCGTCGCTGTCGAGGTCGCCGAAACTGGCGCCGATGCTGTGGCCGCCGCCTTGGTTTCCCGGACCGCCCATGGCCCCGGCTTCGATAGATGCGAAGACGATCCCCGGTGCTTTGAGGCTGCCGTCATTTTTCCAAAGAAGGTTGCCGCACAGCCGATAGTCCGAGACATAGATATCTGTGGCGCCATCATTATTGTAGTCGGCCGCCGTCGTGCCGCGACCGGGAAACACGGGCGGTTCCTGCGTCCAGACAAGTTCGAAGTTCCGGCCGTCTTTGTTGTGAAAAATCGAATCGGGGTAGCCGTTGACGACACCCCAGTTTTCGTAGCCGGTCCAGTAGACGTCGACAAATCCGTCGCCGTTGATATCCAGACAGGTGCCGCCGTCGCAGATGTCCGCGGGCTTTGACGGTAGACTACTACCGGTGAAGGTGCCGTCGCCGTTGCCGAATCCAATGCCGCCGCCGCCGGCGTGGAACCAATCGAGATTGCCGTCATTGTCGAAGTCCGCCCAGCTCAACAGCGAACCGCCGCCGCCGGCTTTGACGAATTTTTTTCCTTCCTCGTTGAGCCACAGAGAGCCGGCCACGAGATCAACCCAGCCGTCGTTGTTGACGTCGACCCACGAGGCTCCGCTATTGTCGGGCGACAGTCCCATTGCCGCCGTGACGTTCTCGAATGTTTGCCCGCCTGTTGTCAGAGCGGCAAGTGTCAGAACCGTGACAGTAAGAAAGGTGCGGGGAATGGTGTGCATGGCGATCTCCTTTTGGCTGATCAGGTCGGAGTTTGGTTGAACGTAACGCTGGGCATGGATGGTTCAAGAATAGCGGTGTGATACTGGAACCTGCCAGTAAAAGATTCCCTGCCGCCGGCATGGATTTACATTCAAGGAGATCTTTTTACGTGTTGCTGGTGGAATGCCTCATAGAGCAGGATGCTGGCGGCAACCCCCAGGTTGAGCGAGTCGCCAGTGCCGATCATCGGGATGCTGACCACCTGGTCGCAGGCCGCCTGTTGTGTCTCGGTCAGGCCCAGGCGTTCGCTGCCCATCAGCAGGATGCAGGGGCGCGGATATGTCAATTTCCGATACGACTGCGAGGCCCCACCGGAAGTTCCCAAAACGTGGCAGCCGGAGGTTTGTTTCCAGGACACGAAGGCATCGAACTCTGCGCGCACCAGTCGCTGTGCGAACACCGCGCCCATGCTGGCACGAACAGCCGCCGGGTGATATGCATCCGTCGTGTGCCCCAACAGAATGATGCCGGCGCAGCCGACCGCGTCGCACGTCCGCATAATCGCCCCGAGATTTCCGGAGTTTCCGACGTTGTCCAGTGCCATCCAGAATTCGTCGGAGCTCGGCACTACCGGGTCGAGAGTCTCGAGGCGGGCACGGAGCACCGCGCCGATTCCCTGCAGGTTCTCTTTGTACGAAATGCTTTCGAATGCCTGGCGCGAAAGTTCTGTGACCGGAGCGCCGCTGGCTTGCAACGCCGTTGCCGTTTTTTGTGCGTGGCCGCCGGCGAGTAGATCCGGTGCGATGACACCTTCGACAATTTCGTAGTCGGAGGCGAGAGCCTGCGCGACGATCCGGTTGCCTTCGATGTAGAAGGTGCCGGTACGGTCGCGTTCGCGGCGGCTGCGCAGTTGGCGCAGACGTTTCACAGCCGCGGTGTCCTCGGCATTAGCGGTAGGTCGTGTTTTGTGTCTGGCCATAGGATCAGGCGAGTAAATCCGCTTCGCCTGCCGAAGATACGAGGATAGTGCTCGGCATGTCGCGGAGATTTTCGGTGAGGCTCTCGTGGAAAGCCAGTTCAACTGCACTGCTCGGAGCGATGAAGCCCATCAGGATCAGAGTCGCGTCCTTTGACTCCTGCCGGAGTACTTTAGCAAAGGGCTCTTCGGAAACGGGTACTTCGATTTCCGCGTCAATGCGAGCCGCCTCGCAAATTTTCGCGAGTTCATCGTGAGCACCGGCGACTTCATCGGCGTGGCGCACCTGCCGTAGCACGCGCAGTTGAACACCGTGCCAGTCCTCGTTCTTCTGGATCAAATGTGCCAGGATGAAAATCAGCGAGCCGTTTCGCTGGCCGCGCCACCAGCAGTCGATTCGCCGCCGGTCGTTGACTACCAGCAGACCGCGGTCGACGACGATGACAATATTTTTTCCGAGACGCTCAACTGTGCGCAGATGTTGAAAATACGGTTGGACTCGATCGGGTTCATGGACCCAGCCGAACAGTACGATGTTCGGTTTGATCGGACCTATGGAAAACGACTGCAGAAACAGCGACAGATCGCGGTCGAAATTGCTCATGACCACGGTTTCGGGAAAGACGTCGAGGTGGTTTTCTGTCACAAACTGGGCCAGTCGCTCGCGTGCCTCCTCCTGTTGATCGGCCGAAATGTCCCTGAGTTCGCCGACCAGCACCTCGACGACGGAGATGATACCGCAGTTCATGCCCAGCCAGCCGGCGTAGGTGACCAGCGACAGCCGGGCGCGCGGGTTGCCGGAAAATACAAGAATCGTCGGGCGCCAGTTCTTCGGGTGCACCGGCATGCGTTCTAGCATCAGCATGTTGTTGCGTACACGCTGGTAGACGAAGCCGCGGCGGGCGTCACCATAGCCTTCCGCCAGTACCTGCCGCCGAGCCAACAGGAAAAGGATGACGAGCAGTGCCAAGGCCAGTATGGCGACCGCCGTATTGATCATGACCGCGGCCCAGACGCAGACCATCATGCCGGCGAGCGCCGTTGTCCAGTGAAACAGATGGAACCGCGGCCGGAATGACGGGTTGCCGCCGAATGACTCGACGAATGCCGCCAGATTGGTCATGCCGTAGGTATAAAGAAAAACCATCGATACCATGCCGGCCAACAGGTTGAGCCCGGCGCCTTCGCTGCTGTCGCCAACCAGCACCAGCACAATGGCGCCGATTATCAGCGTGGCGACCAGCGCCCGCCGCGGTTCGTCGCCGTGCGCCGTGCCGTGGGCAAAAAGCCCCAGACCAGGCAGCGCACCGTCGCGCCCAAGCGCTTGCAGCACCCGCGGCGCCCCGAGTTTCGAGCCGATGGCGCTCGACAATGTCGCGCAGAAAACGCTCGCGATGACTAGGTAGCCGGTGCCCGCGACGGCATTGGTCACCAGAATTTTGAACGGATCCTGCCGCAGCGCCTCGGCCGACGCCATGCCACCGCAAATGACGATCTGCAGCCCATAGACAACTAAACTGACCATGACCGCCAGCAGCGTGCCCCGGGGGATTGACCGTGCCGGATCCTTGAGGTCGCCAGACATGTTAACCCCGGCCATGATCCCGGTTACCGCCGGAAAGTAAATCGCGAACATGTCCCAGATATCCTCTCCCTGTTGGTACTGCGGCTGCCAGTTGACCCACATCTGCTCGCTGCTGAACCGCATCCAGGCGCCGATCATGAATGACAGGATTCCGATGCACAGCACGGCGAGGACGACGAACTGCAGCTTCAATGCCCACTCCGCCCCGATCCAGGCAACTGCAAACAGTATGACCAGCGTCAGCAGACACAGCGGCAGAAAAAACTCCTTCAGAGCCGGAAAACTCGTAACCATCGATTCGACGAATCCGAGGATGTAAAATGGCACGGACAACGCTTGTGCCAGGAACAGCGCGATGCCGATCGCCGAACCGAACCCCGGCCCCAGCACGCGGGAGATCAGAAAATAAGCACCACCGCCGGCTACCGGTGTATTGGTCGAGATCGCCGCCAGCGAAAGTGCCGTCAGCAACGTGATGCCGATGCACAGGATGAGGATCGCCAGGCTGTGGAGGATGCCGGCCTGTCCGACGACAAAATTGCAGCGCATGAACATGACTAACCCGAAGATCGTCAGGATCGATGGGGTAAACACGCCCGCGAAAGTACCGAACTGATGTGTCGTATGGCGGTCGCTGTGAGGCATGATCGTGCTTGCGCTGCTTCCGAGCGGTTGGGATGAACTATAGTGTTAACGCGGAATCTACAGGAGCGACCGGGGCCTGGCAACGTCTACGTGATATGTACTTGTGCGATGTGCCAGCCGGCGACAGACGCGATATATTATATGTTTGCACGGCATCGCAACACATCAAACCCAATTCATATGAACGGCCTTCTCTTCCATGCCGAAAACGGACGACTCGAACCCGGCAGCTTCTATCCATGCGATATACCGGCGATCGTGCGTGTTGTAGTTTCTGTACCGGAAGTGGAGTCTGCCGAAATTTTTGTCGAGGGCACAGAAGAACGATGCCGGTGCGGCGCCGTTCAAAATCATGCTCAACGGTCAGAGCTGCGAGCTGGATACCGACGTCGTTGGTCGCGTGCAATGGTTGCGCTGCCAGGACGTCGGAGCACATGTCTGCATCGATGCCAACGACTTGACGGCACTACCGCAGCCGGGCTGGGACTTGGCTATGGAGCCTGCGAGCTGCTGCCCTCTGATCCGCTTGCGGGTGCAGACGGACGCTACCCTCGGCAGGCAGCGTTTGCCCAGTTACGGCGACCCGCTGATCGAGGCCACGGCGGAAGAATGGCTGGCCCTGCTGCCTGAGAGCCTCAGGAAGCTGGAGAAGGACAAGGTATGGGACTGGGCCTGGGCGCTTGCCGGATTCCTCGCACAAGCCTGGCCCTACAGCAAAGGCAGTCTTTATGCGCCTTGGGACGCCCGCACCCTGCTGACATGGGGCGACGGCGACACCCGCCCAAAGCTCGAGGGGCTGCCGACCATGATGTGTGTGCATTACGCGGTTGCGTTTATCCAGTTTGCCACCGCCATGCGCTTGCCGGTGCGGGCTGTTGTAACCACAGGTGACATCAACGACACGGCTGGCCACTTCATTGCCGAAATCTGGCTCGAGGCGCATCGCAACTGGGCGATGATCGACCCGACCCTGCACCTTTGCTTCAAACAGAAGGACGGCCGACCGCTGAGTGCTGTGGAATTATGGGAGTGTCGGGAAAACCTCGAGGCCATGGCGGTCACCGGCGAAGGTTTTTCCATCGTCAACGGGAAATTAGAAGCGTATTACCGCGACTATTGTCTCACCGGCGAAGCCTACCGCATGCACGGTGTCTGGAGTCGGCACGACTGGATCGACCGTCCCGAACTGGCACCGCCGGCTCACGGCACGACACTCTACGCCGAAACCGATATCATCTGGTGCGCCAACTCCGACACCTGTGAAGAACTCAGCATGTTCCCGGAGTTGCGCTTGCCCGGACAGCTCGATCGCCCCCCCCGCGTTGCGGCCACGGTTCATGTGAGATTTACATACAAATCCTTGATCACCGCGAACAGTCTGGTACATTCCTTTAACACCTCAATGTACAGGTCACTATTCTGCCCATGAACTTTCTCTTTCTCATGGACCCGTTGTCCACCGTAAAAATCGAGAAGGACACCTCCTTCATCTTCATGATCGGTGCCGATCGACGCGGACACAAACTCTGGTATGTGCCCAATGACGGGTTGCACCTGGATAATCTCGGGCTCAGTTTCGACGCCACGCCGGTTGTGCCGCGCATGGACGCCGCCCAGCCCTTTGAATGCGGCGATCCGACGCGGCTCGGACAGGACGAGATAGATGCCGTCTTTATCCGTACCGACCCGCCGTTCGACGCACGGTATCTGATGAACACCTGGCTGCTCGATCATTTGCCCCCGAGCGTCTTCGTACTCAACAGCCCGGATGGCCTCCGTACCGTCAATGAGAAGGTCTGGGCGCTGCAGTTCCACGACCTTGTTCCGGAGTCACTGGTGACCAGTGACATATCGCGGTTCAAGGCGTTTCTGGCCACCCACGGCAAGGTGGTCGTAAAACCAACCGACGGCTTCGGCGGCCAAGGCGTTTTTATCATCGAAACGGGCGATACCAACGACGGCGTTATCTTCGAAACACTCAGTGATCACGGCCGGCGTGCCGTCATTGTGCAGGTGTATATTCCGCAGTCCGCTGTCGGCGACAAGCGCATTCTGCTGCTCGACGGCGAACCGCTCGGTGCTGTCTTGCGGGTGCACGGCGATGCCGATCACCGCAACAATTTTTTCGCCGGCGGCAAACCCGTTGCAACTGAGATCACAGTGCGCGATCGGGAAATTATTCGGATCTTGAAACCCGAACTGCGCCGGCTGGGCCTGATGTTTGTCGGCATCGATGTGATCGGTGACTATCTCATCGAGGTGAACGTCACCTCACCGACGTGCCTGCAGGAAATGAACCAGTTGTCCAACGAGCACCTCGAGGAGCGGGTGATCAGCTACGTTGAAGCCCAGGTCAATCGACTCCAACGCGAAGCCCACGTGGCCTGACATGGACACGGACAAAAACGGAACAGATTATTATGCTGCTTAAAGGAATCGAGGAGGAAGTATACGCCGGCACGCCTGATGGCGATATCCTGGGGCTCTCGCCGCGGGTCACGTCGGCATTGGATGGGTTCGTCTGCGAACCCGACGCCCGTAACTTGGAGTACACGACATCGCCCGCGACGGAGTACAGCAGCGTCCAGGCACAACTGCAGGAACGCCGCGACACGCTGGCCAGGTATCTCGCCGAGAACGGCTATGCCCTCATACCCGGCAGCTGCATGTCGCTCGAGCACGACCGTGCCTTCCAGCATTCGACACCAGGCAATCCCTATCACGCCCGGATCCGCGAGTTGTACGGAACCGATGTCGTGACCACGAGCTGTCACATCAATATCAACATCGAAGACCCCGACGAGATGATCCGAGCCTATCGTATCATCCGCATGGAGGCCCCGCTCTTTCTCGCGCTTTCCGCCTCATCACCGTTCCTCAATGGCAAGGTCACCGGGTCGCATTCGACGCGCTGGCAGATTTTTCCGAAAACACCGAAAAACGTGCCGCTGTTCACCGGCTACTCACACTACTGCGACTGGATGCAGAAAAAGATGTGTACCGGCGAGATGTACAACGTCCGCCACTTGTGGGTCAGTGTTCGGCCGAATGGTGTGCAGCCGTTGGAGAAACTCGAGCGCCTGGAGCTGCGCGTCTGTGATCAGATCGACGATCTGGCCGTCATGCTCGGCGTGATCGCTTTGCTCGAAGCCCGAGTGCTGCAGATTCTCGAGGACCCCTCGCTCGACCCGCTAAAAGTCTCCTGGGGCAATGCAGCCAATCGCGAGTCGGCGCTCGTTGGGATGTCCGAAGGCAACGAAATGGCCGCCGCTCTCAACAGCCTCGATGCCGGTTTCCACGACTGGCGTACCGGCGAGCAGTCGACCGTGCGGCGACAACTCGAAATGCTGATCGATGGCGCTACACCGGTTGCCGAAGCTGCAGGGTTCGCCGAGCGTCTGCAGCCGCTGCAGTGTGTCTTGAAAAACGGCAACGTTGCCCAGCGCTGGCTCCGGCAGTATCGGGCCGGAAAAACGATCCGGGACATCATCAAACAGGCTATCCAGCGGAAATTTACCTGCGCGGTTGAACAGAAATGCATGATGTGATAACGTCCCGGTCCGCTGCGTCAGGTGCGGGGTAGTCCGTCAGTTTGCCGATTTTTCAATAATATACCGTAACCACTTACCACACCGAAGGAGCTCCTCATGAAGAGCCGTGCAGCCGTTGCCTGGGAAGCAGGAAAAGATCTGGAAATCATCGAAGTCGATCTCGAAGGCCCGCAGGATGGCGAAGTCCTGCTGCGCAATGTCGCCACTGGCGTCTGCCACACCGATGCCTTCACCCTCTCCGGTGACGATCCCGAAGGCGTGTTCCCGTCGATCCTCGGTCACGAGGGCGGGGCTGTCGTCGAGGAAGTTGGTGGCGGTGTCAGTGGACTGACAGTCGGTGATCACGTTATTCCGCTATACGTTCCAGAATGCGGCGAGTGCAAATTCTGCAAGTCCGGCAAGACCAACCTGTGCCAGGCCGTTCGTTCCACGCAAGGTCGCGGGTTGATGCCCGACGAGACCAGCCGCTTCTCCGCCAACGGCAAGACGATCTACCATTTCATGGGAACCAGTACCTTCAGCGAATACACCGTAGTCCCGGAAATTTCGATCGCCAAGATCAACAAGGAAGCGCCGCTCGAGAAGGTGTGCCTGCTCGGCTGCGGCATAACCACGGGCATCGGTGCGGTGCTCAACACGGCGAAGGTCGAAGCCGGTGCGACGGTCGCCGTGTTCGGTCTCGGCGGGGTCGGGCTCAGTGCCATTCAGGGGGCTGTCATGGCGAAGGCCGGCCGCATCCTCGCAGTCGATATCAACGTTGGCAAGTTCGAACTTGCGACCCAGCTTGGTGCCACCGACTGCGTCAATCCGAAAGATCACGACGGCCCGATCCAGGATGTCATCGTTGACATGACCGACGGCGGCGTCGACTATTCGTTCGAGTGCGTCGGCAACGTCAACCTTATGCGCTCCGCCTTGGAGTGCTGTCACAAGGGTTGGGGCCAGAGTATCATCATCGGCGTTGCCGGTGCCGGACAGGAAATCTCCACACGGCCGTTCCAGCTGGTGACCGGTCGCACCTGGCGCGGCTCCGCGTTCGGTGGCGTGCGTGGCCGCAGTGAACTGCCCGGCATCGTCGAAAAGGCAATGGACGGCCAGATCCAGATCGATCCGTTCATTACGCACACCATGCCGCTGGAAGAAATCAACGAAGCCTTCCATCTCATGCACGAAGGAAAGAGCATTCGCAGCGTCATCCACTTCTGACAATCAGATCCCTGCACCTGAAACCTGAAACCTGAAACAACGTTTATGTCCCAAATAACCCAAGTCAGCAGTGCGCATAGTTTCGGTGGCGAACAGCGCGTCTACAGTCACAGTGCGTCGACTGTCAACTGTGATATGAAATTCGGTGCCTATCTGCCGCCGCAGGCCGCCGACACCCCCTGCCCGGTGCTGTACTGGCTCAGCGGCCTCACTTGCACCGAGGACAACTTCGTCAGCAAGGCGGGGGCGCAGCGGTTCGCTGCCAGGCATGGCATCATCGTCATCGCCCCGGACACCAGTCCGCGTGGCGACGACGTGCCGAACGACGAGAACTATGACCTCGGTCAAGGTGCCGGATTCTATCTGAACGCCACACAGGACCCGTGGTCGCAGCATTTCCATATGTACGACTACGTCGTCAGCGAGTTGCCCGGCATCGTCGAAGCCAATCTTCCCGTCTCCGAAAAACGCGGCATCTTCGGACATTCCATGGGCGGTCATGGCGCCTTGACCATTGCGCTGAAGAATCCCGGGTGTTATCTGTCGGTTTCGGCGTTTGCGCCGATCATTGCGCCGACCCAGGTGCCATGGGGGCATAAAGCATTCAACGCCTATCTGGGCCCGGACGAATCGAGGTGGACCCAATACGACGCTACGTGCCTGGTAAAAAACGCGGCCGAACGCCTGCCCATCCTGATCGATCAAGGCGGCGGCGATGGATTTCTCGAAGAGCAGCTCAAGCCCGAGATCTTTGAGCGAGCCTGCGCAGAAGTCGGGCATCCGCTCGAGTTACGGTTGCAGGACGGCTACGACCACAGCTATTTCTTTATCTCCACATTCATCGGCGATCATTTCGAGCACCACGCCAAAGCGTTGTGCGGTTGATCCGTCGTTTTTGACACCGAAACCCTCGAACACCGGTATTGGTCATGGAACTGAAACTTCTGAAATGCGATTGGGGCATGGAATATCTGGGCGATCCGTCTGAGCGTCTGCACAAGTACAAGGAAGCCGGGTACGACGGCGTTGAGTGTGCCAACATCGGCATGGACCCCGACGAATTCTCCGACCTGATGGGTGAGCTCGGTCTCGACTATGTCGCCATGATGTTCTGTGACGACGAGCAGGCCTTCCGCGACCAGCTCGATCATGTCAAGAAGACTCGGCCGATTCTGGTCAACTGTCATCCTGGTCGCGACTGGTTCAGTCACGAACGCGGCGTCGAGTTTTTCGGCAATGTTATGGACATGGCCGGCGAGGTCGATGTCCAGGTCGTGTATGAAACCCATCGCACCCGCTGTCTGTATTCGCCATGGGCCACTGCCAAATATCTCGAGGCCATTCCCGAGCTGCGCATCTGCGCCGATTTCAGCCATTTCACGACTGTGGCCGAGGGCGACATGACCTTGCCGCCGTACAGTGATTTTATGGATATCGCGATTGCCCGCACCGACCACATCCACGCCCGCGTCGGTTATGCCCACGGCCCGCAGGTGCCCGATGCCCGTGTCGGTGAAGGTCTCAAGTGGACCGAGCATTTTGAGCAGTGGTGGGACCGGATCATTGCCGAGCGCCAGGCCGAAGGCCGCCAGTTCGTCACCATCAACCCTGAGTTCGGCCCGCCGTTGTACCAGCCTTTCGATCCAGTGACCCGCGAACCCCTGGCGGACATCTGGGAGACTTGCCTCTTCATCACCGAACGCTTCCGCCAGCGCTGGGCCGGCCGCCTATAGCCTGCCGGCGGGTCCGCTCAAAAAAATACAAAGAGACAGGTATATCCAGGCAGGATCTGCTTGATAAGCCTTATAAGCTCCTTGAAGCGCCGCATATTTAACTACTATGAGTGGCGTGGCGAGGGTGTGATTGGTAGTGGCTGAGCTTGCAGGGGAACTTGCGCGGGTAGTCAGGACGTGAGCAGCTCGTAGAGCCGGGTGACGTGGTCGTCGTCAATGCCGTGCTTGCCGCATTCTCCGTGAAGCCGCACAAGGTACTCCTGGTTTGAGCCGCTGGGGCCTGCAGACTCCGCGATCTGGCGGACAATGGCGTGGTCATCCGCCGGACCGAGATAATTCGGGTTGTCAGCGTGAGCCACGTAGGTGAGCGTGTGCCTCGGATCGCGTTCGCCTTCGATGTGGCAGTCGACGAACCGGCGGGTGTAGCCGGCCTTTTCGCGGTAGTCGAGGTCGTTCAGGATGCTCTCCGCCAATTCGGTTCTGATTCGATAAAGCATACCCCAGCACACGGCGCCCGGTTCCTCAACCAGTGTCACGACGCGCCCCGGGGATTCGGGGCTGCCACGGTGATCGGTCGAGCCTTGCCAGAACCGGCGCTGCCAGCCGACGACCCAGCCCTTGTGCCGCTCCACATAGGCGAACGAGGGCCGCCAGATCAGTGAGCCGTAGCCGAATATCCACTCTGTACTCATCGACTACCTGTCGCCCACATAATGTTCTTGGATGTAGGCAATGATATCCTCACTCTCGTACATCTCGACGTCTCGTTCCGGGTCGGCCAGGTACGGCACTTGTACCTTGCCGCCGCGTTCCCGAAGCTCCTCGCCGAAGCCGCTGTCAGTGAACATGCCGCGCAGTACCGGCTTGGTGACGTACGGCACGTCGTTTACTTCCATGAATTGACGGACCCGTGTGCAGTATGGACATGTGTCCGAGAGGTAAAGTTCGATCATCGTTGTAGTCGCCGTGTTTGTTCTGAACGCTTAAACTTTGGTGCGCATCGTCACGAATTCCTCGGCCGACGTCGGGTGAATGCCGACAGTAGCGTCGAATACAGATTTGGTTGCGCCTGCCTTCAACGCCGTTGCGAAGCCTTGAATGATTTCGCCGGCCTCCGGGCCTACCATGTGCACGCCGAGTACGCGGTCGGTCTGAGCATCGACGACGAGTTTCATCATCGTTTTCTCATCGAGTCCGGAGAGTGTGTGCTTCAGCGCGCGGAAGGATGAGCGATAGATGTCGATATCGGCGTACGCCGATCTGGCGCGCTCCTCGGTGAGGCCGACGGAGGCGGTGGGCGGCTGGCTGAACACCGCACTTGGCACGTTTTCGTGGTCGGGACTGGTCGGCCGCCCGTCGAAGAGTGTGGCTGTAAGTGCCATGGCCTCGGCGATGGCGACCGGGGTCAAATTGATTCGGTCGGTAACGTCACCAATGGCATGGATGCCGGACACCGAGCTTTGCGAGTATTCATCGACGATGATGGCACCGTTGGGCTGCATCTGGACACCGACTGCTTCGAGACCCAGGCCTTGGCTCAGCGGGTTGCGGCCCGTGGCGTACATGATCAGGTCCGTGGACACGGTCGATCCGTCGGTCAGTGTTGCGAGCAGGGTGTCGCCGTCTTTGTCGATGCGGTCGATGTTGCGGTTGAATCGCAGGTCGACGCCTTTCTTGATCATCTCGTCGCGCAGCGTGGTGCGGATGTCGTCATCGAAACCGCGCAGGAAAAGGTCGCGCCGATAGAGTTGGACAGTATCCATCCCGAGGCCGTTGAAAATGCCGGCGAACTCGACAGCGATATAGCCGCCGCCGACGATGAGGACACGCTCGGGAAGCTTCTCGAGGTAGAATGCTTCGTTTGAGGTGATGGCATACTCGATGCCTGGAATCTTCGGCAGCGTCGGTGCATTGCCGGTTGCGACAAGGATGTGACGAGCAGTGATTTTCCGGCCGTCTACCTCCACTGTATTTGGTCCGGCGACAGTGGCGCGGCCGTGAATAATGTCGACCCCGGCGTTACCAAGGATCGATTCGTAGATGCCGTTGAGCCGCAGGATCTCCGTGTTCTTGTTGGCGATCAAGGTCGGCCAGTCGAAACTGGTATCGGCGATGGTCCAGCCGAAGCCGGCAGCGGCGCGAAACTCCTCATGAAAGTGGGAGGCATAGACCAGTAACTTTTTCGGCACGCATCCGACATTGACGCAGGTGCCGCCGAGCGGCCCCATTTCGGCGACAGCGGCGGTGGCACCGTATTGCGTTGCCATTCTGCTGGCACGGACGCCGCCGGAACCGGCACCGATTGTAAACAGATCGTAGTCGTAACTCATTAAAGCCTCGCTTCAGTCCAGGCCCAGGGCAACACCACCGCGCCGCGGATCGCCGGCGCCGTGAAAAATCCGGCGCTCAACGTCGACGAGGATCGAATTGGCAGCACCCATGACGCTTTTTTCCTTTACTTTGTGTCCTTTGAATTTCAGGAGCGCAACAGTATCGGCACTGATGCCGTGTTCGACGCGCAGTTCGTCGGGCAGCCACTGATGATGGATGCGCGGGGCGTTGACTGCTTCCTGCAGATTCATGTCGAAGTCGATGACGTTGATGATGACCTGCAGTGTGGTGGTGATTATGCGTGAGCCGCCGGGGCTGCCGGTGATCAGAAACGGCTTGCCGTCCTTCAGTACGATGGTCGGCGACATGGAGCTGAGCATACGTTTGTTTGGGGCCACCGCGTTGGCGGTTCCGCCGATCAGGCCGTAGGCGTTTGGGACACCGGGCTTTGCACTGAAGTCGTCCATTTCGTTGTTCAGCAGGAAGCCGGTCCCCGGTACAACGATGCCCGAGCCGAATCCGAAGTTGATGGTGTAGGTATTCGAGACGGCGTTGCCGTGGCGATCCACGATGGAGAAGTGCGTGGTTTCGTTGCTTTCCCAGCCCGGCGGTGTTCCCGCTTTGATGCCCTGACTAGGCGTGGCGCTGTCGGTGATGCCGCGCCGTAAAACTTCGGCGTAATCTTTGGCGGTGAGCCCGGCGACCGGCACGTCCGCAAAGTCGGGGTCGCCGAGGTACATCGAGCGGTCGGCGTAGGCGCGTTTCATCGACTCTGCCATCCAGTGAATCGATTGGGCGCTGTTGTGTCCGGCGGCGGTCAGGTCGAAGCCGTCGAGGATGTTGAGGATCTGCACGATATGCACGCCCCCGGAGCTGGGCGGAGACATGCTGTAGACGTCGTAGCTGCGATAGGTGCCCTGCACGGCTTGGCGGATCTGCGGTTGGTAGGCTGCCATGTCAGCGCGTGTGATGAGACCACCGTGTGCCCGCATCTCCCGCTCGATCAGCGTGGCAGTCTCGCCTTCGTAAAAGGCCGACGGACCGTTTTCGGCAATGGCGCGTAGTGTGCCGGCGAGTTGCGGCTGCCGAAAAGTATCACCGGCTTCGTAGGGAGCACCGTCAGTTTTGAAAAAGACGGCGGCACTGGCGGGCCATTGCTTGAGGCGCTTCTCGTAGGCCTTGGTGTTGCCAGCAAACTGTTCGCTGACGATGAAGCCGTTTTCCGCCAGGTCGATGGCGGGCCGTAGTGCGTTGCCCAGGGATATTGTGCCAGCCTGCTCCAGAGCCATCGCCAGGCCGGCGACTGTTCCCGGTACGCCGGCGGAGAGGTGGGAGAATCGGCTCTTCTGCGGGTCGGCGTTGCCGTCGGCATCGAGGAACATGTCGCGATGTGCGGATGCCGGTGCGGTTTCGCGATAATCGATGACCTCGACTTGTCCGCCATCGCGACGCTTGATCAGCATGAAGCCGCCGCCGCCGATGTTACCGGCTCGCGGCCGCACGACGGCTAGCACAAAGCCGAGGGTAACAGCGGCGTCGACAGCATTGCCGCCGTCCCGCAGGACATCGACGCCGATGCGGGTTGCGATCGGTTCGCTGGTGACGACCATGCCGCCGCTGGCGGTGACCGGCCGGACGATGGCATTGGCATCGAGTGCAAATGGATCGGCGCTGGCGGTGGTTACGTTCAGGGCCACTGCGAGGACAATAAACACGAATCGTTTCACCGTGATGCTCCCTGTGATCTGTCGTTGTTATTCGTCATCGTCATCTGCCCCGAGATCGGCGGCGAGCCGCTCAAATTCCCGTTGGCAGGACTCGGGGGATTCGACATCGGGGCAGAAGCAGATGCTGCTGCGGTAGTTCTGGCGCTGGAGCGCCTGGTGCCATTCGGTGAGATGCTTCGGTAGCGGCCGCAGGCCGAGTGCCGGTTCAAAGTTGATGCGCAGCACGGCGACCTTGAAGAGGTATTGCTTGACGAGACCTGCCAGATCGAAGTCTTCGGGCAGATCGAACGGAAAAACATTGAGTGTAAGCTGGCAGTTCGGATGCGTGATTTCATTTGCCAACTGCACGCCGCGGGCATTGATAATGTCATCGCCTTGGGTGACCGGCACCCGGAGGTCGACACAGAGGACGATCTCGAGGGCTTCGGCGAGAGGCATGAGCGAGAGCAGCAGCTCGACGCGGCGGTCAAGGGCGTCGTTCCACTTGGTGCCGGCATCGACGGCGAGCCCGAAATCCAGAGTTGCGGTCCGCACGGACATGGCGGCGGCCCGCTCGAGCAGGCGCCGGAGGTGGTCAGTCAGCCGGTTACGGGTAGCGATGGGGGCTTCGGGCAGGTTGCGGGTGACCGAGATGGGCAGCAGGTCATGGATGTGGAGCACGGGTAGGTGCAGGCGATCGGCCAGTCCGGACCACAGGGAATCGTCGTCGAGTGCGGTGCCGTACAGTTCAATTCCATTCCATTCACTGGCAATGTTGGGCAGCCATTGAATGTCGTCTTCGACGACGTTGGTGGGCAGGCTCAGTATCAGGTCCATAGCATCACTGGTGTTGGTTGACAATCCAGGCAAGCGCAGAGACGACAGCCGTCTCGACACGCAGAATCCAGCGGCCGATGGCCAGTGGTTGTGCCTGCCTACCCTTCAAGGTTTCGAGTTCATGATCGTTGAAGCCGCCTTCCGGGCCGATCCACAACCACAACTGGCCAGCTGCTTCGACAGTGCTGCGGTCAATGGGCGGCGGTACGGCCTGCCCATGGGCGTTACCCGGCGCGCACCCAACATACGCCGGCGCGGACATTTCCGCGACTACGTCTACGAACTCCGCAATTTCGGCGACGTGCGGCAGGAAAGGGTTACCGGACTGTTTGATCGCTTCGCCGGCGTCGGTACGCCAGTGATCGGTCGCCTCGGCATCCGGCCGGGAGACGCCGAAGGCGGTTTGAACGGGGCGGATCTCGGCAACACCGAGTTCGGTGGCTTGGCGGACGATGCGGCCCATCGCCTTGCCGCGCGGCGGCGCCACGGCCAGCACGAGACGGACGGAGGGCGGTTCGTGTTGCGTGACGTCGATGATCGAGCAGGTAACCGGCTGACGGCGGTTGCCGGTTGGCTTGGCGATCGCGCGTGCGGAGTTGCCGCGACCGTCGAGCAAGGCAATTTCTTCCTCCTGCCGCAGCCGCAAGATGGTGCGCAGGTGATAGGACTCCGGCTCGGAAAGCGTGACTGACTGGCCGGCGCCAGGGAGGTCGGGGCATAGAAAACGTCGGTTCATGGGCTGTCGGAGAGGTGTTCCGAAATTTTCTGTTTGACGATCCAGGCGTTGCTGCCATCCGGCTTGCTCAGAACGGCATGCAACGAACGGGATCCATTGGCTGGCGATATTTGCAATCCAAGCGTGTAGTCGAACGGATCCTGGACGCCGACGATGCGGATGTTGCGGTTCCGGTCGAGGCGGGCGTTCAGGTGTGCGGCAATGGCGTTGAGGTCGGAATTCACCGGGTCGTTGATGGTGTCGCGCGGGACGACGATGCGAACCCGGTGACTGCTGTCGCGGCTGAGTGGCGAACTGACCTCGAGCATCATGGTTAGTTTATTGGCGACAGCGACGGCGGTATCGGGCATCGGTTCGATACGCGGCGGCGGTTGAAATTCGGAGGTCCGTCTGGTGGTACAGCAGCCACAGGCCAGCACAAGGATACCGACAATTAATTTAGTCTTTGAATTCAATGTAGACTCTGGGTGGTTGCCTCAAGAAATCCTTCGTGTCGCCGGTGTCAAACGTCCATTTGGCGCGATTGTTTCGGAATTCTGACGCGGAGGTGTCGACGATTGTTCCGGGCACGGTAACGATGAGGTTGAGGTACAGTCCGTCCCATAGTTCGCGTCGAGCATCTTCTCCTGCGGGGTCGGCCGATTCCGGCAGGTGCGCCGTCAGACGAGTGTTGTCGCCGATCGACTCGAGTTTCCAGGTGCCGAGCTTGCCCGATGCGAGCGCGAGTTCGAGGTCATCGATGCGGCCTTCGATGCGGACGTGCCGACGTGCATCCCGATCGAAAACGCGGTAGCGCGTAACAGAGAGGCCGGAACCGTCCCCATAGAGTTTCTGGCCACTGCGGATATCGAACAGTTGCCGCCAGGCCAAATGCTGGGGATCCTCCGGATCAGCCAACTTATCGGCCATCGCTCGAGGGACTGAGAAAAAAATGCGAAACTTACCGCTGTTGTCATTCTTCAGGTTGATTTCCTGTTCGAGGTGCAAGCAACCGGCGACGATCGGCAGGAGTGCAAACATGGTGGCTGATTTCAAGGTGAATTGCATGCTGCAAGGATAGCACCCGGATGCGTTGCTGCCAAGAGGCCGGCGGCGACCTCGAAAGCGATTTTCTGCAGCCTTCCTGTTGCGGAATTGTGGAACTCACTGAAGGCTAATGAAATAGCACTACTGCCGGTTCGTCGAGGGGGCTCCGGTCCTTGACTTTTTGGTCTTAAATGCGTATAATTGAGCCTTTCTTTTGTGCCCGTCACGTCACATTAATGCCAAAGCGAAGACGAGGTTTTCGGACCGGCGAGCCGTGATTGTTCTCGGCATCTCCGGAGCCCAGGTTATTGCAGCTCTCGGGGGAGCATCGACTAAGGTGAACGCGCAAGTCCAATGGTTTTGCAGCCTGGCGATCGACGAAGGCGTGCTGACGCCGGAGTTGTGCCGGGAGTTGTTTTCACGCGTCGGTGACAACGCCGAGTTACTTGTATTCGGGCAGCAGGTGATGGACCTGCATCTCACCGACGACCTGGATAAGTTTCATACGATGATGTCCGAGGCGTACACTCGGACGAAAGGCGGCGACCCCCCGCCGGCTTTGAATCTCGACATTGCACCCAGCGCCACTCCAACGGTTGCGGCGGCGGCACCAGCCGCAGCGTCTGCGGACGCAGTGAAAGAACCGGCAGTGGAGATGCCGGATGCCGGCATCTCCCTGGCTAGTAGCGATGCTGAATTCAACTGGAATCGGCTGCCTTCGCTCAGTGGCGTCGAGGCGATGTCGGGAAACGCCGTTATCAAGCTGATGGCCAATTTGCTGGCCGGCGTGCGGGACTTGGGTGTCAGCGACCTCCGTATTTCCCCGGGATCCAAGCCCTGTGTGATTTGCAACAGGGAGATGCGATTTTTTGGCGATTGCATCCTGACTTCCTCAGCAGCTGCGAAGCTCAACACGATCCTGCTGACCCCGCAACTGAAGGAGAGGTTTGACGAGTCCCAGGAAGTCAACTACGCGATGTCACTGGCCGACGACAAGCGTATTCGCGTCAATCTGATGCAGCAGCACCACGGCATCATTGGTACCTACCATTTCGTGCCGACTTCTATCTTGAGCCTGCAGGAGCTTGGGTTCGTCCATGAAAAGGTCATTGGCCGTCTGCTCGACTACCAGCACGGCCTGATTCTGGTATCGGGTCGTTCGGGACATGGGAAGACTTCGACGTTGGCAGCAATGATCGACATTGTCAATGCTCGCCAGCGTGCTTTCATTTCCTGTATTGAGGATCCTATCGAGATCGTACACGCACCGAAGCATTCGATCATCTCACAGCGGGAAATCGGCGTCGACTCGCTGACGTACAAAACGGCCATCACAGCGGCGATGCGTATGTGCGCCGACTTGATCACCATCGGCGACCTTCGTGATCTGGAATCTTTGCGCTTGGCTTTCAAGGCCGCGGAAGCCGGGCACCTGGTGATCGGCACGGTGAACACCGGCGACGTCGAATCGACACTCAACTTTTTACGCGAAGCGGTACCGTCACCGAACCAGCGGGAGGTGCGCGAACGTATTGCCGATGTCATCTGCGGCATTGTTTGCCAGCAACTGGTGCCGCTGCAGGCCGGTGGCTTGGTGCTCGCCACGGAAATTCTCGTCAACAACGAACAGACGTCGCAACTGATACAGCAGGGGCAGTCCGAGGAATTGCATACGGTCATGGAGGCCGGTAACGCCCAGGGCATGCATTCGATGGGCCAGTCCATCTACGCTTTGTACGAGAATGAACTGATCTCCGCCGAGTCGGCACTAGCCAATCTGCGGGACAAGGAACTGATCAAACGCATTGTGGCCCAGCAATTCGATGAAGCAATCGCTGTGTTCGACGCTGACAAGAACTGACCAAACGCATTGTGACCCCGCAATTGCGGCAGGTCGATGGGATAAAACGATGGCTACAGTAGACAAATATCTGGCGGCATTGCTGAAGAACAACGGGACGGACCTACACCTGACTGTGGGATTGCCGCCGACTTTACGCGTTAATAAACTAATGGTCGCCTTCAATGTTCCGGCCCATTCGACCGACGAAATGCAGTCGATCCTTGCCCAGATATGCAGCGAGGAACTGTGGGCCGAGTTTCAGCAGCAACGGGACAGCGACTTTATCTACCAGCTGGCCACCGGTGAGCGCTTTCATTGCAACCTGTTCTTTGACTTCAACGGCGTCGGCGCCATTTTTCACCGTATCCCGTCGGAGATCCCGACTTTTGCGGATCTGCAATTGCCGAAAGTTCTGGAGTCCATATGCCAATACCAGGAAGGTCTGATCTTCGTGACCGGGCCGTCCGGCAGCGGCAAATCGACTACCTTGGCGACGATGGTCGACTACATCAACGAGAACTACGGCAGGTTCATACTTTCCCTGGAATCGCCGATCGAGTTTATCTACACCAACCGCCGTTCGATTATCGCGCAGCGGGAAATCGGCACGCACTGCGACACCCTCGAGGAGGCGTTGCGCAATGCCATGCGCTCGAGCCCGGATGTCATCCTCATTTCCGACGAACTCGAGGATCCGGCCTGCATCAAGCTCGCCTTGACCTGTGCCTCGATGGGGACGCTTGTCCTGTGCTCGGCGCACACCAGCAATGCCGGCAAAGCGCTGGAACGTCTGATCACGATGTTTCCGGTCGATGAACGCGTGCAGATCGAGTTGATGCTCGCCAAGACTCTGGTCGCGGTAGTCGCCCAGATTCTTTGCGACAGGGCCGACGGTCAGGGGAAGGTCCCGGCTCACGAGATTGTCATGCGCTGCGAGACCCTTTCGAATATCGTGCGGCAGGGTGAAATTCTCAATCTGCGCAACCATATCAATGACGAGATCGAAGGCATGCAGTCATTCGATGCCTGCCTGCGTCAAATGTTGGAAGAAAACCGGGTGAGCCCGACGGAGGCGTACATGCATGCCGCCAACAAGACCGAATTCGCGGAGTATCTTCCGGAACGGACCTATTATGGGGCCGATGGTAGTGCGGCGTCTGCGGTGGCCGAAGAGGAGGACAATCGGCCGACCTGACTGTGATTGTTCAAACCATGAACAACCACGGTCGACTTGGATTGTTCACCATTCTGCCGGCGACGAGCATGAAATACTGTATCTTGTACGTGTCGCGTCAACCGTTTGCCGCCCACACTTTGATTATCCCCGCGGACCTTCTGTATGCCAGCTTCTCCTGCTGACCAATCTCTTGCTGATACACCGGATCCCGGCCGGCTACGGGCGTGGTTGACGCTGCTGCGACCACCGAATCTTTTCACCGTCCCCGGTGACCTGGTTGCCGGCTTTGCCGTAGCAGGCGGCGTTGGCGCCGGTCTGTGGCCGGGTCTGCCATGGGTTGTGGCTGCCTCGCTCCTGCTCTACGCCGCCGGCCTTCTGCTGAATGACTGGTGCGACCGCGACGTCGACGCGCAGGAGCGTCCGTCACGTCCGATCCCCGCGGGACTGGTCCCGCCAAACACTGTTCTGGCCGCGGCTGGTACATTCGGGTTGGTTGCCGTTGTGCTGGCTGCCGGTGCCGGTGCTATGGCTGTGGCGATGGCCGGGTTGTTGCTCGTTTTGATCGTCTTCTACAACACCGCCGCGCGCCGGTATGCCTGGCTTGGTGTGACAGTGATGGGGCTGTGCCGCGGCGTCAATGTCCTGCTCGGGGCCGCGGCGGTCGGCTGTCCTGCGACCTATCCGCACGAGCTCGTCTTTGCTGCTGCACTTGCCGCGCTGTACATCATCGTGGTGGCAACGGTGGCTATCAACGAAGCGGTGCGCCTGCCGCCGCGACCGGTTATTCTGCTATTGCCACTCTTTCCGATCGCGTTGCTGCTGTGCGGTGTGCGGGGATTGACGGGCGCCGGCGGCATTGGCACCTGGGCTGTCTGGCTGTTGTTTACCACCGGCACGCTTGTTCTCACTGCGCGCCTGTGGCGCAACACCGACTATCTCCGGACTCCGGCATACGTCGGCAGTTTGATCGGCAATCTGATTTTTATGCAGGTTTTCTGGCTTGCGGTGGCGGGCGCCAACTGTTTCTGGCTCGCGGGCGTACTCGTTCTGTGGCCGCTCGGCAACCTGGTCGGGCGTTGGTTTTACGCTAGCTAACAGGGGCTGTTGCCGTTGCTGTGCAAGCCAGGCTGAAGCGTGAACCCTGCTGGTGGCGGCTACGACTGCGAGATCGTCAGGTCGACGCCGGGCGCTTCAAAACCACCGGTGCGATGGGAGCCGTCGCAGAACGGCTTGTTCCCGGACAGTCCACAACGGCAAAGCGCGACGTTGTCGCGATCTGTCGTCTGTGTGTTGCCATCGGCATCGACATACGTCGCCTTGCCGCTGATCAGGCACGGGCCGTTTTCGATAATCGTAACTTTGGTATCTGCCATAGGATTAACCTCTCAGTTGGTGTGACGTTGCCTGCAAAGCGGTGGCGCTGTGATCGTTCAATGCTTTCCTGCCTTGATAGTCTCCTCGAACGACAGCATCTGGCCGCTGTCGTCAAAGGGAATCTCGAACGGCTCGCCCAACGGCACGAGGTTTTCCTGTCCGTCGACGGCAGCTTGCATGGATTCACTGATCAGAACTTCATCGAGATTCAGCGTGCTGTTTATTCTGACCACGCGGGCGTCGTCAGGTTCAATCATCCCGATCGTATCGAACGCCGCCTCGAGAACCCGTTCGTCGGTGTCGAAATGGACAGGAATCCGTCCCTTCTGCGGACCCAGGCCGGTGATGCAGTTCACCCAGGTAGCCTCTGGAATCAGGCGGTCCACCAGACGCTTCGTTGTGAAGTCCGCAAAGCCGATTCCAACCGCATTGCCTTCGCTCGCTTCAGTCAGATTGCAGACCATAATCCGCGTCACCGACGGCGTGGTGAATTCCGGCTCACCCGTGTGCATGCGACGGCCGATGATGTTCGAATCCATGCCGGTGCCGCTGATGTTCTTGCCCATGTTGTCGATGATCAACAGGTCGAGCTCCTCGAACGGCAGCTTTGCCTGTAGCCCCTTCACCTTTTCCAGCAAAGCCCGTTCGCGTTCCTCGAGGTTGTCGCTGACGATCGCCTCAATGTGCGCCGTCTGCTCGTAGGCGTTTTCCAGGATGGCGATGCCGAAGTCGATCCGACAATGCCGTCGTACCGCCGCCGCCACCGTCTGGATCGTGTGCTCGAAGCCGTGGTGCAACGCTGATTTGTGGCAGGCACTGGCACCCAGACGCTTGCCCAGACCGATCGACCCCATCTTCAGGATGCCGCTCTCGATGACGCCGCGGAAATCGGTGTGCGTCTTGATGCGGTTCACCAGCACCACATGATCTGCTGCCAGGGCGTTGCGGTCGATAAAAACCGGGACGCCGTCACTGGTCATATCCACCTGTGTCGGTTCTATTTCTGATTGGATGGGGCAGCCCATCGTTTTTTCGGTGATGCCGAGATGCGCCAGCACCGCGCGCTGGCCTTCGGAAGTAGCGCCGCCGTGGCTGCCCATGGCCGGAAAAATGAACGGTTCGGCACCATGCGCCAGCAATGTTGCAACGGTCTCGCGGCAAATCGAGTCGTAAGCGTTGATACCGCGGCTCCCGGCGCCGATTGCGACACTGGCGCCGGGCTCGATGCCTGTCAGTTCGATGCCTTTTTGCGTCTCGGCGCGAACTGCGGCCGGCACGTCGTCGAGTACTGGCGCGTCAAACACTTGACGTACCGGGATCATTTTTGGAAAATTCATGGCTTGGTTTCGTTCGAGGTGGAAAAGGCTGCGTGGAAATTTCAATCCAAATGGAGCAACCTACATTATACTCATTTTTGCGCCGTTTTTATGTCATTTGACTACAAAAAATCATAAAGGATGAAAATCGCCGCCCTGATTTCTGGTGGTGTCGACAGCTCGGTAGCGCTGCACCTGGCAAGGCAGCAGCATCCCGGGGCGGAGTTGTCTGCCTTTTACCTGAAGGTCTGGCTGGAGGACGAGCTGGCGTTTCTCGGGGAGTGCCCGTGGGAAGATGACCTCGGCTACGCCCGTGCGGTCTGCGAAGCGCTCGACGTGCCGCTGTCTGTTGTGCCGCTGCAGAGCGTCTATTATGAACGCGTCGTCGAGCATACATTGGTGGAATTGCGCGCCGGCTGCACACCGAGTCCGGATATCCTGTGCAACCAGCGAATCAAGTTCGGGGCCTTTTACGACTTCGTCGACCAGCCGTTCGACCTTGTTGTCACCGGGCACTACGCCCGCGTTGAGCAACGGGGCGGGATATTTTATCTGTTGCGGTCACCGGACGCCGTGAAGGATCAAACTTATTTCCTCTGTAACCTCAGCCAGGAACAACTGGCGCGCGCCTGCTTCCCGATCGGTGGACTGCAGAAGCAGCGGGTGCGTGAGTTGGCGCATGAGCTCGACCTGCCGAACCGTGACCGCAAGGACAGCCAGGGGATTTGCTTCCTGGGCAAGATCAATTACAACGACTTCGTCAAGTTCCATCTCGGCGAAGAGCAGGGCGACATCATCCGGCGTGACACCGGAGAGGTGCTGGGCGTGCACCAGGGCTTCTGGTTTCACACCATCGGCCAGCGGCGGGGGCTGGGGCTGAGCGGTGGACCGTGGCATGTGGTGGCCAAGGACACGGCGCGCAACATCGTTTACATCGGTCATCAGTCGGAGTTGCAGAAAACGGAACGCGATACGTTCGAGGTAGCAGCAGTGAACTGGATTTCCGGGCTGCCGGCAAAAGATGACTTGCATCTGAAGATCCGCCACAGCCCTGAGCTGCAGCCCTGCCGTCTCATCGCGCTGGCGGCCGACCGCTGGCGCGTCGACATGTCCAGGCCTGACACCGGCGTGGCGCCCGGCCAGTACGCGATTTTCTACGACGACGACATCTGCCTCGGTGGCGGGGTGATCCAGTAACATGCAGGAGGTGAGGGGATGCCGACCGGACAGGACAGCCCGTGGACGATGCTGCCGCACTGGTCTCAGATCGGCGGTCTGATGATCGTCTTCTTGGTCTGCGTGCTGCTGTATGCGGCTTGGACGCTATACTTGGTCGCGGTCGTGGCGATCGATGCCAAGAGCCGTGGTACGGATTGGCTGCCGTGGGGCGGTTGCGTCCTGGTGTTCAGCGTGGCGGGTTGGCTGATCTATTGCCTGACCCGGCCGCGGGGACGCCTCGTGGCGTGCCGCCATTGTGCCAGGCGGCGTCTGGAACTAAGCAGCCGATGTCCGCACTGCGGTAACGCCTGAGCGATCGGTCAGGCGGGCGGTCCCGTGTCGGTTGTTTCATAAACGTCGTTAGTGTCTTCCGGCGATTCGGGCTTTTCGATTTTGCGGTAGAGATCGCGGTAGCGGACGTAGAGCGCGTATGCCAGGACACAGGATACGGCGTAGAGCACAGCGCCGAGCATGATCATGAACGTCTGGTCCTGCTGGACGCCGGTGCCGATCAGGCAGAAGATGAAGTTGTGCGGGAACTGCGCGATGATCGTCGCACCGATGAACGGCACCGCCCGCATCGAACTGACGCCCGCCAGCAGGTTGACGATGATGTTGCTGCTGATTGGGAACCAGCGAATGATCAGTGTCGCGGTAAAGGGATTGTCGGCGATCAGATCGTCGATTCGCCGCCAGCGGTCGGAGAGTTTGCGGGCGACCAGGGCGCGGCCAAGGTAGCGGGCGTAATAGAAAGGCACGGCGGAGCCGACCGTCGACGCTACCATTGTCAGTCCGAGGCCGTAGGTAAGGCCGTACAGATAGCCGGCCGCCATGGCGATGATATGCTTCGAAAATCCCAGGCCCATCAGCAGTGTCGCGATCAGAAAAAAGAGGCTGGGGCCGTGCGTGGTTTCGGGGCCGAGGGCCTGCTTGAGAGCCTTGTAGTCGCGAATGTAATCGTCCAGGCCGAGCCGTTCGAAGATGATCCAGCCGACTGCCAGGGCAACTGCGATCAACACGCCGTTGACAATAAGGCGGCGCGGTCCGGGATCCTTTGGAGTGTCGATTGCCATAGTATTCGGGTGGGCAGAAAGCAGCGCCGTATAAAAACGTCAGCGTAAGTGGTAGGATTTATGCCGCTCAGTACCAACGGCGACAACCTGGATTTCGGTGAAGAATGTAGGGCTAAGGTGCCGCGGATCAAGCGATAACGATCGATACGGGTAGCCAGGGCAGCGTTGCAATGTTGCCAAGCGGTGGTAATTTTCCTTCAGTTTCGCTCCACTCCAGACATACAAACTGCGGCACAGACTTGTTCCGCACGGTGTTAGCCTCATCATAGGACCGACAGCCGCGCCGGCTGTTTCCTAGCACGGGAAAAGCCATGGGACTGGCAAAAACTTTTGTACGTTTGGCCAAGAAGCTGCCGATCGATCTGGCCCAGGCGACAATGAACGAGAGGACCGAGGGCAAACGGATTGCTCTTGACCTGGTACCGCGCTTGGCGGAAGCCGAGCGCGGTTCACGAACGGCGCTTGATGTCGGCTGCCGTGTCGGCAACCAGACGCGCTGGCTCGAGAACATCGGCTATACGGTCACCTCGATCGATGTCGAGAAAGCCTTCGACAAATGCGTCGTTGTCGATGCCGACAAACGTCTGCCGTTCGATGACAACAGTTTCGATTTGGTCTGGTGTAGCGAAGTGATCGAGCATTTGTCGAATCCGGCCTTCAGCACCGCTGAGATCCGCCGCGTACTCAAGAATGATGGGAGGATGATACTGACGACGCCTAACAGCTACTTCTGGCTGATGCGCCCGCTGCACCTGATCGGCCTGACGCCGGACAAACTGCAGAGGGACGACCACAGACATTTTTTCCGCGAGCGCGACATCCGCCGCCTGTTCCCGAACGCCGAGATATTCGGTTATTTCCCCTATATGTTGATCAAGCTCAAGATCCGGTGTTGCCTGGGACCGCTGACGCCGACGTTCGTCGTCTGTGAGCGCCAGCCCGTGGTCGGGGCGGTTACCTGAAAATCGGGACCCTGCCTGGATCATCGGAAGTAATTCAAACGGATGGACCCCACATGCCGAATTGCCGTATATCAACGCCAGAGACGCCGCGAATCGAGAATTTCCGGCGTGCCGCGATCATTTTCCTGGTGTCACTGCCGATCAGCGGTCTGGCGCAGATCGCGCTGGAAACGGTCCCGAGCTGGCGGCCGGCGCGTAATCAGTTGCTGATCACTGTCCGGAATAATGGCCCGAGCACAGCTTACCAGGTGCAGCTCGAAATCTCGGTTGCCGGCCGGACCTGGGAGGGTATAGCCCAGGACATGGTGGTGCCGAAGAGGTACTATCGCGAGATTTTCAACATCGAGCTGGATGAAAAGGCGCGACGCACCCCGGTGATCATCACGGTTCGCTATAGCGACGAGGAAGGGTACATGTGCTCGGCTGTCAACGTTGCGCCGCTGGGCCTCCACTCGGCTGAGGTGCCGGATATCCGCGCCAAGGTCGACAGCGTCGAGATCAATGACAAGGCGACCATCGAAGCGGTGTTTTATAACGGCACAGCGGCCGAGGTAGCCGGCACTTTTCGATTCATCGGGACCGACGAGCTGGCGGCCGGGATAGGGACCGTGCCGATCTCTCTGGCTGCCGGTGCCAAGGAACGCGTCATAGTGCCGATCTCCAACCTGGCAGGGAGGCCCGGCAGCCAATATCGCAACTTTCTGATGATCGAAACAGAAGATGTCTTGGGCATGACCGATTTCGTGACTGTTCCCGTGATGGTTTCGATCGCCGGTAAAGGTGGTAGCCTGTCGACCATGAAGGTCGTCACCGGCAGTTGCCTGCTGCTGCTGACGCTGCTGCTTTCGTGTGTGACTCGAAATCTGTACAAAGGATAGATCAGATGATGGAATACCAGATATCGATCGTTGTCCCGTTCTACAATGAGGAAGACACAATCGGGGAGCTCTGCCGTCGGCTGCGTGAGGTGTTGGATAAGATCGGCCGCAGGTATGAGGTTATATGTGTCGACGACGGCAGTGCTGACCGGACGCTCGAGCGGTTGATCGCCGAGCACCAGGCGCATCCGCAGTTCAAGGTCATCAAGTTGCGTGGCAACTTCGGCCAGACCGCCGGGCTGGCAGTGGGCTTTCACCATGCCGGCGGTGAAATCATCCTGGCGATGGACGGTGATTTGCAACATTGCCCGGAAGAGATACCAATGTTCCTCGAGAAAATCGACGAGGGTTACGATATTGTCAGTGGTTGGCGCCATCAGCGTCGCGACGGTGTCATCCTTCGGCAGATCCCTTCGCGCATTGCCAATCGTATGCTGGCGCGTGCGTCGGGCGTCGACATCAATGATTTCGGCACAACCTTCAAGGCCTATCGCCATGATGTGATCAAGGCCTTGCCGCTGTACGGCGACTTCCATCGCTTCATCCCGGGACTCGCTGCCGAGCTGCGGCCGCGCATCACCGAGGTCAAGATCACCGACATGCCGCGTGCCGCCGGAGAATCGAAATACGGCATCGGCCGCACATTCACCGTTTTCTTCGATATCTTCCGGCTGCGGTTCCTGCTGCACTACATCAACAAGCCACTGCAGACATTCGGCAGCGTCGGCGGTGTCGTCAGCGGGATCGGAGGATTGGTACTCCTGTATCTGGCAAAGGTGAAACTGGTCGACAAGGGCGCCATCATGACCGATCACGGTCCGATGTTCCTGGCGGCGATTCTAGCGATCATGCTGGGCGCACAGTTGATTTCCCTTGGATTACTTGGCGAAATGATCCACCGCCTCAGCCGTGAACAAAATCCACGCTACATCCACTATGTCGGGAGAAAATATGGATTTGAGGACGATGTATGAAGCGCGTGATCATCAACGCCGATGACTTTGGCTGGTCTGCACCGCTGAATCGAGCCATTGTTGAGGCGCATCACCGCGGTATACTCAGCAGCGCGACATTACTGACCAATTTCCCAGGGTTTGACAATGCTGTCGAACTGGCGAGGCAAACGCCATCGTTGGGTGTGGGGCTGCACCTCAATATCGTGCATGGCGTGCCGTTGTCACCGCCCGAAAAGATCCCCAGCCTGGTCGGCAACAACGGTAACTTTGCAGGTATGTCGACAATTTTGCGCCGGGCCATGATGGGTAGATTGCAGCGCTCCGATCTCGACCGGGAACTGTCGGCGCAACTCCAACGCTGCCGGGAACAGCTCGGGGAACCGACGCATTTGGACAGTCACAAACACGTGCATATCTTTCGGCCGATCCGTGACGCATTCATCGCACTGGCTGGGCAACTCGGCAGTCCACGACTGCGCACACCCCATGAGACGTTGCAGCTGGGAATCTCCGTGCGTGATTGGCAGTGCCGCGTCTTCCGGATTCTGGCGCGACGGACGAAGGCCGACGTGCAGCGGGCGGGCTGTGTCACCCCTGATCATTTCATCGGCGTCGCCGACACCGGCCGTATGACGTCTGCTGTCTATCACCGAGTGTTTAATATGCTGGTCGATGGTGTCACCGAAATCATGTGTCACCCCGGTCCGGCCAATTCCAACGACGGTGTCACCGGCAGTTATTTCATTACCACATCCCGAGAGCTCGAATTCAATGCACTCCTTGATCCGGTTCTGATTGATCGAATTTCCAGCAGCGATATCCAGCAGATACATTATGGCCAGATCCCAACTGACACGGCGACACCATGGAAATAGTCGAAGCCACAGATGAACATGCTGCGGCCTGGGATGAATTCGTTCTTGATGCACCGGAGGCTACCTTCTACCACCAATACAAATGGAAAACGGCCCTCGAACTCGCGTACAAGGTTCGGACGCACTACTGCATTGCAATGCAGGGACGGCAGGTGCGCGGTGTCCTGCCGCTGGCCGAAGTCAGGAGCCTCAGCGGTGGCCACACTCTGGTATCGACGCCTTACGCCAACTACGGCGGCATTCTGGCGGACGACGACGAAGTCGAGGCGGCGTTGCTGGCGCACGGGCGTTCGCTCATCGAAAAGGTGCAGGCGCGGCGGTTGGAGCTCAAATCATTGTTGCGTGCGGAGCACGACGAGCTGGCGGAACTGCTCGAATACTTTTCGCTGGTTATGAAGCTTGATGCCGATCCGGAGATAGTCTGGAAGGGCGAGCTCAATGCCAAAGTCCGCAATCAGGTGCGCAAGGCACAGAAGAGCGGAGTAACCGTGGAGACCGGGGTCCGACATTTTCGTAGTTTCATCGATATCCTGCGCCGCAACCTGCGTGATCACGGGACACCCACACATGCTGTCCGATGGCACATGACGCTGAGCGAGCTTTTCGGGGATCAGATGGAGGTGTCTACGGCCTTCGTTGACGGGCAGCCCGTGGCAGGTGTGTGGCTGTTTTTTTTCCGTGATACGGCGATTGCGCATTGCGGCGCCTCGTGTCGCGAACATTTACGTCTGTGCCCGAACAATCTGGCTTACTGGAACGCGATCAAACTGGCCTGTGAGCGCGGTTGCCGTCATTTCGACTTTGCCCGCAGCCGACGCACCGCCGGTACCTTCCATTTCAAGAAACAGTGGGGTGCCACGCCGCGGCAGATATATTACCAATACTTTCTGCGTCCCGGTGAAGATGTGCCGGACATGAACCCCGATGACCCGAAGTACAAACTGGCAGTCACGATGTGGCGTCACTTGCCGCTTGGTGTCGCCAATTTACTGGGCCCAGTCCTGCGCTCCCGAATTTCAACATGACTCCTGTATCGACAACTGCGGATCCGGAAATGCCCGGAGAGGAAGCACCGGAACGTGGCGTGCCAGCCGCTGAAACCTCGGATGAGGAATCGGTTGAGACCGCAGCGACGCTGTCCGCGGACACCGATGCTCATGAGCTTGGCGGTGCTGTCGGCAAAGGCGTTGGCTCCGGCGCGTCGCTACCATTGATGCCACTCCACGTCGAGAATTGGTTGGCCCGTGGTTTGTTGATGGTCGCAGTCCTTTTCGCTTATACCATTGCAGCGCCGTTGCTCGACCCCGGATACATCGTCGGGGGTGACGATATCATCCACATGGCGTACAATCATGAAGTTGCCGCCATGCTCGAAGCCGAGCAACGGTTGTACGGTTGGTCGTATCTCTATGGACTCGGTGCCCCGATATTTCTGTTTCGCCCGCCGTTGCAATACTTCGCCGTCGGACTGATATATACCGCTCTGGGCGAAATGCTGACAATTGCCGAAATACAGAAGCTCTTTTATATCACCTGTTTCAGCCTGTTCCCGTTCAGTCTGTACTATCTGCTTTCGAAGTTCAGTTTTCGTCCATTGGCCTGCGGTATCGCAGCGCTTTTTGCGATCACGCCGATCAGTATGTGGGGGCATACAATCGATGCGTACTTCGTCCTGGGGCTCGCCAAGCAGTTGATCGCGATTTTTCTGTTTCCGATTGCGCTGGGTCGCACCCATGCGGCGGTTGCACAGCGGCGGACAATATTTCCAGCATCGCTGCTGATCACCTTGTCATTTTTGAGTCATCCGTACATGCCGTACTGCATGGCTCTGGTCTGTGCGCTGTACTGCGGCATCCTGCTGCTGGCCACGGAGCTGCGGGTGGCATGGACCTCGATTCAACGGATGTTCGTCACCTGGGCCGTGGCCGGGCTGATGCTGGCGATCTATCTGGTACCATTTTATTCGTCACCGGAGATCCAGGAGCTGTCGTTCAGTTCGAACTGGCGTCATGCTTTTGAGATCGTTTGCATGACCACCGGACATACCGTAGATCAACTACGCACGGGCGGGCTGTTCGATACGACTGACACCAAATACGGGAACTACGGTCCGGATGAATGGGGCTGGCAGAAGAATGACTTCACCAAGCGCTGGCCAGTTCTGACAGCGCTATGCTTTCTGGGATTGGCGGTGACTGTCTGGTGGCGGCGAAAGTTCCGCAATCTGCTGTTCCTTACAGCCTGGATCATGGCATTCCTGGTGTTTCTTGGCCCGGATGATCTGCCGATTCTCGAATATTTGCCGTTGCAGGGGCAGTTCCAGTACATCCACGAGATTTTTCTGCTCGACGTTTTCACTGTAGCGGCAGCGGGCGTCGGCGGTGCGGCGTTGATTACTGGCGTACTTTGGCTGATCCGGGGGTATCTGTCCGGAACGCATAGCGCGACACGTCGGTGTATGGCTGTGGCCGGTATGCTGTCCATTACCGCGGTCTCGGTGTTGGTTTGGTTGGCTCATGCCGCTGCCGGCAGCATTGCTGTCTGTTGGGTTTTCGGGCTGATATTTGTTCTTGCGCTGTTGCTATTTTGTATGCGTCGGCGCTGTGGACCGCGATTGGGGGCGTCGCTGGCGACGGTGCTGTCACTGCTGGCTGTGGCCGCACTGGTATACAGCCCATGGCGTGATCGCTGGCTCGTGGGACAACGCAAAGTGCGGACGAGGACAATTGATACTGAGCACGGCGACTTTACTGAGCGATCCAAGCGTGTCCAGCTCAATCGGGAATTCGACCTGGTCGTGCGTGCGATCCGCGAAGATCCGGACCCCGGACGCGTCTATGGCTCGGCACAGGGCAGAGTAGATCCGCAGGAGCTTCCGTACATGACGATGCTGCCGGCGCTTTGCGGTAAGACCAACATCATCAGCGGGTTTTTCGCGGACGAAGTCGGTGGCGGCAGCAAACTGATCAACCACAGGTTTCGGAAGGATATTTCGGAGCATCCGAATTTGTGTGAGCTGTTAAACGTGCGTTTCCTCATCTGCGACCGCGCCAATCTCCCGGTAATGACGATGGTCGACGATTTCGCGGACCGAATTGTGGACAAGCCCCGTTGGGTCGCTTGGCGAACGCGTGGCGAGTTCAACTATTTCAAAGTCGTTCGCAACAAGCCTGTGCTTGTCCTTATTGATGCTCGGGACCAATGGATGAGACTGTGCGAATTGTGGCTGGAGGAGTACAAGCTGGCGCCGCAGCCGGATCATTTCATGCAGATGATCCGTGGCGGTACGGACTGGTTGCAGGATACGGAGCTTGATTTTAATCGGTATTCTGCCGTCGTCATGGCCGGATACGACCTGAACGTGCCAGCGCAGACGTTGGACAAGCTCAATGCGTTCGTCAGTGACGGTGGCCGCGTTCTGGCCCAGGAACTGCCAGAAGGACTTAATGGTCAGCACCTGCCGTTTGTCGAGCAGTTGGATTTCGGCAGTTTCATGGCGCTACCGGCAATCAACGGTCAGACGCAGGAAACGCTCGCGCGACGGAGCCATCATGCGGCTGTCGTGACCTTGGAGCAACCCGGGTTCGTCATCTTCAAGATGGCCTATTACAAAGGCTGGCAGGCGACTGCAGGTAATCAGACGCTGCCGTTTGTGGAAGTGGCGCCTGGGATGTCGGCTATATATCTGCCGGCCGGCCGGCATGACGTGACGTTCAAATATAAGGGACGCAACCGGCTGTTACTGGGAAAGACGATCACGCTTGTGGTGTTCTTCGGCGGGCTATTGGCCATGTGCATGGCGCTGTTGGCCAGGCGCCGGAAATGGCAGCTTCGTTGGCCGCCGCTCTTTTTCGATGAACTGCAGTCGCGATTGTGCCTGCGGCGTTGGCCCAGCGCCGTGCTGCTGGCGCTTGTTTTTGCCGCGGTAGGATGTGTGGCGCGGATGTATGTGCGGGAGAAAGTCCATCACGTACCCGTTCCGATACGTCCGGCCAGACATGCAACGATGCCTACTGATATCCACATAGACTGGAACGCTTTGCCAATAGAGGGGATCACCTATGATGTCGAGGTCAGCGATTCCGGTCCGCACTTCGAACATATTGTGTACAACCGTTACGGCACGGAGTACCCACACGCTCGGCAGGGTTATGGGCTGGCACCGGGACAGCAATACTGGTGGCGGCTGCGCAGTGACCTTGACGGGGTGAAAAGCGCCTGGACCCGACCGATACCGTTTCAGACGACGGAACAGACGAGGGCAAGTTCACGGCGCGCTGAGGAACCGTTTTATATCGAACTGACGGCAACTCGGAGGGACGGTGATATTCTTGTCAATGGCCACTCCAACTTGCCCGATGCCGCGTTGCTGATGGTTCGAATCCTGCAGGACGGAAACACGGTGATCCGGACCTCGGAGGTGCGTGTGAAACGGGGGCGGTTGCACAAAACCGTCGAACCAGCGTTCGGCAAGCGCTGGCCGGAAGGTGTGCCGCTAAGTTTGCAGATCGACTTTGTCCTGCATCAACAAGTCTATCCAGTTACAGAGATCATTGGCCAGAACTGCAGTGAGCTGCAGACACGTGGCGTGGCCGAGGGCCATGTCTTGCTATACGGGATTCGAAGCCAAACCACGATTGTTCCGGAAGTGCCCTCGCCGGTGCCGGACGGCATGGCGCCGGTCGATGAAAGCGGGGGGTGGGGGTGCGTCGTGGGTGGCGAAATTGCCGCGGTTGCACCTGCAGAAATAAAGGACGATGGGCTACCATACGTTGTGCGGGTTGCCGGCAGAACGAATTTGCCGGACAACACGCGTGTGCGTCTCCAGGTCTTCCGTGAAAATTCGGAGACTTTGCTGCATCGCCGGGACGCAACTGTGCGTGCAGGCGTTTTTACCGCTTCGGTGCCAGTGCAAACGGCAGAAGGCTACCGGATAGTCGCCATGGTCTCACCGGACTTTCAGTATCAGTCGATCAAAGGGGTTTTGGGCTTTTCGGGCGAGCAGATCCAGGCTCGTGGCGTCGATCTGGGTGAGCTGCTTTACGGTCTGCGCTACCCACTCGATCTGGAAGGCACCTGGTAGAAGCTCGATCCGTTCTGCCGGCAGGAGAGAGAGAGAAAAATTGAACGGGCATTGTCGTTTTTAAAAACGCAAGCCCCCAGCGGTTCGCGCCGCTGGGGGCTTGTGAGTTTCAGTGCCTGTCGGCTGTTGCCTTACAGGCCGATGTTGCTTTTGATCGTCTGTGTGCAGGTGTCCATGTCAGCCGGACTGCAATGGCCGGCGCCGGCTTCTTCGACCTTGGATTTGATCAGGTCGATCAGGCGCTCGGTACTATGCAGGTCCAAGCTCTCGACATCCTGACAGATCGAACTGAGGATGGCACCCTCGTCGCAGGCGCAATCGCCGCTGAGTGTGGTGGTGGACGTTGTCACGATAGTCGTGGACGTTGTTGTCGGCGTCGTTGTTGTTGTCGGCGTCGTCGTGGTTACCGTTTCCGTCGTTGTTGTCGGCGTCGTGGTTACCGTTTCCGTCGTGGAGGTCGTTGTCGGCGTCGTGGTTACCGTTGCCGTCGTCGTGGTCCCCTCACCAACCGTGGTTGTCGTCGGCGTCGTTGTGGTTACCGTTTCCGTGGTTACCGTCGGCGTGGTGGACGTTGTTGTCGGCGTGGTGGTTACCGTCGGCGTGGTGGTCGTTGTTGTCGGCGTGGTGGTTACCGTCGGCGTGGTGGACGTTGTTGTCGGCGTGGTGGACGTTGTTGTCGGCGTGGTGGACGTTGTTGTCGGCGTGGTGGACGTTGTTGTCGGCGTCGTGGTCGTTGTTGTCGGTGTCGTGGTTGACGGCGTCGTCGTCGTACCGTCGCAGCCCACCAGTTCGTACGTCAATTCATCGATTGCGATACCGGAATGAACAAACTCACCCAGACCAGCACCCGCGCCGGCTTCAGAAGACAAGCGGCTGTAGATGCGGTTGGTGTCGACGCTGCCGTTGCCGTGGGTGACCCCAGCGCTACTGCTACCGTACCACGTCTGACAGGATACCGCGCCGGCCCATGCATCGGTTGTGATTTCCGTACCCATGCCACCTGGGGCGCCGGCATTGGCTGCAGATCCGCTATACACCTTGACGGTACCGACGGCGCCGTCGACAAACTCGTAACGGATACCGATGTGTTCCATTGTTCCGTAGGGGATGTCAACCAAGGGAACCAAGTTTACTCCGAGCAGGCCGGGATTAGAAATACCTGCACTCGGAATCCAATACGCACCGAGGCTGAAGCCATAGATGGCTTGGGTGTTCGCGTCAGTGAAGAAGGCGAGCGCCCCCATGTCCCCCGCTTCTCCGTTGATTCCGGAGTCGCTTGCTGCGATACGTACGTCAAGGGTCCAGAGAGCTAAACCGCCGCCGTCATTGAAAGCTTCGTCTACGGACCGCACCCAAAAGGACTGTTCAAAGACTGTGGTGCAGCAACCCACGGCGCCGGCGCAGCCATCCAGTGGCGGCGAGTAGACACCATCGTCGGTGATCGGCATGCCAGCAAACCATCCACCACCATCGGGGTTTATGAATTTCGCTGCATTAAGACCATTGCTCGACATGTTGTTCACGCTGATGACTGTGGCTGCCATGTCGGCTGCACCATCAGCATCGTTTTGCACCCAGCCGTTTTGGCCCGGCAGTGCACCCGCGGTATAGCCTTCGCCACTCTCGAAGTCCACATCAAGGGAGGTGCCTGCATCTGTGGTAAATCCTGCCATCAGCAGGCAACTAAACGCTACCAGTGCAAGGCTACGGATTGATTTTTTGATTTTTTGGGTGTGCTTCATTGTACATCCCTCTGCTTGGTTGGTGGTTTTCGGGTCTGTAAGTCCCAGTTCATGTTTTTCGTTTATCAGATTGCGGTGGATTAACCACCGCGGAGATTTTTGCGTTCGAGGCTGCTTCTGCCATTCGCCTTCTGCGGTTGATGGCGATTTTTGCGCCAGTTCCCGCCGATCACGCTTCCCAGTTTAGAAAAAGTGAAAACTTATTGCAAGAACTTTCTTGTAGTTCCCCACAAAAAGTTTTTCGAAACTTTCCTCCTCTCGCTCTTATTTGAACCGTCCTGCCTTGTTGATCTCGCATTGTCGGGTTCATATTTTACCTGTGGTGCGCGTTTTTTTGCCACATAAAGTCGGATTTGTATTTGTTTGCAGTAGGCCACTTTTCGCCACAATCATCAGCTATTGTACAAAACTGTCAATCTAATTGCAAGTCTTTTTTTGTCCGATAGGCCGGTTTGCAATGCCTGTCCAAGTGCCGGCTTTCCTACCGTGCCCTGCCGCATATTGTGTGCCGTTCTGGTCGCCGGGGGGTGATTTGATTTTGCATCGACGCGATGCCACATTCCCACGCAACAGTGAAACAGCCCGGCGGAGAGGTGATGTTTTGAAAATTCACGAGTACCAAGCAAAAGAAATTCTCAAGGATTTCGGTGTCCCCGTCCCGGCGGGTACGGTCGTTGGCGATCCTGCCGCTATCGATGATACCATCGGCCACGTTCAGCGGGAATTCGATTCCGAAGCGGTCATGATCAAGGCGCAGATCCATGCAGGCGGGCGAGGCAAGGGAGGCGGCGTCAAGTATTGCCCGGACACGGCTACGGCTGCTGCTGAAGCGCGACGGATCCTCGGTATGCAGCTGGTCACGCCGCAGACCGGTCCTGCCGGGCAACTGGTGCAGAAGATCCTGGTTTGCCCGGCCATCGATATAGCAAAGGAATACTATCTGGCAGTAACTCTGGACCGTGGCCGCGAACAGGATGTCATCATCGCCTCGGCCGAGGGCGGCGTCGAGATTGAGAAGGTCGCCGAAACGAATCCGGAGAAGATCATAAAGGTATGGGTCGACCCGCAGTTCGGCTTGCAGCCGTTCCAATGCCGGCGCGTCGTCGGCGCGCTGGGTTTCGGCGGCTCTCAGGCGAAGGCGGTGAGCCGTCTCGTTGCCAACCTTTACCGGGCCTACCATGCTACTGACGCGTCGATTGCCGAGATCAATCCGCTCGTACTGACCGAACAGGGCGAGGTCACGGCGCTCGATGCCAAGTTCAATTTCGATGACAACGCGCTGTATCGCCAGAAAGACATTGCCGCAATGCGTGACCTGGCCGAGGAAGATCCTGCCGAGGTCGAGGCGTCGGAGTCGAATCTCAACTACATCAAGCTCGACGGTACCGTTGGTTGTATGGTGAATGGCGCCGGGCTGGCCATGGCCACCATGGACATCATCAAGCTGAAAGGCGGTGAGCCTGCCAACTTTCTCGATGTCGGCGGCGGCGCCAGCGCCGAAACTGTGCGTGACGGCTTCCGGATTATCCTGAGCGATACCAACGTTCGCGCTGTGCTGGTGAACATCTTCGGGGGTATCGTGCGCTGCGACCGCGTCGCCAACGGGATCGTCGATGCGGTAAAGGACTTGTCTTTGGAGGTGCCAGTGGTCGTCCGCCTCGCCGGCACCAACGCCGAGGAAGCCAAGAGAATCCTCGCCGTATCGGGGGTCGATATTGTCCCAGCCGCGTCCCTCGACGAAGCGGCCGAAAAAGTCGTCAAACTCACCGGGTGACAGCTCTCAGCTGCCATGCCCTGCAACTCATCTTCACTTTGGAAATCCGCAATGTCTATTCTGGTTGATAAAGATTCCCGCATCATTGTCCAGGGCATTACCGGCTCTGAAGGATCCTTCCATGCGACACAATGTCACGAATACGGCGGTAACGTTGTCGGCGGCGTGACCCCGGGCAAGGGCGGAGAGACGGCACTGGACGCGAGGGTGCCGGTATTCGATACTTGCCACGAGGCGCGCCAGGAGACCGGTGCCAACGTCTCGTTGATTTTCGTGCCGGCGGCGTTCGCCGCCGATGCTGTCATGGAAGCGGCCGCTGCAGGCATCGAACTGATCGTCTGCATCACGGAAGGCATCCCGGTGCGCGACATGCTGCGGGCCACGGCGTTCGTCAAGAAAAACGGTGCCCGGTTGATCGGCCCCAACTGCCCCGGCCTGTTGACGCCCGACGAGGCCAAGGTCGGCATCATGCCCGGACATATCGCCACGAAAGGCAGTGTCGGTGTGATTTCCAAATCTGGCACGTTGACCTATGAAGCGGCCCATCAGCTGGCGGCGGCGGGGCTCGGGCAGTCCACTTGCATCGGTATAGGGGGTGACCCGATCATCGGCACCGATATGTCTGAGCTGCTGGCGCTGTTTGAAGCCGATGACGATACCGAAGCGATGCTGATGATCGGTGAGATCGGCGGGCAGATGGAAATTCACGCTGCCGAATACGTCCGGGATCATGCGAGGAAACCAGTGTTCGGCTTCATCGCTGGGCGTACCGCGCCGCCAGGCCGGCGCATGGGACATGCCGGCGCGATCATCTCCGGCGCCGACGAATCGGCCGCTGCCAAGATGAAGGTACTGCGCGCCTGCGGGGTACACGTGGCAGAGTCGCCGGCTGAAATCGGGGCAATGATTGCCGATCACCTCGGTTAGCTAGGTCCCCGGCCGTTCTGCCTCAACCAGACCACGCAGTTGGTCCTGCAGCGAACGATAGTCGGTCTTGCCGGTGCCGAGCAACGGAATCTCTGGCACCTGGACTGCATGCTGGACACGGGCAATGTTGCCAAACCCCGCGGCCTTCAGCAACGCGTTTATTTCACTGGTGCTGGCCTCAAATACTGTAAAGGCGGCGATCCACGGTCGCTCGCCGTCGGTTTCGTGCGACACCACGGCCGCCTGTGACACCCCTTCTTCATCGTCCGGGTGTGTTGCCTTGATTGCCTCTTCCATCGCCGGCAGGCTCAGCATTTCACCGCCGACTTTGACGAATCGTTTGAGCCGTCCGGACAATGAGAGATTGCCATCGGCATCGAGAAAGCCCAGATCCCCGGTGATGTAGAATCGCTCGCCACCGACCATCGAGAAAGCGTCCGACGATGCGCGCCCGAGATAGCCGGCGAAGACGTTGCTGCCGCGCACCAGGATCAACCCCCGCTCAGTCAGCGCCATCGGCTCATGGGTCTCGGGGTCGACAATGGCCACCTCCACGTCGCCCACCGGCCGGCCAACCCCGACGCGTGGACCGGCGCGCGCTGTCAGTGTCAGCACCGGCGAACATTCCGTAATGCCATACCCCTCCTGCAGCGTTGCACCGAAGATGTCGGCGACTTTGTCGAAAAGTTCGTCGGCTGCTTTTTCGGCGCCGACCACGACTTTGTCGACGCTTTCGAGCCGGTCGTTGCCCGACGCTTTGCAGATGGCCGAGATAAATGTCGGGGTACCGCAGACCATGGTCGGCTGCCACATGCGGATACCGCGTACCAGGCGCCGACTTTCGGTAGGGTTGGGGTAATAGGCGGTTTTCATGCCGGCCAGCAGCGGCAGTAGCCCGGTGACCGTGAAACCGAAGGAATGAAACGGCGGCAGGAAGCCGTAGAGCACGTCGCTGTTGTCGAGTTTCGCTGCCTCGACGCAGGCTGCGATATTGGCGAGGACGTTGCGGTGTGACAGTGGCACGCCTTTCGGCGCCGCCTCCGAGCCGCTGGTGAAGAGAATGACGGCGGTGTCGTCGACAGACGTTTGTGGCCCGTACCGGCGGGCAAGGTGCGCTGCCGATCTGGTCGCGTTGATGCTGGCGCGGATCTTTCGGACCATGGTTATTTTCGTACTCCGCAGGTCTTCGAGCGTTATCAGGTGATCGCCCAGCAGATCGAAGTTAAGTTGCTGCAGTTTGTCCAGGAAACGGCCGGAGGTCAGGATGCGGCTCAGTTCGGAACTCTTGATGGTGTGGTCGAGGTTGGCGTCTCCCAGTGTCCAGTTGATCATCACCGGGACCTTGCCGGCCAGCAGCGTCGCGACGACCAGCAGGTTGGCACCCGACGAGGCGGGCAGCATGATGCCGATATTTTTCTCCGGGTACTTCGCGATGATGTCGGCCAGTAGCAGCGCCCCGATTTTCATGCGACCGTAAGTCAGCACGCCGCCGGTCTCGTCGGCCATCGCCACACGCTGCTTCATGCGGTCACAGGTTTCCAGGAATTGATGGTGGATTGGTGTGTCGAGACGGGGCGCGACCAGATCCGGGCGCGGCGAACTCTCGATCCAGCTGGGCGGTGGTTCGACGTCGTGATGCTCATCTGCCTGCACCACACCGTTGGCGGCCAGCAGGACTTCACCGACCGTGCCGATATCCGTCAGTTCGACGTCGCTGACGAAAAATTCTTCGTCGAGCCAGGCCAGCAGATCTGCCATCATCAGTGAATCTAGGCCCAGGTCATTGGCCAGGCTGTGGCTATCATGGACATCCTCCGGCGAGCGTCCCGCCGCTGCCGCCAGATAATTGCAAACTTTCGAACGGATGGAGTCGGGTACTTCGGCGATGGCCGGCAGATCAACCGTTTTTTTGGCCGCTTCGACGTCGAACAGCACTTCGCTCCAGCAACTGTAGGAAACCAGCGAGATTTCCTCGTTATTGGCGTTGTACCAGTTCTCGAGCCAGGTGTTGATCGTCATCTTGTCGGCGTGCCGCGGAAAGTCCGCCGGCCCGTCGATGACTTCGATGTGGATTTCCCGGCGCGGCATGAAGAGCACGAGATTTTTCAGGAGATGACCGCAGCCGTACCTTATGCATTTGCCCAGGTCCGGCCGTTCCTGGTGAGTAATCCACGAAAAGCAACTGCCGACCAGCCCGGTCGTCCGCACCAGAACAATCTTCAGATCCGGATTGCGCTGCAGCAGGTCATAGAGGCCGGAGGCGCCGCGCAGGCTTTCGCGGTTGCCGCGCATCAGCCGGCCGGCAGGGTACATGATGACACTTTCGCCGGAATCCAGAAAGCCGACGACATTATCCAGCGCCCGCTGGATACGCATGCGTTTATAGCTGCCCATACTGGTGGCGGTATTCGGCATTGGAATAGCGCCGACCACCCGCATGAGCAGTTTGAGTTTGGACATGTAGAAAAAGTCTTCGACCACTACGGGATGCGGTCGGTACCGCCATAACTGGGACATGACGATAGCGGGATCTATCTCGCCCGGATGATTCGGCAGGATCAGTACGCCGTCCCTGGCTTCAAGCTGCTCGAGGCCGGAAACCCGGATCCGGTAGCGCAGCGACAGCATGATTCGGACGCACACGGTGAAACAGCTTTGAAAAAATCGAAACACGTGAGGGATTGAGCCTTGGTTGGGAAAACTGCCTAACGAACTTATGGACAGTAAGTTACAAACAGCATGGCAGAACGCAAACTGCGTGCCGTTCCAACAGCGGCGATGCTGTCGGCCGGCATCTTGATTTATCGCCTCTATGCATCTACTGTCCTGACTCGCTTTTTCCCTACTTAATCGTACACATCCGACTGTCAGATCTATGGCCTTGCGCGACGACATAAAGTACGCTGTCAACACCATGCGTGTCATTCTCGAACCGCGTCAGACGCTCGAAACCTTCGGGACCACGACGATTCGCTATCACCTGGTCAGTGAACTGATGGATGAGGTCAACCAGGTGCGGGTGCGCGCCGGTCGTGTCTTTTCGGAGCGGCCCCAGATCATCACGCCGAGTGGTATCGGGGAGGAGTTGCTCGAGGGGTTCGGCGAAGATGCACGCGAGTACATTGACTTTCTAAAGGATCATGGCGAGATGGTGCGTGTGTTGAAATACGGTCTGCGCTTTCGCAAGGACGAAGCGGCCGAGGAACTGGTACATGAATCTATAGAAACCGTCGCCGATCGGGTCAAGGAGAACGTCGAAAATAACGGTGACGCGCTGGCGGCCGTTGTCATTGGCGCCGACGAGCTGTGGGAAGTTTCGCTGCTGAAGTTTTTCGTTGATTACATTCAGCGCTCGGCGCCTTCGAACATTCACGACCTCATGCAGCGCTCGCACGGTGAATCGTCCGAGACCGATCCTTCGAAAACTGTCCACGAGGAGATCGAAGCCGACTTCATTACTGTTGGCACCGACGCCCGCCGGATCAATGAGCTCGGAGAAAAGCTGCAGAAGTATGGCCTCTTTGAATCCTACGAAGACCGCTTCTACAAGCTCTTGCGCAACAGCGACTGATGATCTCCGGCGCCGGCTGAGCTCATTCCATCAAGAAGTGGAGCGGATTGTTTCCTGAACCAGATGCGCGGCGATCGTCTGCATCGCTGCGGTCGTTGGCTGGTGCAACGCGGTCGATTCGAGGTCGGGCAATATCGAATCTGCTGCGAAAGTTGAAAATACGGATGCCACTGCCAATGCATCGGTGCCGTGAGCTGCGATAAAATGGTTGGCAGATTCCGCATCGTCCAGCAGAACCACATCGAACCGGGGCGCCTCCTCGCCGTCACGCCATTCGACCGGGACTCCTCCCAGATCGTGCGTCGCCACGACGGCGCGATTGAGTGCTTCGCCAGTGGGCAGCAGCAGCAGCACATGCCGACCGCCCAGAGCACCGTCGCGACAATACAGATTCGCACGATCGGCCAGCGGGCCGACCACCAACAGGCCGGGGCGCCCCCGGCTTTGATTCTCGACTAGATCGCCGATCGTCGCCAGCGTGCCGTGGATGTTCGATTCCTGGGCGGTTCCGGCGCCGAAGACCATCGTTGCGGGTTCCTCGGCGGCGCGCCCGTCGGCAATGAGCTCCGCGGCAATCGTGTGGGTCTTGCCTACAGCCATGAAAAACAGGATCGGTGACTGCCGTAACTCATCCGCTCCCGGTATTCCTGCATCTCCGGTGGCCAGGCGAGGGGTCGTCACGGAGAAACCCCGGCTGATGCCGCGACTGGTCAGCAGCATGCCGGTACCGGTCGTTGCCATAGCCATACTGCTGACGCCCGGCACGACACGGTAAGGCAAGCCCCATTTTTCGAGTGCCTGCAACTCCTGTGTCAGTCGTCCGAAAACGCCGGGGTCGCCACCCTTGAGACGGACCACGCGCCGCCCTTCCCGGCAGGCGTCGACCATCATCACCTCGAGGGCGTCGCGTTCGACGCTGTAGGCGCCACCGCGCTTGCCGACATAAATCGCCTGCGCCCTCGACGGCAGATAGTCGAGCAACCGCGGTGATGCGAGGGCGTCGTAATAGCAGACGTCACAGTCCTGCAGCGCCTTCGTACCCATTACCGTGCAGTAGTCCGCATGCCCGGGACCAGCACCCACGAAGGCGACGGCCTTGACGAACAGGCTGCGGATCTGCGACCAGACATTGTCGTTACGCGGGAAGCCGATCACGGTCTGGGTGGCGTCGGCAGCGAACCAGTCCCACCCCGCGGGTACAGTTCCGCGTTGCGTCAGGTGCGCCGCTCTGGAGTCCGCCGCGGCTGCTACGATGTCGATATCGGGCAGGCAGGCCGACAGTGCGGCGAGTGCCGGTTCGGCATCGATGGCTGGGCCGATCGGCAATTCGATGTTTGTCGTCTTTGTCATGCAGCATTAGAATGACATCGGCCGTAGAAATGACAAGCCTGCGTCCACTAACGTTCATGATCGTGCAGTAGGCGCACAATTTTCGCAGCCTGGCGTGGCGTTTTAATCGATAAAAAAATCCCTTAAGAAGGGCGGTAATAATTTCTTAAATAACCTGATATAAATACGTTGCAATCATTCCTGTCGTTCGGATTCCGGCTGGAAACAGAACGGGTGACAGGTGACTTTTAGGGATAACTTGGTGCGGTGTTGCGATACCGCAGAAGCAGTGTTTTCCTAGCCCAGAAGCGGCAGCTTGGCGTAACGATTTGCCAGTACAGCGTCCGCATCGACTCCCAGCCAATCGTCGATCACGGTCGAGTATACACGGCGGAAATCGGTGTGGAATTGCAGATCGCCCTGGCTCAGTTCGGTCAGCGACGGATGCTCGCCGACCACGCCAGGGCGCACAGCGCTGCCGAACATAAACAGAGGCGCGGCCTTGCCGTGGTCCGTGCCATTGCTGCCGTTCTCCTCCAGACGCCGGCCGAATTCCGAAAATGTCAGCCCCAGGACACGGTTCAATTGTCCGCTCGCCCGCAGGTCCCGGGTGAATGCTTCGATACCTGACGCCAGCGTTTTGAGTAGTCGACCGTGCTGGGTCGGTTGATTGGCGTGCGTGTCGAACCCGGACAGCGACGTGTAATACACCCGGGTATCCAGACCGCCTGCAATCATTCCCGCGATCAACTGCAGGCTGCGGCCAAACGCGTTCTGTGGATAGTCGACTGTCGATTTGGCACTTCGCACCGCATCACGAATGTCTGTTGCCGCGAGTTCCGCGTTCAGTGCCGTGCGCCGCAGAAAATCCAGTTGCGACCCGCCGCCGTCGAACGGCGTGGATTTTGCCGTTGATCGCGCCTGCAGCCGAGTCATCCGGTAAAAGCGTTCCGCGTCATTGAGGGCGATTCCCACCGATGAAGCACCGGTGAATGCCGGAGACAGTGTTTTGTCCACCGTAATGCCCAGGGTCGGCGAACAGGTCTCCGACAAATGCTGATTACCGCAGGTGTGATCGAACAGTCGCCCGAGCCACCCCGACGATGAGAATCCGTCGGCGACAGCTGTGTGCCAGATTTCCGTGGAACGGAAATGTGATCGATCAGGATTCGGATAGCCGACGCCCTGGACTACCGCCAGTTCGCCGCGGTCATAGAGACGCTGCAGCGGCTGTAGATCCGGGTGAAGTCCAATGTCATCGGTCAGCCGCAGTACATCTTGCGGGGGAATTGCGATTCGCGGCCGGGCCCGATAGTAAGCGTCGTCACTGAACGGCACCACCGTGTTCAGGCCGTCGTTGCCGCCGCTCAACTGGATCACCACCAGAACGCGATTGCTGTTGCCGCCGCCGCCGAGTGCCAGGCAGGTGCTGCCGAGGAACGCCGGCACCGTGCCTGCGGCAGCCAGCAGTCCGATACCCTGGCCGATGAAATCGCGACGCGAGATGCAGTGTTGCGACACTGCAGCGGCATTTGTACGGGTATGAAAGGCGACGTCTTGGCGTTTCATGTTCGGGCCTCCTTGGTCAGCATAACTGATATTGCGGCAGTCGCATCAGATTACCGACAGCCTGCTGCACTGCCGCCGGCGCGGTCAGGTGCGCCAAGTCTTCCCGCAGATTTTTTGTCAGCAGGCTGTGTTCGCCGTTGGTCGGTGGAACCGTCAGCAGTTGATTGGTCAGTTCGGCGACGATTTCCTCCGGTGCCACGAGATCGTTGACTAATGGGTGCGGATCGAACTGAACGCCACGTTGACGGCTGCTCATCTGCGGATCGACATCGCCCGGGATCTTGCCGTCGGCGATCATCTGGGCAAAGGTGTAGCGCGTGACCAGCCGAGTCGTATCGATCCAGGCCCGCCCGCCCGGCCAACCCTTGACGTTGGGTGGCTGATACGGCGATTGGCCCATCAGCGACAGCATGCGCTGGTAGATCTTCGGCGTGTTGACCTGCACCCGCAGCGTTCGTGCTGTGCCGACAACCAGTTGCACCGGACTCTTAATCTGATTGCCGCGCACCGCGTCGCTGTAGAACGACGGGTGCCGCAGGATATCCCGTACCGCCAGGCGGACGTCGTAATTCGATGCGCGGAAACCGGTGGCAAGATCGCCCAGGACCTTCGGCGTCGGATCGGCACCGGCGAAGTACTGCCACAGCTTGCGAATCATGAAGGAGGCACAGGCCGGTTGCTGCAGAATGATCCCGACAAAATCATCTCCGTCGAACCTGCCGGTTTGATCGAGGATCGTTTTTTTGTCGCTGTCGTGCCGTCGTGCCGCGAGACGAAATCCCTGCGGCCCGATCCCCCACCCGGTCAGTGCCCGGGCGCCGTCACGGATGTCCGACTCGCTGTAATTGCCGGGGCCAAGCGAAAAAAGTTCCATGAGCTCGCGCGCCAGGTTCTCGTTCGGCTTGCCCCGGCGATTGCGGGTATTGTCCAGGTAGATCAGCATCGCCGGGTCCCGGACGATCGCGTGTAGCAACTTGCCGTAGCTGCCGACGGCCATGGCGTCGAAAAGCTGCAACTGCGCAAGTATGGCGCGCGGCTCTTTGACCTTCTGAATGCTCGTGGCGAAATGGCCGTGCCAGAAAAACGTCATGCGCGCCCGCAACATATCTGCCGGTGTCGGGGTCTCGATCATCGAGATGATCCAGTCGCCAATCAGCGTCCGCAGCCGCTGGCTGTTGAGTTGCCGCCTTTCCTGGCGCTCGTCTTTGCTGAGCTTGCGGTGATCGGGTTCGTCTTCCGTGAGCCAGTCGGGCTGTGGCAAGCGGCGATCGGTTGGACGTAGCAGACTGTCGACAGCGCCCTCGAGACCCAGCTTGTACAGTGAGGTGATCTCGTCCCGGCGCCCGCCGAAGCCGGCGCGATTGAGTAGATGTCGAGCGTGCGTCCAGGTCCAGTCTGTTGAAGGCATGTGTCCGTCCGGGTAGGTTGCTCAGTTATACGCAGATTTTCCTCGCAGGTTTAGTTGCGGGGATACCGATCAACCAATCGATTCACCGAAGAAGATACGATCCAGCTTCAAGCGCCGCAGCGGTGGGTATTTCTCTATGCTCCATTCGTACAGCCAGCGCGGTTCCTGCAGCCGGCAGCGGCACGAGGCGAAAAGGAACACGCAGAAGGCACCGCCGGCGATGGTGCCACTTAACGCCAGGTAGCGCAGCGATTTCGGCAACGCTTCGAAAAACTTGCCGGCGATAGAGATATTTTCGATCACCGCATCCGCAGCCCACGAAAAACCAAGCGCGGCAACAAGCGCGACAGTACCGCCGAGAACGACCGCCTTCGCCGCGTTGCCGGCCGACTGGGCGTCGAAAAACCGTGTGCGTCGCTGCAGTACGATACCGAGCGCGACGGATTTCAACGCCCTCGAAAATACGTAACCGCCCGATACGATGCCTAGGATGTGAAACGGGTTGGATGCCTGCAACCGGACGATGCCGACATACGAGATGACGATACTGAGGGCTGAACACGCCATGCCGATCAGGATCGGCGTCCAAATCGAGCGCCGCGAGAAAAACGCCTGCATGAACACCGCTTCGAGCGATGCAAAGACCAGGCCTGAAGCGAAAAAAGCACAGGCAACCGCCGTGAGCTGACTGCTCTCGAGCGTGAATTTGCCGGTTTCGTAAAAGCCGCGGGTCAACGGAAACGCCACGACGATGATGATCAGGCTGATCGGCACAAACAGAAACAGCAACGCCCGTGTCGCGTTGTTGAGGATTTCCGCAAATTTGCCGTCCTCGCGATTAGCCGCCAGCATGCAAAAGTACGGCAACAGCGCAATTGCCACGGCATACGGCACCAGGTAATGGATGCTGTCGGCAATCGTTTTGCCGAAAGCGTTGGCACGTACCAGCCCCGGTTGGTCGGAGAGAATCCACGAGTAGTTGAAGCCATCGCGGAACTTGGCGAACAAAATTCCGACCAGCAGCGGCAACAGCAGCAGCAGAAAATCTTTGACGTACTGGCGGTTTGCCGTCAGGGTCAGCCGGAAGTTATGCAGGGCATCCGTCCGTGCCAGCGCCCAAAGGTGACAGGCAAACTTGGCTAACCCGCCGGCAGCCAGGCCGACAGTTGCGATGACCAGGCCGTTGGCGGCGAACGTCGACCGGTCGGGAGATGCCGTGTACAGCACACCGCCCACAACGATGCCGATGAGGAGACATACCTTCACCATGCCGTCGCCCCACGCCGCCCAGAAGAACCGTTCGCGGGCGTTCAGCAGCAGATACGTCAGACTGCCCAGGCACATGCCGATGAGTCCGGGGACCAGAAGCGGCACCGTGCGGTCTGCCAGTTGCAGCTTGTCGGCGTTGCCGGTCGGATCGTCGTGCCATTGGGTCCAGATGCGGATCACCAGCTGCGGATCGATGATCATCACGATACCAAGCGCCAGCAGCAATAGAAAGTAGACGTTGAAGATCATGCTGCTGAAGCGCCATGCCGTCGCTTCGCCGTCCTGCTGGCGAATCTTCATGAAGATCGGCAGAAAAATCGGTCCCAGCGTTTCTTCGCCGATCAGGAAGATCGAGAGGAAGACGTACTTGTATATAGTCAGGAAAAAATCACCCTCGTCTTCAGTGAAATAATGGCCGAGGTAGCGATTCTGCACCAGGCTGACGATTTTTACCAGGAAGTGGGCCAGCGCCACCAGCAATGCCGCGCGGACAATCCGGTCACGCCAACCGCGCTTGTCAGTTTTTGCGTAGTCTTCGGTTGTCATTCACCGTCTCGTTGGAATCTTCAGCATAATTTATTTGAACTATCGTGCCCGGAACATTGACAAGTGCAGAATCACCCTCATTATATCAAACCAGCCGTAATTCTCAACCGAATCGGTACGAATGCTCTATTATCTCTCTGAGTTCGCTGGCGACATCTCCATTCTCAACGTATTTCGATATGTCTCATTCCGCGCCGGTGCCGCCGGCTTTACTGCCTTTCTTTCCGCCATTCTACTGGGGCCTTTGACTATCCGGGTGCTGCGGGGGTTCCAAACCACCGCACCTGATCATCTTGACGGCGTCGTGCCCGACGAACAACGGGACCTGGGCAAGGGCGAAGTACCGACGATGGGCGGCGTGCTGATCCTCTACTCGGTCGTTCTGGCGATTGTCCTGTGGGCCGTGCCCAACGGTCTGGTAAAAGTTTTTCTCGGACTTTTGATCGCCCTTGGCCTCGTTGGCTTTCTCGACGACTACAAGAAAGTCTCGCAGAATGACAAGGTCGGTCTGTCCGCCCGCTGGAAGTTCGTATTTCAGATCCTTATCAGTGCTGCCGCGGTCTACTGTCTTGATGCGGTTACCTCGAATCACGTCCGGCAATTGATGGTGCCTTTTCTCAAGGATCCCGTCATCGCCGATATGGGGCTTTTTGCGGCGATCGCCTTCGGCTGCCTGGTGCTGGTCAGTTCATCGAACGCTGTCAACCTCAGTGACGGTATGGACGGTCTCGCCATTGGCTGTACCATTGTCTGTGCCGGTACGTACGCTTGCTTCGCATACGTCTGTGGACACAAACTCATCGCCGACTATCTCTTCGTACCGTTCGTACCCGGCTGCAGCGAGGTAACGGTCATCGCCGCCGCCATCATTGGTGCCGGGTTGGGGTTTTTGTGGCACAACTGCAATCCCGCCCGGATGTTCATGGGCGATACCGGCAGCCTGGCCATCGGCGGTGCCATTGGGTTGATTGCAGTCCTCGTGAAGCAGGAGATTCTGTTGCTCGTAGTTGGCGGCGTGTTCGTCATGGAAGCCGGCTCGGTCATTCTCCAGGTCGGGTACTACAAAATTACGCGACGCTTGACCGGCACACCGAAGCGACTGTTTCTTTGTGCGCCGTTCCATCACCACCTGCAGTGGCTCGGCTGGACGGAAACACAGATCGTCGTGCGCTTTTGGATCATGGCCATCGTTCTCGCGGCGCTCAGCCTAGCATCGTTGAAAGTACGATAGTTGCCGGCCGTTACTGGGACAAGTGGATCATCGTGATCCCGCCTCGCGGCGGAAGGGCGCTGCGATGAACATGGGCGTGTGGTTATTCGGCATTGGATACCGCCGTGATTGCCATTGCCGGATCGTCGGTCATGATGCCGTCAACGTCCAGATCTGCAAGCTGTTGCACGGCACTTTCGGTGTTTGCCGTCCATGCGCACACCCAGCGCCCAGCAGCGTGGGCCTCTTCGACGAGAGCTGCCGTCACAAGGGGGGCGTGCGGGTGAACACCGCCTATCCATGCCGGCGGTACAGCCTCCTCGTTGCAGGTGGTCGCCAACGCCAACGCCAACGCAGAGTCGGCTTTGAAAAGTGCTGCCACGATAGCCGGATCGAAGCTGTGCAGCAGGACGTCTCGCCGCATCTCGAGTGAGTCTAGCTCGGCAAGGATGACTGATGCCAAATGCACGACGTCGTGATCGGTCCGCGCTTTAACCTCGACCAGAGGTAGCACACGCTCGCGCATCACCTCGAGAGCTTCGGTGAAGGCAGGCACTTGTTCGCCGCTGAAGGCGGATCCGAACCAGCCGCCCGCGTCCAGGCGCTGCAGGTCGTCCAAGCTGTGTTCAGCAACAGGCCCGGTGCCGTCCGTGCAGCGATCGACATTGGCGTCGTGCATCACGACCAGTCTGTTGTCGGCACTCAGGTGGATGTCGAACTCGATACCGTCTGCACCTGCATCAATGGCATTGCGGAAGGACAGCAGGGTATTTTCCGGCGAGGTGTGCGGTGCGCCGCGATGCCCGATCACAGCAACTCGGCGCGAAGGTAGATCAAGGGGGTCAAGCAGATGGGCAAGGTACGCTGCCACGGTCAGTCTTTCTGAACGGCGCGCACGTCAATAATCTTGCCTCCAAAAAGGTCGACGGCGCCCTGAACCGTCTCATTCTGCTCGGCCTGTTTCCAAAGGTCGGGTGATGCCGACGTTTCTTGCTGGTCCGGTTCAGGTGCTGCCGGTGCCGGTTCGTCAGGCACCAGCGTCAACTGCGGCTCTGCAGGTGCCGCGGCTTCAGGTTCCGGCGGTGCGGACGGCTCCGGTGATGCTGATTCGGGCGTCGGCGGGGCTTGCGGTTTCGGTGCGACAGGGGCGGGTGATGGTGGGGCTGCCGCCGGAGTTGACTGCACGGGTGTTGCCTGGGGCGCTGACACCGATGCTGTATCGAGGGCTGGCAGGGTGCCTTTTTCCTGAAGTATTCGCAGCTGCGTGATCAAATCATCGACTTGCACGGCGTGTGCGTCTCGCATCACCCGCAGCAGGGTGGATTCAATATAGATTCGCTTGTTCAGCGTATAGCGGATGTTGCTGTCGCCGGCCAACAACCCTTGGACCAGCCGTTGCACCACGGTTGGCGTCGCCACTCCCGCCAGCTGCTGGAGGTCGGCAAATTCCGCGTCGTTCAGTTCGAGCATTGCCCGCGGATCGCTGACGTGACCGAACACCATCAGGTTGCGTCCGTACAGAAGGATGTCGGCGTAGAGGCACTCCAGATTGCGTCCTTTTTCTGCCAGGTTGTGCACGGCCGAAATTAACGCCCCAGCATCGTTCTGCAGGATTGCCTCGACAAGATGTGTGAGCTCAGAATGCGACACCAGCCCGAAGACGTCGATCACATCGGATTCACTGATCGGACTGCCCTCGTCGTTGCCGCCGCAGAAAGCGATCATCTGGTCGAAGATCGACTGGGCGTCGCGCATGCCGCCTTCCGCCGCACGCGCGATGATAGTGAGGGCACTGTCGCGGACGAAAATCTTCTCTGCCGTGGCAATCTCGTCCAGGCGCGCAACGATCAGTGGTACAGGGATACGTTTCAGATCGAAGCGCTGACAACGCGACAAAATTGTCGGTAGGATCTTGTGCGCCTCGGTCGTGGCAAACAGAAACTTCACATGTGGCGGCGGTTCCTCCAGGGTCTTGAGCAGGGCATTCCACGCCTGCGGCGACAGCATGTGGACTTCGTCGATGATATAGACCTTGTAGCGCCGGCCATTGGATGGCGTGTACTGCACGTTGTCTCGGATTTGCCGCACGTCCTCCACGCCGTTGTGCGACGCGCCGTCGATTTCCAACACATCGAGACAACTGCCGCCGGCAATTTCATGGCAGGTGGGGCATTCGCAGCACGGTTCAATGCCGCCGTCGGCGTCCGTTGCGGGATGTTCGCAGTTCAGTGCCTTGGCAAAGATGCGGGCGCCGGTCGTCTTGCCGATCCCTCGGGAGCCAACGAACAGGTAAGCGTGGCCTATCCGTGATTCCTTGATGGCGTTTTGCAGCGTACGCGTGACATGCTGCTGGCCCACGACTTCCGAAAATCGCTGTGGGCGCCACTTACGGGCAAGTACTTGATATGCCATCGGGTCTCGGGCGTTGGTTTGGCATGCCGGGCGGGCACCCGCTTTGAAAGATACTGAAAAAGTCCATTACTACCGGCCCGCAGGTGGTCCTACAGCGCCTGCCCTCTATGCTTAGAGTTGCTCCCGTCAAGGTCTGGCCCGGTTCGCAAGATTGCATCGCATAGGTCCCGCGAACCGATAGCAATGGACTAGTACCGTAGCAGAAAGCTGTCGAAATCCAAGAGGTCGTATCGAAAAAAGTGATCCCGTGCGGAACTATCTTCAGGAAAGATATTCCAGCAGTAGAGACAACTCATGCCGTAGATTTTTGCGTGCCACAATGCGGTCGATGAAGCCCTTCGATTTCAAAAATTCCGCTGTCTGAAAGCCCTCGGGCAATGTCGCTTGCGTCGTCTGCTTGATGACCCGCGGTCCCGCAAAGCCGATCAGGGCGCCCGGTTCCGCCAGGATGATGTCGCCGAGCGACGCGAAACTCGCTGTCACCCCGCCCGTCGTCGGATGTGCCATGATGACAATGTACGGCAGGCCCGCCGCATGATGGCGGCCGACGGCGCCGCTCGTCTTCGCCATCTGCATCAGGCTGTACAGTCCTTCGTACATCCTCGCACCGCCGCTGGCGGTCACCAGAACCAGTGGAATCCGGCGGTCGGTCGCCAGCTCGGTCAGGCGCGTCACCTTTTCGCCGACGACCGAACCCATGCTTGCTCCGAGGAAACGGAACTCCATCACCCCCAGCGCGAACGGCCGTTCGTTGAGAGTTGCTGCACCGCAGACGACGGCATCCTTGATGCCGGATTTCGTCTGGTTCTCGGCGATCTTTTCCCCATAGCTTGCGGTGCCTGTAAATTTCAGCGGATCGACCGAGGACATGTCAACGTCCTGCTGTTTGAACGAGCCGCTGTCGGTCAATAGCTCGACCCGTTCCTGCCAGGTGATCGTGTTATGGAATTCGCATATGGGACACACATTGAGATTGCTTTTCAGGTCGTCCTTGTGAGCGACTTCGTTGCAACGTTTGCATTTCAGCCATAGGCCCTCCGGAAATTCCCTTTTCGTGGTCACTCCCTTGACTGTTGAATACTTCGGCTTCTTGAACAATGAGGCCATGTGTTCGGTTCCGTCTTTGGGTTGAGCCGGTCGCAGACAGACAAGACGATGTCATCACCCGCGGGCGACAGTCATAATATCGACCGATGCCGCACCCGCCTCCAGCAGCTTCTCAGAGCATACCGCCAGCGTCGAGCCCGTGGTGAGGACATCGTCGATCAACAGTATCCGTTTGTTTGCCAAATTGAAGCGACTCGAAATTACAAAAGCCTTTTTCAGATTGCGCAGTCGCTCGGTCGACGACAGTCGTGATTGCGGCCGGGTCCAGCGCCAGCGTTTCAGCAGGTCGCTGTACGGCAGGTCTGCCAGGACGCAGAATTCACGGGCAACCAGCTCGGCTTGATTATAGCCGCGCCGGGCTTTGCGCAGCCAATGCAGCGGTACTGCCGTGACCATGTCGATTCGCCCCGTGCCGTGACTGACCATCCACCGGTCCCAGAGGGCGCGTGCCAGGAACGGGCTGAGTGACACGTTGCCTCTGTACTTGAGCTGGTGTACGACAAAGCGCGCCAGTCCTCCGAAGTCGAATACTGTGATGCCATGTTCCCACGGTCGTGATTGCCGGACACATTCGCTGCAGACATCGAGAATACTGTCAACTGTACCGCCGCACAGATTGCAGTAAGGCGCGGCAATGCGCGGCAGGTCTCCATTGCATCCGTCGCACACGCCGATTTCCGGCTGGGGAGGGACTCTCAAACAAATCCTGCATAATTCCGGGTAAATCAACTTTCGCATGTACCACTATACCCGCGAACCCTCAACGTGTCCGGTTGCTCAAGCTTCCAAAGTTACCCTCCTGAGATGACCCGGCTTTTATAATTCTCTTTGGGATACACCCGCGGTCGTGGGCCAACTGATCAGGGTCGTGGGCGGCAATGTCTTCGATTATTTGGACGAGAGCCGCCAACGCCAGGATCCTGACCTTTGACACGAACGAGGGAATGAGACTCGGGACGGTCAATGCGGGTGGCGATGGTGAAGTACAGCAGCAGAATGAAGACAACGTCAATCAGGATCGAGATGGGCGGGAGCAGGCCGGTCCTTGAATGGCGTCGCTGCTGCCGCTTTGTCAGTACTTCAAGGTAAGTACGTTGAGGTTCTCGAGATCGAGTTTCTCGCAGCGGTCCAGAAGGCTGATGAGCTGGTGCTGCTTGGCATTGAGTCCAACCTTGATGATGAGCGTCTGCGAACGGTCGTCGCGGGTCAGGTCGTCAATGGTCCTTTCGACGGTGTCCAGAGTGAGGCCGACGCCATTTAACACATAGCGATCCGGCAGGATCTTGACCTCCAGCAGGACAGGCGGTGGCTGACCGGGGACGGTCGAGGGCGAAGGCATGTTGACCGTCATGTGCGCTTCGAGCGGCTCGATCTTGAAGGTCAGAATGAAGTAGACGAGCAACAGGAAGACGACGTCGATCATGGCCGACATCGGAACTTCCACACGATCCGCTTGCTTGTTTTTCTTGCGTTGTGCCATGGGTCAATTCTCGGCGGATGCAGCCAGACGGATGCGGGTCATGCCGGACTCTCCGACGGCGGCCATCACCAGGTCGACCTCGCGATAGGTCATTCCGCCGTCGGCCCGGATGACGATTGGCGTCTCTTTGTTTTTCAGCTTGCGCAGCATGATCTTGAGATTGTGCAGATTCAGGCGCTGCATGCCGACAGTGATTGAGGGACCCGGGCGGACATTGATGATAACCTTGGAGCCTTCCAGGTCTGCCGGGTCGGTATACTGGGACTTGGCGAGCTGGAGGTCACGATCGATCGCCTCCTTCTGGATCGTCGAGGTGACGACGAAGAAGATGATCAGCAGAAACACGATATCGATCATCGAAGTGATCGGTGTTTCAATTTCCAGGTCACTGGCTTTGCGCATGGTTATTCGTAGGTCTCTTCTTCGTCTTCGTCTTCGACTTCGGCGTTACGCAGGATTTTGATGAGGTCCAGCACCGTTGCCTCGGTCTCGAGCAGGACCTTGGTAGCGAGGTTCTTGAAAATGGCAAAGCCGAGCAGGGCGGGTACGGAGATGAGCAGGCCGGCGACAGTGGTCCACAGGGCGCCGGAAATAGCCAGCGCCAGCAACTGATCCTTCATGGCACCGGCGTCGGCGAGGCTGCCGAAGGCGCGCACCATTCCAGTCACGGTACCAAGCAGTCCGAGCATCGGGGCGATCTGTCCGCACAGGTTCAGATAGTTGATGCGCTGCAGGATTTTCTCACTTTCCATATCGCGGGCGGCAGCCACGGCATCCTGGACAACGTCGAAACCGTCGGTGATGTTGGAGTACCCAGCCATCAGGATATTGGACAGCGGGCCGGGGTTCTGTTCGCAGGTGGCGACGGCATTGCCGAGGTCGCCTTCGTCGAGCGCGGCACGCACGCCCTCGACAACATGAATGGGCAGTATCTTGTCGCGTTTGGTTTGCAGGACGCCATCGACAATGAGCGCGATCATGGCGAACGACGAACTGAAGATGAGCAACCAGATCAAGACCGCGACAGGGCCGCTGAGGAAGACAATATCGACGAATCCCGGCTGTTTGATCTTGTTACTCGGTCCGTCAGCGCGGTTCTGGACTTCCTCTATGGCGTTATCACCGCCGCCATCGGCAGCTTGGACATCAATCGCAGTGAGGCTGGCGAAAAGCAACAATGTTGAAAGAACAGTGAGGATCACTCGATACATGATTATGGGATCTCCAGATTGGTTTGCTGGCGATACGTGATCGCTCGGTGTGGGACTGGGGTTGGCATTTGATCTATCAACTGCCATCCGGGCTGATATGGCTCCAGACAGCCGTGGTGGGATTAGTGTAAAACCAACACAGGGAATTACAACAGATCACGGGCCTGTGTTGGGAAATTCGATCAGTTGAAACGGCGTCGCATATCCTTGTCAAAGTCGTCGGCGCGGTTGTCTTTCATTTCACGCAGCAAGGCGATTACTTCCTTGTAGGCTTCGCGGGTATTGGGATTGTTGGGGTAGAGCATGATGGTCTTCAGGTAACTGAGGACGGCCATGTCGTTCTTGCCCTTGGCGGTCAGGACTTTGCCGCGTGTGTTGAAGACGAAGGTCGAGTCTTCCTGGCTCTTCGGCTTCATTTTTCTGAGCACTTTCTCTGCCTCATCGACCTTTTCCTGTTGGAGATATACCTCCACCAGCGATTTGCCGAGTTGGTTTCTGGTTTTGGAATTGGCGGGGAATCTGAAGCCTTCCTTGAAGGCGGCTTCGGCTTGGGTGACGGCGTTTTTCTTGAGGTGGCAAAGACCACGCAGATTGCAGATGTGAGCGCCCCAGCCGATCCACTTGTACTCTTTGAAAGCGGCATCGAGCTTGGTGAGGGCGCGATCATATTGCTTGCGAGAGACGAGATCCTCAGCATCCATGACAGCGGCGGGCTTCGGGGAGACTGCCGCAGTCATGCGGGTGCGGCTGAACGTCTGCTTGCCGCCCCGGTCGTCGTGCACGGAGACCCGTCCGTCGCTGGTAGCGCTCAATTTCGTGCCATACTCTTTGCTGCCGTCGCGCAGGATGACGTAGTAATCCGTCTGCCGCTGCGCCTGTACGGCGATCGATCCGCCGAGCAGCAGGGCCAATACGATTATCGTTTGTTTCATGTCGATTCCTCGGTAGGGTTAAAATCGTTTCGGCGGCAGTGAATTGAATGCCTTGCGGTAGCGGCCGTTGTGGAATTTCGCCAGGTACTCGAGCTTGTACTCGATGGCGCGTTCCTGGTCGCCGAGGCTGGCCAAGGCGCGTGCCACCTCGATATAGGCATCCTCGACCGACGACCTGATCCTGGGGTTGTCGGCATCGGCGAACTGAATGACCTGCATGAATCGGGCGACTGATCTGCGGACGGTCTTCTCATTATCGCTGCCGGCCATCGAGATGCCGGCACCTACGAGGCTGGCGTAGTACTGGCCCGGATAGCGGTCGCGGTTGATTTCCGACAGTAGTTTGTCAAAGCTGGCGCTGGATTCTTCGAGGCGGCCGGCATGACGAAAGGCGACGCCGCGGCCGTGCAGGATATCGAAGTAGTAGGCGCTTTCCTTGCCGCCGCTTTCCTTGGCAGCCTCACTTTCGCGCATCATGCGTTCGAACAGTTCAATGGCTTCTTCGAATTGCTCCGTCGCCAGCAGACAGGTGGAAATTCTGAACATGGCGCGATTGCGGTGTTTGAGGGCACGAGCCCGTTCAGGATGTTCGGGATTTTCGGCGCGCACGACGATTTCGCGATTAGCGGCGAGGGTGATTCCGGGGGTCAACCCCGGCCGCGCCGGGTCGCCGTCGATATACATACGGGAGCCGACATAGACCAGGTTGGCCAGCGGATAGCTGGGCAGGCGGTCGAGTATCTTGCCGAAGGTCTCTGATGCTTTCGGGTAGTTGTCGTTTTCGATGTAGACCCGGCCGAGGGTGAACCTGGCCTGAACCGTGGCGGCGGATTTCGGATATTCCTCGTTCAGGCGGATCAGCCAGGTTTCGGCGGTGGCGAAGTCCTTCTGTTCGACATGGAGCGAAGCGATCTTGGCCAAGTTCGCCGGGGTTTGTCCGGAATCGGGGTAGCGGTTGACGAAGGCGATGAACTCACGGGTAGCGCGGGCTTTGTACGCATCGAACTGCACTTGCAACTCTTCGATGCGGGCGGCGATCTCTGGGGCGGTGAGGGGTTTGTCGACAACGGCTTCAACCTGATCTCCGCCGTCGTCGCTTGCCCTTTCGTCGGCTTCCCCGTCCTCCGGCAGTTCACTGGGCGCCGTGAGCAGTTTCTGGTTCAACGTGGTAATTTCCTTCCTGATTTTCTGCGCTTTGATGTCGTAGCACCAGGCGGTGAAGCCGATGGCGTTTTCACGGTAGGTGCCGAGGTGTTCGGTCTGGTGATAGGCGGTGCCGGGCTTGGTCCACGCGAGGAATTCCTCGAAGTGTTTCATCGCATCGTCGATTCGGTCGAGCAACATGAGGCGACGCGCAGCGAGAAATTTCGATTCGTATTTCTCCCGGACAGGTTCCTGCTGGACCTCACAGTACCGTAGGAAATAGCTGTAAGCGTTTTCGCTGTCGTCGTCGATATGGTAGATCCAGCCGAGCCGGTACAGAGCTTTGACCCCCTCCTTGGTGCCGCCGTATTGCTCGGTCAACACTTCGTAGAGCGGCACTGCGGCGAGGTATTCCTTGCGCATCTTGAGCACGTGCGCCCTGATTTTTTCGGGCGACTTTCCGGACTGGACGAGGATTTTCTTTTCTTTGGACAACCGACTGCCGCGGGCGTACTGCGACTCGGCGGTAGTGTTGGCCGCGGTGGGGGCTTTGGGATGATCCGGCGCCAGTTTGACGAACCGTCCCATGAGCAAAGCAGAATAGCCGTTATAGCGATCGGACAGGGCAAGGTTGGATTGGCGGAATTTGTTGCTCCTGACGCGCAGGATGGTGGCGACATTGAACAGCGCGTCCCAGGTGTATTTGTCCCTGGGATAGCGTTCCGCCATGAAGTCGGCGCAAGCGGCGGCTTCGAGGTAGTGATCGGTCTTGTAGTAACAGATGGCGGCAAAGAGAAATGCCTCAGCTGCCTGGCGGCTGCGGAGGCCGAGCCGGGCGGCCCCGAGATAATGTGGCAGGGCACGGCTGTATTGCTGCAATTTGTACTCGGCATGTCCGGCGGCGATTTTTACCGCCTGTTCATTGGTCGGCGGAAACTTGGCGTTGAGTTTGTCGTGATTGACACCGAACTTGTCGACCAGAATATCCTTCACCAACAGCACCTTCTGTGATGCCTTGTCATAGATCGGGGCACATTTGTAGCGCTTGGCGCACTTGTAGTATTGCTGAAGGGCCTTTAGCAGATGGCGTTGGGCGTCGCCCTTGTTACCGTTGTCGCGGGCGATGCGTCCTTTCGCCATAAGTGCTTCGCCCAGATAATAGTAGGCCGGGGCCAGGGGGGAACCGCAGATGTTGCCATATTGTTTTTTGAGAGCTTTTTCAATGTTGTCCAGATCGCCGGCGACACCGTTGAGGGTTTTAATCGCTTTGTCCGGCTGTTTGAGCAGTACGCAGGCATGGCCGAACTCGGTATAGGCGAGGGCGGTGATCAGGTCGGGCTCGTGCCACATCATGCCCTCGATTGTTTTGAGGGCTGCGTTGACATCTGCCTCGTACTGAGACGAGGGTCGTTTCTTGTCCACCAGAATATCGACGGTGGCCAGCTTAGCCTGTAGTCCCAGAAACTCTGCCATGCGATCATCAAAGCCGGATTTCGGCAAGTACTTGGGGATGAGCTTGATGATCTCTTCGGCCTTGGCCGGCTGGTTGAGGCGCTTGAGCGCCTCGGTGTAGCGTATCATGGCGTTGGTGAATTCGTCGGCATTCTTGGTGTTTTTCAGTGGCGGCGGGCCCAGGGACGCGAGGTAGGCGGCAAAACCTGCTGCCTTGTCCTCGGGCTTGGAGGCCACGAGGGCCCGCGCCAGGCAGGCGCCGGAATAATGGGCGCTGCTGCTGGGAACCTTTTTCAGGTACTCCACGGCTTTGCTGCGTTTTCCGCGGGCGCCGTGGTAGCGGCCGTAAAGGATGTTGATCTGGTCCTGCTCGTTCTTGAAATTGCTCGAGACGAAATTGAGCTGGCGCTCGGCAAAGTCGTACATCCGCTTTTCGATCAGCTTCCTGGCAAACAGTGCCTCAGTGTCGAAATCATCGACATATTGCGCGGAAGCAATGGAGACTGCGGCAAGCAGCGCAACGGGAAGAAGGCGTTGAACGGGGAAGTTGATGGAACCCATAAGCCTGTTGGGGTTTCAATTACATCGCCAATATGTACACCTGCGTTCCGCATCGTCAAGCGGTGGAACCGCGTAGTGCCAGCCTCACAAGTCTATGCGAGACAGGATAATATAACACCTTTTATGATAATTTTTCAGTCGTCTCGAGGATGCTGGAAAAAATCGATTGCCACCGTCTGTTTCCGTTACTGCGGCGGTGAACGCAGCTGCCGCGTCAGAATGCTGACGTTTGTGCGCAGGTTTTCGTCGTCGCCCATTTTGCGTTCGATGGTATCGACGGCGTGAATGATCGTTGCATGGTTCCGGTTGAAGGCGTCACCGATCGTCGGCAGCGAGTTGTCCGTCAGTTTCCGCGACAGGTACATCGCTATCATGCGCGGTTTCGCGATGTTCCGCGGCCGTTTCGTGCCGAGGATATCGGTGACACGCAGATCGTAGCAGTCGGCGACACAGCGCTGAATGCGGTCGATGGAAAGTCTGGGTGACTCGTTTTCGAACTTGTCGATGAGCAGTTCTTCGGCCTTGTCGGTGGTCATTGCGCTGTCGAACAGTGTGATGTTCATGATCAGTTTGGTGAGCGCGCCTTCGAGGCTGCGGATATTTGATGGGATACGATTGGCGATGAGGTTGAGCACATCGTCGGGGAGTTTGATGGTTTGGCTTTCCTGTTTTTTCTTGAGAATCGCCAGACGGGTTTCGACGTCGGGCAGGAGAATCTCAGACGACAGCCCGCAGTCGAAGCGTGAGACCAACCGTTGCTCCAGACCGCTGATGTCCTTGGGCGTACGATCGGAGGCGAGGACGATCTGCTTATGGGCGTTGTGCAGCGTATTGAACGTGTGGAAAAATTCTTCCGACGATCCAACCTTGCCCTTGAAGAACTGGACATCATCGATGAGCAAAATATCGAGGCTGCGGAAATGGCGTCGGAATTCACGCACGTTCTGCGACTGCAGTGCCTCGACGTAGCCGTTGACAAATTCCTCACTGGTGAGGAACTCGATGCGGGTGCGTGGGTTGACGTTCGTCAACTCGTTGGCGATGGCCTGCAGCAGGTGCGTTTTGCCGAGGCCGGAGGCGCCGTAGATGAACAACGGGTTGTAAGCGTGACCTGGATTTTCCGATACCGCCTTGGCGGCGGCATAAGCGACCCGGTTGCTGTTGCCAACGATGAATGTGTCGAAGGTGAAATCCGGCCGGCACCGTTCCTGTTGGCGCCGGACGCGGTTGGAAACCACGGTTTTCGCGAGCATTTCGTCTGCTCTTGTCTCGCCGGCATTCGTTGGGGCCTGACCGGTGTCGGTCGGTCCGTAGCCGCCTTCGAATGCGATGTTGACCTTGCCGCCGACGACATCCTGCAGGACCTCACTGATGATGTCCCGGTAGTTGGATTCCAGCCATAAGGCGGCAAAGTCGTTGAGTACCCCCAGTGTCAGCGTGCTCGAATCGGCGTTGAAACTTACCGGAACGAGGCCTGTCAGATAACGTTCGAAACTGTCGTGATCAAGCAATATCTGCAGCTTTTCGCTGGCAACTCCCCAAATCTCCGTACAATTCACCGGCGTTCCACCTCGGCTAAGGCAGTCCTGGTCAAGTGCAGGGAACTGTGCGACAAGTCTGTGGCTGGTTGACTGGCTGGCTGGCTGAAATTCGGAAAGCTATTTAGTCAGCAGAGGCTACCACGTGTGGCTGTGTCGTCACAGCGTCCGCTCGATCAGAAAAGAAGTTAATGGTTCAGTAACGTGTTCGTAACAGTGTGTGCATCCTTGAACCCGGAATGCTATCTACCTTTGCCCAAATCACTGCTTGTCGCCATCGTGTCATGCCGATTCAATTTGCAAGGCACCAGACGGTGGACAGGAAATGGGTTTCTCGGTGTGGCCCGGGGTATTCAACAAATCCAAGAGGTTCAATCACACAACCAACGAAGTCCAATCTAAGTAATGCAGCGAAACCTATCAAGCGGAGTTTTCGAATCGGACCGCTGCGCGTAACGTAAGTGGCGATACTGGTGGATTATAAATATTTTTTTTGAGTTTTGGCAACGACCTGTTCGAGCCCTTGCGTGACGAACAAACGGCGGAAAAACTACCAGGTGCCGCCGTTTGTGCCGCGAAAATTGCCGCACTGCCGCGGCGCAATTGTCCATGACTCAAAGAGTTAGTGGAATCTCCGCGACGGCGGTCGCTGGGTTATTTCGCGGCGCGCAGAATTTCCGCCACTTTTGCCGCATCGAAACTGTCCGAATTCCAGCGTTTCTGGGCCTGCCCGTCCCGCAGTAGATACAGCTCCGGCGGACTGGTGTTTATGAAGTCGAAGAAGGTATCAAAGTCAGCGATCAGATACGGGCATTCAGTCTCGGTTTCGAGGAAGAAATCCTCGACCAGGTCCGCTTCGCCGAAGAATACGAAATAGATCGCCATATCTGCTTCGGTTTCGCGATAGAGTTGACCGAGTTCGTAGGCCATCTCCTTACAGTGTTCACAGTCCGGGTTGAAAAAAGAAACCAGGCACCGGCCCTGTTTCATATCGAAGTCGTGCGGCATTTTCGGTACGTCATCGAACACCGCGAAAGGACTCGGCGATGACGGCGCGACCGGCGTGGCGTCATCGGCGTTGTTCTCAGCATCGCCGTTCGTTGTGGCGCGGCCATCACCATTGTCATCATTGCCTTCGACAGTCTGCTGGGGCATGATCGGCACGACATCGCGGGGCATGCCGGACACCGCGTATACACCTGCCAGCGCAACAAGGATAAGCGTGCTTGGGAATATCCACGAAAACTTCGGATCCTTTTCGCCGCCCCAGAAGTCGAAGCCAAGCATCGCCAGCATGACGACGTTTTTAATGATCGCCGAGATCGGCGTCATTGACAGCCACTTGCCGAAGCAGCCACACGATTCGTTCCAGCCTTCGTTATAGCCGAAGTGTACGAGATGTAATGAGAAAGCCACCAGAAGCAACATCGTTACAGGCAGGAAGAAGCGTCGCCGCAACTGCCGCTGCAGCAGGCCGACGCCCAGAATCAGTTCGAGCGCCACGAGTAGACGAGCCATGTGTCCTGCCGACGGCCGGTCTGCGGCGATATTGATATCCACCAGCATGCTTTCGAAAAACTCGATCGGGAACAACTTGGTCAACGCCGAAAGGATAAACACCAGTGCCACCAGCCAGCGGCAGGTGATACGTACTTTGTTGCGGTCCATGGTCTCCTCCCTTTTTTGCGGAGTTCGGTTGCAGCGTAACAATTGTTGGAATTCGGGTGCGCTGTTTGCGTTACACGAACTGATCAATCTAACCCAAATGACTCACAAATGCTGTAAATTCGACTCCATGATGCGAATGATGTTCCAGCTGTGACTGTTTGCCACTGCCACTGTCGCCATTGCGACACTACCTACTGGTCTTCGAGAGGTTGCCATTTTCGAAAGCTGTCATTACATTAACCGACTTCGCATTCTCAACGAACTCTCTGGAGATCACATACCATGGCACAGGGCAACACCAAACGCCGTCCGGCGCCGAAAGGGCATCCGGTCCGGCAGGCGCCTGAGACCGAAGAGCAGTCGAAGGCAGGCGGGATCAACTTCGACCCCGATGAAGTCACGCAGAAGACCTTCCAACGCATCCTTCCATACTACAAGTTCTTTTTTTCCGTCATCATCATCGCCGTCATTGTTTTCGTGGTGATGGCAGTGGTTCGCAGTAATCGTGGCAAAGCCGAAGCAGCAGCCCAGGCGAGGCTCGCCGATGCGACCCGCATGATCCGCCCCATTGATTACGTCGTCGTGGACAGGCTCAAAAACAAAGTCGCCGAACAGCAGACCATCTACCAGGATGTAATCAGTAGCCACGCCGGCACCGCCGCCGCCGTCGATGCCGAGTTCCATCTAGCCATGGCCGACTTCCGGCTCGGAGATTTCGACAAGGCGTTGGGCGGTTTTGTGGCCTTCGCAACAGCACACCCGGGCCACCAGCTCGCGGCCGAGGCCAGAATCAACGAGGCCAATTGCCTTTTCGGCAAGAAAGATTACGAGGCCGCCTTTGCCAAGTTCAAAACTGTGGCCGACGATGCGTCACTCGATGCCGGCAGCCCGCGTGCCCGTGCGGACGCCCGCCGCCAAGCCGCCAATTGCGCCGCCATGCTCGGCGAGGTCGACAATGCCCGCCTCATGCTCGAGCAAATGCTCGAGGCTGCCGGCCAGAACGAGAACAGCACGACGCAGTTACAGTCGGTCATCCGTCGCCTGGAAATTCTGCCGCCGCTGAAGGAAGGCATCGAAGCACTGAACAACCCGCCAAAACCGAAACAGCCAGGGTTGCCGGACGGCCTCACGTTTGGACCTGACAGTGCCCTGAAGATCCCGGTCACCCCGCCGAAGCCCACTCCGCCGGAATCTGGCACGGATGCCGACGATGCCACGCCGGATGGCGCCGAAGAGACGCCGGACCCGGCAGAAGAGGTCGAGACCACTCCCGAGGTGCCGGCCAAGTAACGGCCGCTGCGGTTCGTGCTGGGTTTGTAACGTTCGCGCGACCCCGTTATACTAAACCTTTGTTGCGGTACCCGCAGATTGATTGCCCCAGCAGGTTTTATGATGGAAAAGGAACAACGAATGGATAAGCGCAACACCGTCATTGAAAGCCTCGGTGTTTACTTGCCTCCGAAGAGAGTCACGAGCAAGGAAATTCTGCGTTCCTGTCGCAATACCGTTCTTTTCCCGCTGGAACGCCTCACCGGTATCCGTATTCGCCACATGGCCGGCGACACCGAGTTTTCTATTGACTTGGGCCGCCAGGCTATCGGAAAATGTCTGGCCAAGTCGCAGTACAACGCTGAAGACATCGACCTGCTGATCTGCTGTAACATCTCACGGGTCGACGGACCGAACTTTCACCTGTCCTTCGAGCCGAGCACCTCGGTGCGATTGAAGCGGCAGATGGGTTTCGACAATGCCCTGGTCTTCGACATCTCCAACGCCTGCGCCGGCATGTTCACCGCCGTCAACGTCGTCGATGGCTTTCTCAAATCAGGCTTCGTGCGCCGCGCCATGATCGTCAGCGGCGAGTACATCACGCACCTGACGAAAACCGCGCAGCAGGAGATCGATACCAAGGCAGATGCCCGCTTCCCCTGTCTTACCCTCGGCGACTCGGGTGTCGCCGTCATCCTCGAGCAGAGCGAGGACGACCAGAGCGGCTTCCACAACATTGACATGTTTACGCTCGGTGATTACAGCGACTACTGCATTGCCGGCCCGACCTCCAGTGAGTACGGCGGGGCTATCATGATCACCGAATCAATCAAACTTCACGCCGTCGCCATCAAGGAGTCGGTTCAGCATATGGTCAGCGTGCTCAAAGGCACGGGCTGGAGGTGGCAGGACATCCGCCACCTGATCATGCACCAGACCGCGCGTACCGCGATCGCCGAGACATGCAAGCAGATCAACGATTTCTTCAAGCAGGAAGTACTGTGCCGCAGCAAGATGGTGAACAACCTCGAAGAACGCGGCAACACATCCACGACAACGCACTTTGTTGCGCTGTGGGATCAGATCCAGAGCAAGAAGATCAACAATGGCGACAAAGTACTGTTCGCCGTGCAGGCTTCCGGCATCACGATCGGGACTGCCGCCTACTGCCTCGATAATTTGCCCGACCGCATGCGCGCGGATACCGGCAAGCCGGAAACGGCCGGTGCTCCGGCCATTGTCGGCAAGGCCATTGCCGCCCGTGAAGCTGCGGGGCCGCGTGTTCGCATCGAGAGCATCGGCTCGATTCCCGAGGGTATCGAAACCACGCGGGACGCTGTCGAGATGGTGCGCATTGCCGGCGAGGACTGCCTCGGCAAGTCCGCGTACTCCCGCGACCAGATCGATCTGCTCATCCACGCCGGGGTCCATCGCAACGACTTCATCGTCGAACCCGCCATTGCCGCCATGATTGCCGGTCGCCTGGGCATCAATGGCACCATGGGCGCGGACAGACCACACACCTTTGCATTTGATGTTTTCAATGGTGCCATCGGTTCGCTCAATGCCTGTCATACCGCTGTGTCGATGATCAAGTCCGGCAAGTTCCATACCGCCATGGTTGTTGCCTCGGAGATCGAAAACAACGCCGATGCAATGCCCGACCGCCTGCTCGGCATCTGCGAAACCGGCTCGGCCATGATCATCGACGAGGATGTCGAAGGGGCCACCGGCTTCGGTGCCTTCCATTTCGATTACCACACCCACTACATCGATGCCTACTCGTCGCACGTCGGGCAGAATTCCGGCAGCAACTATCTGAGTTTCGACAAGGACCCGGAGATCGAGAACTACTACCTGGAGATCATCCCTCGGGTCGTTGCCGAGTTGCTCGATCGCGAGAACCTTAATTTGTCCCAGATCAAAGCCATCTTCCCCCCGCAGATCTCCAGAGAATTCATTGGCTGCCTGAGCCGACAGCTCAATGTCATCCACGACAAGTTCGTCGATATCGTTGCGGATGGTAAGGATCTGTTTACATCGTCGATGGCTTACGCCTTCGGTGCCGCGCGTGATAGCGCCCGTGTCAAGACCGGCGATGTCGGTCTGGTCATCAGCGTCGGTACCGGCATTCAGGTCGGTTGCGCCACCTATTATTTCTGACCGTGAACGATTCGTCGCAACGCGTCGTCGCTGTCATCCCCGCTCGCTACGCCAGCACCCGCTTTCCCGGCAAACCGCTTGTTCCGATTCTGCGGAAACCGATGATTGAGTGGGTCTACGAGCGCACCGCCGCTACCGCTGTCGATGAGGTTCTGGTCGCCACCGACGACGAACGCATCGCCGATTGCGTCGAACGTTTCGGCGGCCGCTGCGTCATGACCAGCCCCGATCATCCGACCGGTACCGACCGCATTGCCGAGGTCGCCCGCAACCTCGACACGCATTGGATCCTCAATGTCCAGGGCGACGAGCCACTGATTCCCGCCGCCGTCCTCGACCAACTCATCGCACGCATGCGCGGTCAGGACCAATCGGAGATGGGTACCGTCGCTGTGCCGATACAGTACGACGGCCCGGAATTTGCGGATCCGAATATCGTCAAAGTCGTCGTGGATGCCGCCGGCAATGCCATGTACTTCAGCCGCAGCAGTATTCCCTGCGATCGTGACGGCGGCGCCGACGTGCAGCCGCTGGCGCACTGGGGTATCTACATGTACACCGCCGATTTGCTGCAGCGCTTTGTCAAATGGCCGCAGGGACAACTGGAGCGCTGCGAGAGACTCGAACAGTTGCGTGCCATGGAAAACGGTGTGCGTATCCAGGTGCTGGTGGGCAGCGGTCGCTGCCTTGGTGTCGATACCCCCGAAGACGTCGCCCGTGCCGAGGCGCTGCTGCAGACCGAGGATAATTGAAATGACTCGAACGGTCAGAATCATCCTGCATCGCAATTCCGCCTGTTCGAGTGTCGACAAGGGAATTTACAATTCCGCCGGGGTCGTGCAGTTTTCGTCGGCATCAACGAACGCGGCGGTTTGTGCCGATGTGCCGTGGACCGTGTGCAATATCTGCCGAGACGGTTTCCAGGGGACGACATGCCTGCCCGACTACGCATGCCGGATTCTTTCCGCCCGTAAGGCCGCCGTGTTCTACGACAACGACGACGATGGTACCGGTTTGATGCAGAACTTCCGTCGGCAGACGACGGAACCGGACCTTGAGGTAGTCGAGCCGATCGCTTTTCATCGGAAGCGCACGCACGACCTTAAACCAATCTTTGCGCTGATCGCAGATGATGAGGTCGATGCCACCTTCGTCGCCCGTCGGCAAGGCGGTTGCTATAGCAAGTCCGCCATGTGGTTGTGCCGCGACGGTTGATTCGCCGCGGCAGTTCAGCAATTAACCAATTGAAGTAACCAGGGGAACTGTCAGCCGGGAAATTCCGTCGAATAGTGACCCGCATGAGGATCACACAGTTCTTAGATGCCCCATTTATGACATCCAAATCATACCTGATTCTGCTGGCACTCGCTACCTGGCTCTACAGCTGTAACCTGTGGGGCGGCGCTGCCGACGCATTTCCCAGTGGTAAGTACTCGGTCACCGACTTCAGGGTGCGCGATTACAAGATCGACGGTACCCTTGCCTGGTTGATCAACGGCGATCAGGCCGATGCCAGCGGCCGCGGGGTCATCGTACAAGGTCTCAGTGCCGAGTTGCATACGACCGACGGCCTTTTCCTCGTGATCTCCCCGTTTTGTCGATTCGACCGCCTTAGACAGACCGGAACCAGCGATGAGCATGTCCAGGTTCGCGGCCGCACAATGACGATCGACGGCACTGGCTTCGATCTCAACCTCGACAAGCAACGTATCTCCATTCGAAGTAATGTGGTTTGCCGATTCTATACCGCCGAATCCAATCTTTTGAACCGGCAGAAATGAAACGAACACCTTGTGCCTGTACATTTATCCCTCCCGATCCGTCGAAACCCGGAATAAAATGAAACGCCCCGGCCATCTCTGCCTTTTCCTGGCGCTGGCAACAGTTGTTTGCCAGTCCCAGGTCGTCGATGAAAAATTCGGTCCGCCGCCGATTGAGATCCGATCGGAAACCATGGACTTCGATCTGCCGGCGCAGCGCTGCGATTACGCCGGCAATGTCGAGGTGACCGACGAAAAATTCACGCTGCGTGCCGATCGCGTCAGTGCTTTTCTCGACAAGGACTCGCAAATCACCAACATCGAGGCGGAAGGCAATGTCGTCATCCTGCAGGACAACGACAAGCAAGCAACCGGTGGCCGCGCCATTTACGACGCCATCGAGAATGTCGCGACCCTCTACGATGATCCAAAGCTGACTTTCGGCGAAAATTCCGCCACCGGCGCTGCGCGGATCGTCTTCGATCGCAAGAATAACCTGTTCAAAGCCATTGGCCGTACCATCTGGACTGTCCGTCATGCCGAAACCAGAGGCGAAGGCACCGCCGATCCAGTGGCCCCGGTCACGACGACAATTGTTGCCGACGACACCGACTTCGACATGGCGGAGAACATCTGCACCTTCATCGGTGATGTCCAGGTCAAGGACACACGCTTCGAGCTCACCAACGAAACAACCGTGGCCCACATGGACGACGGATTCCAGGTCAAACGCATCGTTTGCACCGGCAGCGTCGTCATCAGCCTCGCCGGAAAGAAGGCCACCAGCGGTCGTGCAATCTATGACGTCGTCGACGACGAAGTCACCTTGACCGAGGAACCAGAAGTCTTCTTCGGCAAGAACCACGGCACTGGCGGCACGCTCGTTGTCTATCATCCGAAGACCGGCAAGTTCCACTCCAGAGACATGACCTGGAGCATTTACCGGACGGCCGGCGACGAACGGTTTCTGGATCCGTAAACGGGGATTGTGTGGTGTCTGAATTCCTTTTGGAAACGACCGGCTTGGTCAAGAACTACCGCGGTAAGACGGTCGTCAGCGACGTCGATGTCAACGTGCGCCCGGGTGAGATCGTTGGTTTGCTTGGCCCCAACGGTGCCGGCAAGACCACCTGCTTCTACATGATCATGGGCCTGGTGCCGGCCGACAGCGGCGCCATCTTTTTCAAGGGCGACGATATCTCCAGCCTGCCGATGTACGGCCGCGCCCGGCGCGGTATGGGCTACCTGGCGCAGGATCCATCGATTTTCCGCAAACTGACGGTCGAGGATAACATCATGATGATCCTCGAAACGCTCGACATCAGTCGCGAGGAGCGTCAGCATCGGCTCCAGGAGCTTCTGGAACGGCTCGATCTGCACGCTTTGGCCAAGCAGAAGGCGATCACCCTGAGCGGCGGCGAACGCCGCCGCCTCGAGATCACCAGGTCACTGGTCACCGAGCCCAGTTTCATGATGCTCGATGAACCGTTCAACGCCATAGATCCCATCGCCGTACATGACGTCAAGCAGATGGTTTCCCATCTCAAGGAAATGGGGCTGGGCATTCTGATCACTGACCACAGTGTGCGCGACACGTTGTCAATCGTTGATCGCGCCTATATCATGTGCAATGGTGAAATTATTTGCGAGGGAGACAGCGAATTTCTGACCCACGACGAGCAGGCGAAACGGGTTTATCTGGGCCCGGAATTTTCCTCCTGACCGTTTTGTTTTGCACTTGCCAATATTGTTTTTTACCCATATAGTGCATAAGGGCAAAGGCACTCACCACTGGGAGATATGTCATGGAGAAAATCATCGCGGGCCGTCACATGAGCATCCGGGAACGTACGAAGAGCTATATCAACGAGCAACTCGCTCGCATTGAGACAGACTACGCGAAACTGACATCCGCCCGCGTTGTCATCGACAAGGGGAAAGCTGAGTTTGAAGTCGAAATCATCCTCCACGGCAAGAAACTCAAGTATACAGCGAAGGCTTCGAACAGGGTTGTGCATATTGCCTTGAACGCCGCTTTCGACAAAGTCGATCGCCAGCTGCGCAAGCACTTCGACAAGGCGCAGGACCATCAGCATACCTCGACTTCCGAGATCGAAATCGCGTTTCGCGAGGGGGCTGTGACAGATGAGGAGATAGAGGAAGAAGCTCTGGGCCTCTTCGAATAATCGACGTTATGCCGAAGCAACTGCTGGCCGCAACGTCGAACCGACACAAGTTCGTCGAATTGCGAGCCATCCTCAAGCCGTGCAGCATCGAGTGCCTGAGCCCCGATGACGTTGGCGGCATCCCCGATGTAGAAGAAACCGGAACGACCTTCGAGGCCAACGCCATCCGCAAGGCAACGGCTGTTGCAACCGCTACGGGGTATACCGTTTTTGCCGATGACTCCGGGCTCGAAGTCTTTGCACTCGGTGGTGAACCGGGTGTCTATTCGGCCCGCTACGCCGGTGCCGACGCTACCGACGCGGATCGCTGCCAGCTGCTGCTCGAGCGGCTGGCGATACACGCCGATCGCAGCGCCCGCTTCGTCTGTGTCGTCGCTGTCGCGTCGCCCGACGGCCTCATCGGCACCGCAGATGGCGAAGTGCGTGGAACCATTGCGGACGCGCCGCGGGGCACCAGCGGTTTCGGCTACGATCCCGTCTTTGTCCCCGCCGGCTTCGCCGGCACCTTTGCCGAGCTGTCTGCCAGCGAGAAAGACCGCATCAGTCATCGTGGCAACGCCCTCAAAATTGCCGTCGCTGCCGGCCTCTTCGATATCCAGTAGAACGAATCTTTCTCGTCGTTCTGTGTTGCCCTTCTATCCTTTCAGAATCGCCTTTACATCCGAGGCGGGATCCTCCAAATTAGCATCTTTTCCGCTCAGATCGATCCGCTTCTGAATCAGCTGCTTGATCATGGCAAACTCGCGGACGTCGCCGTTGATCGCGAAGCAGCCCCGCAGCAGACCGCCTTCCATGTATAGCACACAGAACCCGTCGCTTGACATCTTGCCGCGCACCAGAATCCGGTCGAATGCCGGTTCTCCGGCAAATTTCAGAGCCAGATCGAAAACATCCGACCAGACAAACGCCAGGAAATCATAGGGCGTCGGTTCACCCGTGAGGTTGCCGGCGATCAGACGACCACAGTAGCTGGCGTGCGACCAGTGCTCGACCCGCCGCCGGGTGCCGGCATAGGGGTCAGGATAATTGATGACGTCGCCTGCGGCATATATGTCCGCGTGCGAGGTCTGCATGAATTCATCGACGACAATGCCGTTGTCCGTTTCCAGCCCGGCCTCGGCTGCCAGTTCGATGTTCGGGCGAATACCGATGCCGATGCAGACAAAGTCGCAGGGAATCGTGCGGCCGTCTTCGGTCGTCACGCCGGTCACCTGGTCGCTGCCGTCGATCGATGTTACCCGGGTGCCGCAGAGAAACGTCACGCCGCGCGCGCTGCAGTAGTGCTGAAAAAAGTCCGCCAATCGGCTGTCGAGGAAGCGTGACCAGATGTGCGCCTGCTCCTCGATCACAGTGACTGCCACGCCAAGCTGGCTCAACGTAGCTGCCACTTCCATGCCGATGAAGCCGCCGCCGATGACAACTGCGCTGCCGTCGGCTGCTGCTGCGGCGCCGATCGCTTCCGAGTCATCGAGCGTGCGCAGGTAATACACACCGGCCAGCTCCGCACCAGGCACAGGCAATGCGATCGGTCTGCCGCCTGTGGCCAGGATCGCTTTGTCGAACGGCACGGTTGCGGAGTCCGCAAGTTCAACGACATGCTTGTCCAGGTCGAGTCGGGTCGCGGCGCTGCCCAGTCGCAGCTGGATGTTCTGCTCGGCGTACACGCCGGGTTTCTCGAGAAAAATCTCTTCACGCGTTTTCTTGCCCTGCATGAATTCCTTCGATAGCGGCGGCCGGTCATAGGGCTCGTGCGGTTCGTCGCAAATCACGGTGATCGTGGCTTCGTCGTCTTTGCGTCGCAGTTGTTTGGCGGTCTCGCGGCCGGCCAGGCCACCGCCGATTATAACGTATTGGTTAGACATTATTCAGTGCTTTGGTTACGGGTTGGAATCGTTGATGGCACGTGGCCGCTGCGGGCCGCTCGCCATAATAACAGCAGATCGCCACAGCGACGATGACGATCCCCCAGACCATGCTCAGCCCGGAGGCCAGGTCATCGGGCGCCCGCCCAGGAGATGCAGATGGATGTGAAACACTGTTTGGCCGGCATCGGCATTGCAGTTCATCACCAGGCGATACCCCGGATCAGTCAGGCTGTTGTCCGCCGCGATCTGCTTTGCTGTCAGAAAAAGACGCCCGACCGTCGCAGCATTGGCGTCTGACAAGTCATTGACGGTGGCAATATGCGCTTTCGGAATAATCAACACATGCAGCGGCGCCTGCGGATTGATATCTTTGAACGCCAGAATATCATCGTCCTCGTAGACTGTGTCCGGGGTGATCGCGCCAGACACCATTTTGCAGAACAGACAGTCAGCCATAACGTGCTCCTGAAGTCAGTTGTTGCAGCGGGATTGTGGCGCGCTGCAGCCCTACCGGGTGACAGGTGGAAAACCCGCGGCAGTGAGGGCCTGTGTCAGGGCTTTGACCTTGTCCGGCTCGATATGGAAGGCGGTGGGCGAGACGCGGTGGGTGAAACAGTCGTTGATCGTCGCGATCATCGCCAACTCGTTCGCCAGTTCGAAGGTTGACGTCGTCAGCATGTGGTTGCCGGTTATGTCCGTGATCATGACGCGCCAGACCTGCTGCGATTTGGTTGGCGGTGTGGTGATCGTTTTAAGCATGGTATCTCTACATCGTGAAACGTTGGCGTTCAATTCAATTGATCATATACTATCTTCGTCTTTGAACCAGGTAAAGTCGGTCGCGGAAAAGTCTCTCTCTTTCGCAGTTCCAGCCTGTTCGTCGATTGACCTCGCGCGTGGTTGCGATAAATTGCACCAATGTACCCAGATCGAAACTAAAGACACACGCCCATATCTACCGTTGATTAACAGATGCCGGACTGTCCTTCATTCGCTCGCGACCTGAACCAGATACCGCGCAATCAGTGGCTGGCTATTTACCGCACCATGTGCCGGGCCCGGCTTACCGAGCAGCGCATGATCCGGCTCTATCACCAGGGCAAAATATTTGGCGGCGTCTACACTGGATTCGGCCATGAGGCAATCGGCGCGGGAACTGCCCATGCCGGCGGCGCCGACGATCTTTTCACGCCCTGTATCCGTGATCTCACGGTACATCTGGCCCGAGGCTTGTCAGTACTCGACGTGTTCCGACAGTTCCTCGCCCGCGCCACAGGTCCGACGCGAGGACGCGATGGCAACGTCCACTATGGCAGGCTCGACCAGGGGGTCTATGCGATGATTTCACATCTCGGCGCGATGATCTCGGTCGCCATCGGCGGCGTCATGGTTCGACGACGCCAGGGCCTCGACGCCGTTGCCATGGCCTATGTCGGGGACGGTGCCACCAGCACCGGGGATTTTCATGAAGCTGTTAACTATGCGAGTGTCTTCGACGTTCCTTTGCTGGTCGTCATCGAAAACAATAAGTTCGCCTATTCGACGCCCAACTCGCAGCAGTACCGCTGCAAAGACCTGATCGATCGCGCCCCGGGTTATGGCATCGAGGGTGTCAAAGTAGACGGAAACGACGCCGTTGCCGTCTACTTGAAGGTGCTGGAGATCGTCAAAGAAATGAGACAAACGCCACGCCCAGTTCTGCTGGAATGCGATACCTTGCGCATTCGCGGCCACGGTGAGCATGACGATGCGGGTTACATTCCTGAAGCGCTCAAGGCGGAGTACGCCGCGCGGGATCCGCTCGACAACATGCGTCGCAGCCTGACCGATGGGGAGATCGCGACGGACCAGGACCTCGAGACGATCGACAGTGAGTGCCAGAAAGAAATCGACGACGGTTACCGGCAGGCCCTCGCCGAACCGATGCCCGATCCTGCCACCCTCCTGGACGGAGTCTACGCCGAATGACTCACGCCGCACTGGCAGAAACTGGTTTCGTCGAACGCACCTACGTCGATTGCATCCGCCAGGCACAGCAGCGGCTCTTGCGCGAAGACGACCGGGTCGTTATATTCGGCGAAGACGTCGGTGCTTTCGGTGGCGCCTTCAAGGCCACGCTCGGATTGCAGGAAGAATTTGGTGCGGATCGCGTCTTCGACACCCCGATTTCGGAGTCCGCAATCATCGGATCCGCGATCGGTATGGCGACCCAGGGGCTACGGCCGATCATCGAAATGCAATTCCTCGATTTCATGAATACCGCCCTGCACCAGCTGATCAACAACGCAGCGACGATCCATTTTCGTACGGGAAACGCCGTGCCGATGACTGTAAGGGCACCGTGCGGAGGCGGCTTCGGGGGGGGGCCGTTTCATTCGGAAGAACTCGAAACGATCTTCTGCCATGTGCCGGGGCTCAAGGTCGTGTACCCCGCGTTCCCGTGCGATGCCCGTGGCCTTCTCGTTAGTGCCGTCGAAGATCCCAATCCTGTTGTCTATTTAGAGAACAAGTACCTATACCGCCACGTCAAGGAAAGCCTATCCGATGATTTCGAGCCCGTCCCAATCGGTGTTGCGCGCGTTTGCCGCCGCGGTTCGGACGCCACGATTATCACCTATGGTGCCATGGTTCATGAATCTCTCGCTGCTGCCGATGTGCTTGCAGCCGAAGAACGCCAGGTTATGGTCGTCGACCTGCGTACCCTCAAACCCTATGATCATGATACTATTATAGCGGCCGTCTCGGCGACCAATCGCGTGCTCGTCGTGCACGAAGCATGGCGCTGCTGTGGTTTCGGTGCGGAGATCGCTGCCGGTATCGCTGAACGCGGCTTCCACCTGCTCGACGCGCCGATCATGCGGGTGGCCGCACCGGACATCCCCATACCGTTCGCGCCGACTCTGGAATCTGTGTACCGGCCGTCTGCCGGAACTATTGTCGAAGCACTCAGAGAACTGATCGAATACTGACATGCGAATCCGAAAACCTACGAAGAGGATGATATGAGCCGGATTGCAATCGTAATGCCGCAGATGGGCCAGAGCGTTGCCGAAGGTACGATCGTGCGGTGGGAGAAAAATCAGGGCGAATCCGTCCAACTCGACGAGGTCGTGCTCGAAGTGGAAACGGATAAGACAACAGTCGAAGTCGAGAGTCCGAGTGACGGCACTCTGGTGTCTTGTCTCAAGGAGGCTGGTGAGATCGCTGCTGCCGGCGAAGTTATCGCTTTTCTCGAAGTCGAAGATAGCGCCGAGGAGGTCGAAAGCGGCCGCCCCCATGCCGATGCTGTCCACGATCAGGTCACGGTTACCGCTTACAATTTCAATGTCGACCCCAATGCCGATATGCTGCAAGGGCGCTCGTCCCTGTCGCCGTCGGTCTGCCGCCTGGCACTGGAACACGACATCACGCTGACCGAACTTGAGAACATCGCTGGCACCGGTACCAGCGGCCGAGTCACCAAACATGACCTGCTGACCTATCTCTCACGCCACCGCGAACCCAGTGCCTCCGGACGCCGCAACCGGCCGGTCTACATCGCCGACAAAGACGAGAGCGCACCGATGTCGAGCGTCCGACGCACGATTGCCGATCATATGGTGCAGTCGATCCGCACCAGTGCCCACGTCACCATGGTGCACGAAGTTGACATGAACGAAGTCGTTGCGTTGCGGGCGCGGTACAAAGAGGCCTTCGTCGATACGTTCGGCTGCAAGTTCTCCTACACCGCCGTCATGTGCTACGCGCTCTCACGAGTACTCAAGGAATTTCCCGACTTCAACGCTGCGGTATCCGGCACCGATATCGTCTGGCACAAGCACATCAATATCGGATTCGCTGTCGCGGTCTCGAAACAGAGCTTGGTCGTGCCTGTCATTCAGGATTGCGACCAGCTCGATTTCCCGGCGATCAGTTTGCGACTCGAGACGCTTATGATGCAGGCGCGCCAAGGTAAACTGCGGCACGAGGACTTTGAGCATGGTACGTTCACCATCTCGAACTTCGGCGCCTTCGGCAGCCTCATCGGCACCCCGATCATCAACCAGCCGGAAGTCGCAATCCTCGGCATGGGCGCGATTTTCAAAGACCCCGTCGTGCGCAACAACGAGATTGTCATTCGCGACCGCATGTACCTCAGCCTGTCGTTCGATCACCGGGTCATCGACGGTGCGCTTGGCGGCCAGTTCCTCAAGGCCATTCAGGATACGGCCGAATCCTTCGAGGCCGACGAACTCGGCCTCAGCGGTCTGCGGACAGCGACTTGAGCCGCGGCCATGTCATCGCCAGCAATGCCAGCAGCACGATCAGCCCGGCCAGACTCAAAAGTTTGCCATAAGCCCAGCCCGGCGGGTCATAGAGGAACTCGACCCGATGTTCCCCGGGCGGCACGATGACACAGCGTACGATGCCGTAAGCTTTCAGAATTGGCACTACCTCGCCGTCGATGGTACATACCCAGTCGGGATCCCAACGGTCGGAGACCACCAGAATCTGGCGATCCCTGCCACGAACCGTGACCGTGGCGGCTGATGGGGCGTCCTCGAGCACCTCCAAGGTACCTTTCTCCACGGCCAGTTCCGCTTCGTTGCCTGGTAGCAGTACTACGTCTGCGAAATCGATACCCGCAAACCCGGCTTTTGGTGATTCTCTGAGTGCCGCAGTGCGCCGGACCAGTCGGAATCGGGGCACGACGTTTGTCACCTGCCAGGTCGTGCCCTGCATCTTCACCTGTTGCACGCCCAGCAGCGCCATCGTGCTGTTATCCATAGCGTCATACGTCCGGCTCGGCTCGATTGCCGCGTATGCCGTCATGTTGTACTCGCCTCGCAGCACACCATCGTTAAAACGCTTGACTACCCGATACCGGCGGTCGACGCCGGCGCGGTTGGCCACATCCGTGTTGATCGCCGAAATATCCCGACGTGGCATGGCGTGCAGCATTTGGTAATAACCGTTGACCCCGACGTCGATCAGGCAGCAGGCAGCGAAAGCCGTTGTGCGCCAGGACCTGCCCAGACAGGACCACCAGCCAATCAACACGATCGCGACGCTGATCGCCGCCGAGCGCCATAGCGCGCCCCCGGTATGCACCTCGTCTAACCACGCCGGTCCGCACGCCGGCGCCGCCAGCGCCATCAGATGCACCAATACCACGACCATCATCAGCGCCAGCCATCCACCGTTAATGATTTTGCGATTCGGCCGCCGTCGCACCCAGTCGAGGCCGGCGAGGGCCAGTCCCAGCCATAACAGCTGCCATATTGCGATGTAGCGCGACGGACACCGAAATCCCTGGATCAGAGGAATATGCGCCGTCAGGCTGTTAATCCCGCCGTATCGCCCGCACATGAACAGACCGACGACTACGATTAAAAGCAATGCCACACGAATCAGCCGTCGCTGCGATGTCGGCAGTTCACCCGTCCGGAGCACACCCAACAACGCCAGGCCGACGACACCCAGCCCCGGGTAAATCGGGAATTCGATGCGACTCGCACCGCTGATCGCGTCCGGTACCGTGCCGCCCCTGAAGAGGTAGGGGCCCGGAAGTTGCAGGAAATTTGCCGGGTGCAGAGAAAAATCGTTGACGTACGCCGCTGCCAGGTCAGCTCGTTCCGTCAACGGCAGGTACAGCAGGGTGGGCAGCCATTGCGCTGCGCTGAGCAGAAACATCAATCCTACTGCAATCGCCAGCATCCCAAAGGCTTGCCGGCACCGCCGGGACCAGGCGAGATACAACGCCACACTACCCCACACAACACCCGAGGCGAACATTGCCGGCGGATGTCCTGTCAGCATCTGCGACGCGAGCAGTACAGCGATCCACGTGGCCAGGAAGAGACGGGTGCGGTTCGTCCCGGCATCGAATAATTTCAGAATAAGCCACAGCAACCAGGGCAGATGTGCGAACACTGCAATCATATTGGCGTGTGGGAAATGGGTGATCATGTAAATCGAGAATGCAAACCCGGCAGCTGCGAACCAGGCCGGCACAGCCTCGAATCTCAGATATCGCAGCAGCAGAAGAGCACCCGAAAATGCACCTAAATAAGCAATCAACAGCTCGAATTGCAGTCCCAGCCACAGCGGCAGGAACCTGTACAAAAAGAAGTGCACAGGATGCACGGCACCGAACTGCCCTTCCGCCAGTGCCGGAAATCCACAGGCGATCCGGGGTTCCCACAATGGTGCCTCGCCTGCTTTTAGTGCGTCCATGTAGAAGGCACGTAGCGGCAGATGCAGCGCGCCAAGGTCAGAGCCCGTGTAGATCTGACCGTTTGCCAGCGGCCAGAAAAACAGGCACAGAAGCAGTGCCGTCACCAGTGCCATCAGCCACGGAGTCGTTTGCCGGAAGTTGTCCGGGAGGTGGGAAGTTGACATCAGTCGTTCATGTGGTATGATAAAGTGTCATCTTAAACTCAACGCAACCATAGTCTTCAAATCCTCCGGCGCCACTTCTTTGTGGCAATCCGTGTCAGCCGTATCGGGTCGCGGACCGATGGAAGACCGCGGTAATGAGCGCCGGCATGGCGCGGGTGTTAAGAACACTGAACGGCCGCCTTAAGAACAGCCACGAAGGAGGCGATCGATGGGAAAGCTGAGCATAGAAGAGGTCCAGGCCATACGCGATGGCATTCGGGATGGTGAGACCTATCAGACTCTCGCCGATCGATTCAGTGTCTCGCGAAATGCGATCTGGAACATCAAGCATAATAAGACGCATAAAGGTATCGGACCCGATGTCCAGCGTAAGCGCGTGACCCGGAAGCTGTCGCGGCAGAAGAAGATGGCGATCTGCATCAGCCTCCGAATGGGGGAGTCACGTGAGAGTATTGCCCGGCGTCTGAACGTGTCGCTCAGTACGATCTCCGCTGTCAAGAAGGAAAGCGGCGACGCCACATACGGCGTTGATGTCAGCGATATTACCAATCGCAAGCTCAGCGAACAGGACGCCATCAACATTCGTTACCGCCTGCAGAAGGGCGAAAAAGCTGTTGACCTGGCGAATGAGTATGACGTGTCGAAGGCTCACATCAGCGACATCAAACACTACAAATGCTGGCCGAACGCCGGCCAACCTGATGCCGTTGGCGATTTGAATCTACCTGGCTTTGAAATCTCCGCAAGCGAACTGAACCAGAACGTCGCTGCAGAAAGATTAGAGTTCTGGGAGCGTCTTCGCACCGGGCCCTGACTGTTGCCAAGGTACAGTCTGCCGCGCCGCGAAATCACCATTGCTGGGATAAAGCGGTGACGGATGGATGTAACTAACCGTGATAACAAACCCGCGCTGCAAGTTCGCGCTTGCCTTATAGTCGGGTACTTGGCCTTTGTCCTGATCGCCGGCGGCTTGTTAGCCGCGCCGCTCTACTGGCTTCTTCCGTATATCGCGCACGGCCCGTTCGCGTCTCTGCTGGACGATGTGCCGTTCAGGCGGGTTGCGGATCGCAGCTTCATGTTGTGCGCTCTTGTCGGCTTGTACCCGTTGTGTCGCCGGTTGGCGTTTGACCGGCGCGATTGGGGATGGGGCGTCCGTCGATCGCGATTTCTGACGTGCTTTGCAATTGGTCTCGCCTGCGGTCTGGTCAGCCTGCTCATACTCGTTGCCATCGAATTGTATCTGGGTGTCCTGGTTTGGGACAATCGACGCACTGCGGTGGTCCTGGTGCAGGCGTTGTTTTCCGGGCTCGCCTCGGGTGTCATCATTGCGGTCATTGAGGAGAGTGTCTTTCGCGGTGCTTTTTTTGCAGTGCTCCGGACGACTCATGGGAAGGCTGTGGCGATTGTCGCGACCTCACTGGTTTATGCCTCCGTTCATTTCCTTCGGAGCACCGGAGAGTACCAGACAATTCATTGGTATAGCGGGTTTGATGTGCTTGGCGGAGCTTTTTCCAACTATACTGACCCGGCGACCGTTGGTCCGTTCTTGGCTTTAGTTGCAGCGGGTGTCTTGTTAGCGACGATCCGCGAACGGGCTGGGCACATTGCCTTGACCGTAGGCGTGCACTGTGGCTGGGTAGCGGTCATCAAGTTCACCCGCAAGGCTACCAACCTAACGCCCGACCCTTCCCTGGCCTGGCTTGCCGACGGATATGACAGCGTAACTGGCTATCTGGCATGCATTTATCTCCTCATCATTCTCCTCGCAATCAAGCCCTTCCTATCAGCCCAAAAATCCTGACCCTATCACTTTGCAGCCAAGCCATCTTGCATCCAACAAAAAGATGCGTAGTTTGACTACCAATCCACTAACCTCAACAAAGACAAGAAGGAAAGGCACATGAGTACTATTCCCGGCGCTGAAAAGAAGGTTCTGGCTGGAGTCCTTGGCATCCTCTTGGGGGCCTTTGGCGTCCACCGTTTTATCCTGGGTGACACGGTCGGAGGGATCCTGCGTATCGTCATCAGCGTCGCCACCTGCGGTGTTGGCAGCCTGATCGGCCTGATCGAGGGGATCATCTACCTCACCAAGACCGACGAAGAGTTCGTCGCGACCTACATCGACGGCGACAAGACCTGGTTCTAAGGCCTCCGGCCCTCGAGGCGCGTCCAAGCTGATCGCCCTGATGCGGTGGGTTGGCCCCGAACGCGAAGCTTGCGAGTTGACGCACTTCGAGCCGGCGGCTATCGATCTGGGCGAAGTAGGCGCAGGGCGAGTAAGTATAAAGACATGTAATTTTACAGTAAAGAGTTGGGAAGGGCGCGATCGCTACTTGGTGGTGAGGCTGGCGATGAGACAGGCGATGTAGGTGAGCAACAGGACAAAACCAAATGAGCGCTTGAGATGGGTGCCTGAGCTCATGACGCCGATGCGGAAAACAATCAGAACCACCAGCATGGCAGGGAAAAGGATCGTGAAAAAGTAGGGGGGTGCCTGCAGGCCACCAGGGGTGACGGCTGCGGCAGCACCGGCTACGAACAGGACGTTGAGGATGTCGGCGCCGATAATATTGCCGATGGCAAGATCTCCATGCCCCTTGCGGGCGGCACTGACGGCAGTGACAAGCTCGGGCAGGGAGGTGCCGAAGGCGACGAGGGTGGCAGCGATGACACTCTGGGGGATATGGGCCCGCACAGCGATGACTTTGACCGCTGGTATGAGCACCCAGGAAGAGCCGATGACGACGGCGATCGCGATGAGAAGTTTGATGAATGCTCCGGCGTTCGAAGCTTTCCCGGCGATGTGTACCTTGGGAAGCGCATCCGAGTCGCCGCGCGACCAGGCAATTGTCTTCCAAATGTACAGGGCCAGCAGGCCGAGGAAAATAAACCCGCCCGCCCGTGGCAATCGTCCCCCGTTCGTAAAGACAGTGCCGGCTTCGGCAAACGGAAATGCGGTTGCAACGAGCAGCAGTCCGGCGAACAGTTGAAACCATCCTTGTCGATTGACAATCTTGCGATCCAGCTGCAACGGCGCAATCAGGCAGGCGATGCCGAGGATCATCCCGGTATCACAAATGATCGAGCCGACGGCATTGCCGAGGGCGATATCGGGTGAGCCCTGGATTGCCGCGAGTACGGAGACGACGGCTTCGGGCAATGTGGTACCGAGGCTGACTACGGTGGCTCCGATGACGACCTTTGGAATGCCGGAGCGTTCCGAGAGTGTTACGGCCTCTTCGACGAGGCGGTCGGCAGCCTTGGCCAGGGCGAAAAGGCAGCCGGCGATGACGATCAGCAGGACAAACGTATTCTGGTTCTGCAGGAATGCCTCGAGGCCCGCTTCGATGCCGTGGTGCCCGTCACTTACGGCGCTGTCTGTTGTCGTTTCGGTGGTCATGGTGTCGGGGAACTCTGTTTTGCAGCGAGAAGCTGCGTGTATTCCGTTTCGATGGCATCAACCATGGCTCGCCAGTCCCATTGACGGGCGTGTTCCTGTCCGGCAGCACCGAGGCGCTGCCGGAGTTCGCCATCCTTAAGGAGTCGGACGACGCCGTCGGCAACGGCATCGACGTTCTCTGCCGGGCACAGGAACCCTGTTTTCCCATCCTGAATGATTTCCGGTGTGCCGTCAAGATCGAAACCGACAACGGGCTTCCCGGCTGCCTGCGCCTGAACGACGGATCGGGGCAGACCTTCCCGGAGCGACAGGTGCACGAGCAGATCCATGAGTGCAGTATATTGTGGAATATCGGCGGGCGCCACAAGCCCTGCGAAGACAAAATGTTCAGTCATGCCGAGCCGTCCGACTTCGGCTTCGAGTGCCGGTCTGAGGTTGCCATCGCCGACGATCAGAAACTGCGTATCAGGTGCTGCCGCGATAATTTTCGGTGCGGCCTGGAGCAGGAAGTCATAGCCTTTCAGTTCGAACAGTCGGGCGATCTTGCCGACAACTATGCTGCCAGGGCGCAGTCCTAGACGCCGGGCCAGTTCCGGGTCGGGCACGGTGTCGGCAAACGGTTCGAGTTCCATGCCGCTATAGATTTTCCGGTACTTTTCGCAACCGTCGACGTTGCTGTCGACGCATTGGCTGATCATCGCTGCCGCGACTGCAAAGATTCGGTCGCACCGGCGAGCGGCAAATCGTTCGGCAGCGATATATATCCGGTTTCGCCACCAGGATTCGTAGGGGTGGAAGGCTTGCCCATGAATGGTATGGACGACGACGGGAACACCGGCACTGCTGGCGGCGAGGCGGCCGATGATTCCGGCCTTGGAACTGTGGGTATGCACGATGTCGTACTGTTCCTTGGCAAACAGACGTCGCAGCGACCGGTAGGCGGCGATGTCGCGGATCGGGTGCAGGGGGCGCACGAGGTTCGGCTCGGTGATAACTTTCAGGTCAGGTACCCGGCACTGTTGCAGTAATTTGCCTTCGGGGCCGGGCGAGGGGCCGGTGATGAGGGTTGCATCGTGGCCGTGTTCACGATGGCCGAGGAGGGTATACAGGGTGTTCTCCTGGGCGCCGCCGACGATCATCCGGGTGATGACGTGGCAAATTTTCATGAGAAGCTATCGCTGGCGGCCGGGCGGGGAACGCGGGTGGCGGGTCGCGAAAAGCGCGAAGGGATATGGTACCGGAGGTGGGACTCGAACCCACACTCTCTTACGAGAACTGGATTTTGAATCCAGCGCGTCTGCCAATTCCGCCACTCCGGCACAAGCGAGAAACGGTGGGGAAAGATTGAACCGGCAGCAGGGAAGGAGTTAGCGACGGGGACGCCGTTTGGCGGCGCGCCGTTTGGCTTCACTGGGCTTTTCGTAATAGCGGCGATTACGAATCTCCTTGAGTGTCCCTTCCTTGTCCATCTTTTTCTTCAGGCGGCGCAACGCTTTGTCGACAGGCTCGCCCTTCTTGAGTTTGATTTCGGTCATAGTATAGCAGTAGCCTCCTGCTTGTCTTGATAAGTATGAGATTATACAATACTCTCCCGCCCCGTGCTTGCCAACTGCCGCTCAACACTCAACATGAAAATACTTTCATTCGACAAATGACGGAATGGCGGAAACGAATTCGCGAAGGCTTGCTGGGCAGTGTTGCCGCCGGCGGCACTGTGTCGGTGGATGCCGAACTGTACTATGCCGCGATTGTGGCCCGGCTGCCGTCCTCGTCGAAACCAGCGGTCGTTGTCACCGCGACGATGCTGCAGGCCGAAGCCCTGGCGGCTGATCTGATGGCGATCTGCGATGTTGTCGGCGAGACCCGGCAGATTTTTCAATTGCCAGAGGTCGAGATGGACCGGCGCCATATGGTGTTAGAGCATGAATCTGAGCGCAGCCGCGTGTTGCACTTTGCGCTGGGCGGCATGGGGGTGTTCGTGGGGTCCGTGATGGCGATGATCGCGCCCGCTACGGATCCGCAGACTTTCCGCGAGGGTGAACTGATCTTAAAGCCGGGCGTGACCGACTGGCCGCCGGAGCGCCTATCCGAGCATCTGGTTTCCCTCGATTACGACAACGAGGTGGAGGTCCATGTGCCGGGCGAATTCTCGTGGCGTGGCGGCATTCTGGATTTTTTCTCGCCGATCCACGAATATCCTGTTCGGGTGGATTATTTCGGGGACGAGATCGAATCACTGCAATATTTTGATCCAGGAACCCAACGGTCACGTGAACTTGTTGCCAGCGTCCGGATCATTCCGCGAGGCGAGGCGACATTCGACGTCGAGTCGGACACGTGTTTTCTCGACTATTTCGATGACTGTCTTTTGCTAATTTGTGATGATGCCGAGATCGGCCAGCATCTGGAGGAGTTCGGCGATTGCCGCGATCTCAACGTCTGGAAGCAACAGCGAATACGTCGGCAAGAGGTTCTGCAACTGCGTGACCGCGGTGTGGACGGCGCTTCTGGCGATTGTCCATTTTTCGCGTTGTCCCCGCAGTTTCGCGGGGCCTTGCCGGATGCCGATAACCTTTTCGACAATCTGTTTCGCCAGTTTCTGAGCCGTGAGCTGACGCGCTGGGCGGCGGACGGGTATGTCATCGCCGTGTGTTGCGACAGTGAGGGCAAGCTCGAGCGCTTCAAGGAATTGACAGCGGCCGACGAGGCGTTGCGGCATTTAGACATCGGTTATCAGGCAGTCGACTTGTCATGCGGCATTATCATTCCCGCCGCCAAGGTCGTGATGCTTTCCGGCGCTGAGTTGTTCCGCGAAGCGAAGCGAAAGTTGCGTGGGCGGCGTCAGCACCATTTTCATACCGATCAAATGATTCGTGGCGAAGCGGATCTGCACGAAGGCGATTTTGCGGTCCACGCATTGCATGGAATCTGTCGCTATCTCGGTTTGAAAAAGCAGAAATTCCACAACCAGGTCGAGGAAGTTCTGGTGCTGGAATTCCGGGATGAACTCAAGGTATACGTGCCGCTTGATCAGGCTTACCTGGTGGGGCGTTACATCGGCGGCGGGCAAACGAAACTGCCGACCCTGAGCCGGGTGCGCGGCACCCAGTGGCAGAAGGCTCGGGCCGCGGCGGAGGAAGCGGTCACCGACCTGGCGGCTGAGTTGATTCGGCTGCAGGCGGTGCGCGAGACGATTTCCGGTTTTCCGCACAGTGGTGAAGAAGCGCAGTACGAAGCTTTCGCCGACGCCTTCGGCTATGAGGAGACCGTCGACCAGATCACCGCTATCGAAGATGTGGAAGCGGATATGTCGCAGCCCAAGCCGATGGATCGTCTGTTGTGCGGTGACGTCGGATACGGCAAGACCGAAGTAGCGATGCGCGGTGCTTTCCAGGCAGTGCAGTCCGGCAAACAGGTGGCGGTGCTGGTGCCGACGACGATCCTGGTGCAGCAGCACTACCTGACTTTCCTCGACCGCTTCAGCGAATTTCCGATCACCATCGAATCGATTTCGCGTTTCCGCACGACCAAGGAGCAACATCAGATTCTCAAAAGCGTCGAGCAGGGGGGAGTGGACATCATAATCGGCACCCACCGTCTGCTCGGCCGGGATGTCAAGTTCAAGGATCTCGGCTTGCTGGTGGTCGACGAGGAACAGCGGTTCGGTGTCACACACAAGGAGCGACTCAAGCAGATGCGCGCCGACGTCGACGTGTTGACGATGACGGCGACGCCTATTCCGCGCACGCTGTACCTGGCAATGGCCGGGTTACGTGACATGAGCACGATCATGACAGCCCCCCTCGAGCGCCGGCCGGTGAAGACGGTCGTAGCGGAATACGACGACAACCAGGTGCAGGAGGCGATTCTGCGCGAAATCCAGCGTGGCGGCCAGGTCTACTATCTGCATAACCGCGTGAAATCGATCGAGAAAGTGTGCGACCGCCTGATGGAACTGGTGCCGGAGGCGAGCTTTGACGTGGGGCACGGGCAGATGGACGAGGGACTGTTGGAGGCGACGATGCTGCGTTTTTTCAAAGGCGAGACGGATGTGCTGGTGTGCACGACGATCATCGAATCGGGGCTCGACGTGCCGAACGCCAATACGATCATCATCGACGATGCGCAACGTTTCGGCCTGGCGGATTTGTACCAGTTGCGCGGCCGGGTTGGACGTTATCATCGGCAGGCGTATGCGTATCTGATGCTGCCGAAGCGGGCGGTGTTGCAGCAAGCGGCTCGTGAGCGCCTGACGGCGATCCGCAAATACACGCAACTGGGTGTCGGATTCAAGCTGGCGATGCGTGACTTGGAGATCCGCGGGGCAGGCAATCTGCTGGGTGCCGAACAGAGCGGGCATATTGTGGCGATAGGTTTCGACCTGTATTGCCAGTTGATGAAGGAAGCCGTTGGCAGGTTGCGCGACCAGGAGGTCTTTCACCGGCGCGAAGTCAGTCTGAACCTGGACTTTCTGGTGTTTGGCTTTGAAGATGTCGAGGGGGCGATCGCGGCAGCCATTCCGCCGGACTACGTGAGCGAAGAGGATCTGCGCATCGAATTATATCGCCGGCTGAGCGGCTTCCGGCAGCCGGCGGAGATCGATGATTTTGCTGATGAGCTGCGCGACCGGTTCGGGCCGGTGCCGACGATCGTGACGCACATGTTGGAGGTGGCGCGATTGAAGTTGCTGGCGTTGTCCGCGGGGATACATGGGATCGCTGTGCGCGACCGCAAGGTGTTGCTGGAGACCGAGACGGGGTTGTTGAAGATGCCAAACCGCAAGCTGCCCCGGCTGCGCGAGGAGAATGCGGAACAGTTTCTGGAGGAGCTGGTGGGAATCGTGACCTATCATGCGGAGAAGCCGAAGACGGCCGTGCCACGAAGATAGGAATTGGCACTGGCCAGGGGGTTGACCTTCGCATACTGCGCGAGCGATGGGGTGAAACGCGGCGCAACCGGCGGCGCGTGCCACGCTGGGCAAGAAAATCAGCACTGTAGGTTCCGGCTCTGTGTTGTATTGCCGGGGCTCGACATTCCCACACCCTCGACGGCATGAATTTCCCAGGGTATTGTATTGCCGCTATGGTACGGCATATCGAAACCTTTGGGCGACCATTGGCGGCGACTATCTGCCGAGGGAATTGACTGAGGAGCCGACCTACTAAACCACGGTGCCACGCATGCCGTCCGTATTCCGTCATGTCAGAATCGTCACCCCCGACGATATATGCGAGCGTGACCTGCTCATCGACGACAGCGGCACGATCACCAGCTTCATCGATCCGGCGTCTCCTGTTCCGGACGACACCACGGCTATTGACGGCGGCGGCTGTTACGCGTTTCCCGGGATGATCGACGCGTTGACGCATGGTTATGGTCCGTACCTGTACAGTGATGCGGAGTCCGCAGCGATTGCTGACAACAGCGGGGTGTTGCCGAAGCATGGGGTGACCGCGTTCGTACCCTCGATTCTTGCAAAGATGGAGGCGGACCTTCTGCCGCTGCTGCAGAAACTGGCTGGTTGCGATAAAGGCAGCGGCGCCCGATGCCTCGGCATCCACAGCGAGGGACCATGCTTTGCCGCGCCGGGGGCGCACAAGCCGGAGAACCTGACGATACCGTCCGCGGCATTGGCGGAACACATGCTGGAAGCGGCGGCGGGCCAACTGAAGTTCGTGACGTTGGCGCCGGAGCTCAATGGTGCTGCGGAGTTCATGCAGGTTCTCCGTGATGCCGGCGTTGGCCTGCACTTGGGACATTCACGGGCGCAGCCGGAAGATGTCCGCTGTTACGCCGATCGCGGGATCACCGGCGTGACGCACATTTTCGACGTGATGATTCCGGGTGAATCGACTGAAGACGGCCTTTTCCCGTTGTCATTGCCGGAGGCATTGATGGCGGAGCCGCGCATCTGTCTGGGACTGATCTGTGATGGGGTCCATGCCGATCCGATCCAGGTGCAGCTGCTGGCACAACTGCCGGCCGACCGATTGTTTCTGGAAACCGATTCCGTGAAGTTCACGGGGTTGCCGCCCGGCCGATTCCTCTTGGACGTAGATCTCTGGGCGACAACGACCGAAGGCCGCGGCGCTCGCCTGGACAACGGCGGGCTGGCCGGTTCGACGTTGACTTCCGACCAGGCGCTGCGAAATCTGATTACCTTCACGGGCATGAGCCTGTCGCGGGCTTCGATCGCGACCAGCCTGAACCCGGCGAGGCTGGCTGGCGTGGATGATCGGCTTGGCAGCCTGGCGCCGGGGAAGCAGGCGGACGTCGTCTTGTTGGACGATGATCTGAACGTCCAGGCGACGTACGTTTCTGGGCACTGCGTAACTGCATGAACATCTGCGGGTTGGTGAGGGGCTGAAGGGGTTGTGCTTCTACCGTTTGTCCCAATGCCCATGGCCGCCACGGTAAGCCCGGGGGCATTCTGCCGGAGAAGCCCGGCTGGTCCAAATCTGGAAGCTTCTCATCCCTCTGACACCAGATAATGCTACAGCGCGCCCGCCTGTAAAAGTCGCCAGCGCATGCATGGTTGGGCGTTTGCTTTCCAGTCCTGGTATCCGGGCAGGTCCTTGACCATCTCGAAATTGGCAATGGACTTGGGCCATTCCTGCCAGTCGAGATTCGGGTTCTGCTGCAGGCGAACCGCACGCACCAACACCTCGGCGCTGTGCGCATTCAGATTGATGCGGGCCTGTTCAGTACTCAGGCCGGCGATGTGCGGGCTGAGCAGGAGGTTACGATGTGTCCGTGCATATTCGAACGGCCGCGAGTCGAGGCTCGGCGGTTCCTGACCGTAAACGTCCATGGCCGCACCGCCGAGATGCCCGGACTCCAACGCGTCCACAAGCGCGTTTTCATCCAGTATGCCGCCGCGTGCGCAGTTGATGATGTAGGCGCCCTGCGGTAGCCGTTCGAATGCCGACTTATTGAAGATTTTTGTCGTAATCGGCGTTTGTGCGCAGTGAATGAAGACGACGTTTGCCACCTCCAGCAGCGATTCGAAATCGTCCATCAGTTCGACCAATCCGTCTTTCACTACGGCCGCGGACTTGTCCGCATATAGGTCATAACCAACGACTCGTTTGAACTCGCCCTGCAACTGCGGCACGAGTGTCTGCCCGATGGTGCCGAGTCCTACGACGCCAGCCGTCAGCGTGCTGATCGGTTTCGAAATGATCGGGTAATCGTTGCGCCAGTCGCCGACCAGCACTGTCTGGTGCCATGCGTGGATTTCTCCACGCACGGCGTGAAAAAGTGATTTTGCCCAACTCGAGACCGCGTCGGGTCCGTAGGTGTGATTGCTGACTATCAAGATGCCCAGATCGGTTGCCGCCTTGAGGTCGACAGCTTCGAGACCGGCACCGTATCGCGCCGCGGCGATACAGTCGGGGAGTTTTATGAAAATTTCGCGGTCGACTGCGAGGCGCCGGAAGAGCGCGGCGGTGACGCCGTTGTATCGGTTGGCTGCAGCGTCGACATAATCGAACTCCGGCAGTAGTTCGAACTCGCCGCCGGCTTCCTTAACAACGTCGGCTTCCACTTGACCAATATTGCAGCCGCCTCCGAATGATACGATTTTCATATTGAGCTGACTCCGTGTGGAGTGGAATGTACCGCACTGGTGGAATTTTTCGCCGTGTTATAAACAGAGCTTCGAGGTGCAGGCATGATTTGGCGTGGCATTGTGACTGCCCGCAGATCACAATGGTTTTTCTGCTGCACGAATGTCGTTGTATACTTTGCCGCGCCCCCGCAGGATAATCGATCTACCGAAACCTGCCAGTATTTTAGCCGGCCGGGGGGGGGGCTGGACACCGTTTTTCATAAGTTTCTGCAGTTCGATTCGATCATTGCGTTTATGCGCTACATTGATGCGTTGGAGTTCATGCATGTGTATGCCAGCGGCGGCAGGAACGATAACTTCAGTTTCCACCTGGGCCACCGAATTCTGCACGAGCGTCTCAGGAAGACGCGGGTGCAAAATGGCTATGGAGAGTTGCAAGGGCAATCGCTCCGACAAGAATCATCACCGCCATCTGCCTGCGCTCGAGTGGTTCACCGGCGTGCTGCCGAACAATAAGTGAGAGCTGCGATGAACGATGAAATCGAACGCTTGTCGGCAACTGACTTCGAAGAACTGATCGTGTTTCTTGATCATTCTTTCGACTGTTCACCCGACAACTCCTTCCGACAGTTTCTGCCGCTGATTTACCAGCCTTCCGATGCGTTGATGTCCTGCAATCTGGCGATCCGAAGAGCTGGGCGACTTGCCGCGGTTGTGGGCATTTTTCCAATCACCTGGCACTTCGGCGACACCGAGCTGCGTGTTGCCGGGATCGGCGGTGTAACGACCGATCCCGAGCTGCGCGGTCAGGGGCTCATGAGCAGTTTGATGGCGCATGCGTACGAGTGTATCCGCGACGGCGGCTATCATCTTTCATACCTTGGTGGGCAGCGCCAGCGCTACAGCTACTATGGCTGGGAGATCGCCGGCGTCCGCTCGACCATAATCGTGCGAGATGTCAATCTGCGGCACACCGGTGCGGGACGTGCGGTCACTGTGCAGCTCGAGGCGTTGGATATTGACGATGCGGATACAGTGCGTACGCTCAAACGTCTGCATGACTCGCAGATTTCGTGGTGTGAGTATGCGGATGAGGCATTCCTGCGCTATCTCGTCAACTGGAGAGTGGTAGGGCACGTAGCGCGGGATGACGGCGGCGAAATCATCGGATACGCTCTGGTCGACAAGGCGGGGACCTCGATCGTCGAGCTCGTCGCAGATGACGCAGACGTCGCTTGCGCTATCGTTCGGGCTTTGATCGAGAGCGAGGGTGGTCCGGACACGTTTGCCGTGAATACGGACCATTTGCCGGCGTCTTTCGTGCGAGCGCTGAGTGCTTTTGCCGAAGGCTCAACAGCGATGCGCAGCGGCAACTGGCAGATTTTTGACTGGCCGGCGGTCACCGGTGCGGCATTGGCGTTCAGGCACGCGGCGCAGGCCTTGCCGGCTGGGGAAGTGGTTCTGGGAATCGAAGGCCTGGATCAGGCCATTCGGTTGCAGGTAAGCGACCATGGCGCGGTCAGCGAATATACTGAGGCCGAACCCGATCTCCGGCTTCCGCCGATGATTGCAACGCGCCTTCTCTTCGGTCCCCTCGCACCCGCCGACGTTATGCTGCTGGAAGGCAAGGCAACGGTTCTTCAAGCTTGGTGTCCGCTGCCATTGTCACTATCAGCACAGGACAGTGTGTGAGCGAGGCAGGTAGGGGAATTCTTTCAGATCCAACAGCCCCTCGCGGAAAAAATGCCTGCCAAAATGCCTCCGCTGATATTTCTTGCCGTTGATTGCTTCAGATGCCGATGCGGATCCATCGGATGTTCCAGATGGTGTCTTCGCAGCACCAGAACGCCACGAGTACCTGGTCTGGCGCGACGCGCAGCAGCGACGGAAACCCGAACTTGAGGGCGCTCAGTTCGTTGGTTTTGTCGGCGCCGGTCATGCCGGACGCGGCACCTTCCCAGAGGGGGATCTCGGCATGGTTGGTCCAGCTGTTGCCGTTGAGCTCGGCGCGGGTTGCCCATAGGCCGGGCTGGTCGTCGCGGCGATAGACGCAGAGCAGATCGTCGCCGTCGAGCGGCAGCAGCTTGGCAGTCTGCGCTATAAATCCGGTAGGCTGTTGCGGACTGAAAGCCGTGCCGTCCACGGAGACGCGATAGAGTGTCGGCATGGCCGCGCCGGATTCATCTTTAAGGGTCCAGGTGATCGTGGCAATACGGCCGTCTTCCATCTGGCGCAGGGAAGTTTCCCAGTGCGTTGCGCCGTCGCTGTCATCGAAAAGGTCGAGATGTTCCGGCCAGGTCTGACCTCGATCGTGCGAGACGAAGGCGATCGCCTTCAGCCCGTTCGGCAGTTCGCCGTCCCAGCCCATAAGCGTTGCCGTGGGCCAGAGCCAACGGCCATCAACGAGCTCGACGATGCTGTGGCAGATCTCAAAGCCCGGACCTACCAAGGGTGGTTCAATGACGCGTGGCTCCGACCATGTGTAGCCGTTGTCGTCACTGGTCAGGAGAATGACGTCGAGCGGTACGAACCCGTGATTGGCGCGGTTGACGATGCCTTCTTCCGGATCGCTGCGGTACAGGCGCGCGCCCATGGCCGTGAGCTGCCCGTCCGACATGCAGGCGATGCGGACGGAATTTGTCGTCGGCTGCACAGCATCACTGAACAGGTCCACCGGCTCTGACCAACTCTGACCGTTGTCGGACGAACGCGCCAGGCAGGTGCGATAGTCGAGGCCTTCGGGGCCCTGGCCGAGATCGAATGAGGCCAGCAGTTCGCCGCTTGGCAGCGCTACCAGTGTCGGGTGCCAGGCGTTGACGGCGCGCAGGTAAGGTTTCGGATTGCGATAGACAATGCCGGTTTCGAGATGCTCAAGCCTCATTTGTGGGTTCCTATTTATGGTTTTAGGTCAGGCAGAATATAATCCGCTTCGGTGGGCTCGGCAGTGACCGTGTGGTGTCGTCGGAGGGCAAAATAAGCTCGCGCGCGTGAGGTGCGAAGTCAAGTCACATGTCCGTGGTGGGTTTGCGGGGATTGCCTCTTCAGAAAGGACACGTCGTGATCAGTCAAATGAGTTGGATTGATTTATGAATATCCAATTGTAGGATATGACGTTATGGCTACAACATTATTTGATCGATTCGACAAAAAGCTGTTCGAGCTCGACGAACTGCTCGAGCTCGACCGCGATATGTGCTTCCGCCCGGCGGCGCCGCAAACGCCTCGGGTACTGAGCATCGAACAGCTCGCAGCCTATAACCACGATGGCTACTGCTGCCCGTTGGACTGCTTTGATACGAACGAGATCACGAGCTATCGCAGCGGCTTTGACAAGCTCCTCGAAGCGACGTTGGCCGAGGGGGCCGACAGCCTATCGATCGTCGACCCGCACCTGCGGCATGCGTGGATGTACGACCTGATTTTCGAGCCGCGCCTGGTTGATTGCGTTACAGACCTGATTGGTGAGGACATCGCCTGCTGGGGCACTCACTACTTCTGCAAACTGCCGCATGAGCCGAAGCAGGTGGCCTGGCATCAGGATGCTTTTTACTGGCCGTTCGAAAAGGCCCGGACAGTGACTGTATGGCTGGCGATCGACGATGCCGACCGGGCGAACGGCTGCATGCAGGTGGTGGCGGGTTCGCATTTGCACGGCGCTATCGAGCACCGCGTGACCCGCAAGGAGGAACAAAACGCCCTGCGTTTTACTGTCGAAGGGGCTGAGCTGTACGGCACAATCGCTGATATTGCTCTGACCGCCGGGCAGTTCTCAGTGCACTCGGACTTGCTGCTGCACGGCTCGGGCCCGAACCCGTCGGATCGTCGTCGCTGCGGATTGACGATTCGCTACATCGCTGCGGACACTGCAAACTTTGCGGACTGGAATAAGTCCGGCGTGATGATCTGCGGCGAAGACGTCCGCGGCCTGTGGCCGAACCATCCGCGACCGGAATGACAATCCGGGAAGGATACTGAAAGACGGCCCGCCCGAACCATTTGCATTGAACACCGGCTTGCACTGGACGAGAGGGCAACGACCAACCAAGGCGAAAACCAACTTCACTTCGCGTGTGTGCGGTTTGCACGTGCGCAGCTTGTAGATTCTGGCGAAATCCGCCTGCCCGCAACGTGTTGCGGGTACCGGCGCAAGCCGTGCTTGCTAAGCGTTGATTTTGGTGTAATCTCCCTCGACTGTTTTTCGTACTCTTTTCAGCCAGCAGGTGTTTTTATGATCATAACTGCCCAGAAGCTTCATGATACGCTCAGCCGCGTTCTGCTTGCTGCCGGCGCCAACGAGCGCAATGCCGACATCGTCGCCGAGCATCTGGTTGCCTCCGAACAAGCCGGTGTCGCAACGCATGGGCTGCGGCCGATGTACGTTTATTTCAAAGACATTGCGAGCGATCAACTGCGGCCGGCTGCGGGCCCTGCCATTCTCGAAGAATCCCCGACCAGCGCGTTGATCACCGGTAACTGGACGTTTGGTCAGGTTGCTGCGAAGTTCGCCATGGAACTGGCCATCGAGAAGGCGGCGGCTGCGAATATCGCCATCGTCTCACTGGTGCAGTTACACCACATCGGGCGAGTGGGGCACTATAGCGAAATGGCGGCGGCGGCCGGCATGGCTGCGATCGTTGTCGGCGCCGGGTACTGCATGTCGGAACGACGTACTGCTCCGTATGGCGGTCGTGAGAAGGTGCTCGATGTCAATCCGATCTCTATCGGGTTTCCGAATCCGCAAGAGCCCGATGGGCGGCCAGTGCTGCTCGACTATGCCACGACGTTGAAGGCACAAGGTTCTTTGTTTCTGTCGAAGATCCGCGGTGAACAGCTGGCACCGGGTTTCGTTATTGATCCCGACGGCAACCCCAGCACCGATCCAAACATCCTCGAGAATGGCGGTGCCATGCTGCCGTTTGGCACGTACAAGGGCTTTGCCCTGATGATGGTTGTCGAGTACCTCGCACGAATCATAAGCGGTTCCGACGATCACATCGACCCGAACTTCGGCGACGAAATGTTCCGGCACCAGGGCGTCACGATGATTGTGATCAGGGCCGACCTTTTCCGTTCCATGCAGAGTTACGCGGACGCCGCTTTGGACATGTCGCAGCAGGTGAGGGCGGTGCCGCCGGCGCCGGGCTTTGACAAGGTGCGCATGCCGGGTGACCCGGAAGCCGATGCGCGTATTGCGTTCGAAAGCGAGGGAATCTACATCGCCGACGATATCTGGCAGTTGCTGGTTGATCACGCTAAGACGGTCGGTGTCGATGTCAATGCGTAATTCCGCATCCGAATCCTACTCGTAATTTCCCTCTTGTTTCTCATGCCTTCATCCTCCTCGCCCTGGAGTTCGATCAAGGTGAAATAGAAGCCCGCCGCACATGCCCAAACAACACGGTTCAAACTCGGCCCGTGGCGCCTTGCAAACGCCGGCGGCAGAGCGCAATAAAGGCCCGATCCTCGAGGTGTTGACCGGCGTGCTGCCGGCGGCCGGGACAGTGCTGGAGATTGCCAGCGGCACTGGACAGCATGTCGTTCACTTTGCCGCGGCCCTGCCGCAGCTGCACTGGCAGCCCAGCGACCCGGATGCCGAGCTGCGCGAGTCTGTTCGCCGGCACACGGCTGCCAGCGGACTGGCAAATATTGGGCTGCCGCTCGATCTGGATGTTTTCACGCAGCCCTGGCCGGTGAACCAGGCGGATGCTGTCGTTGCCATTAACATGTTGCACGTGGCGCCATGGCCGGCGACCGCTGCTCTATTTACTGGCGCCGCAACGCTGCTGGCGTCCGGAAGTGTCCTGGTGACCTACGGCCCATATCGCCGCGACAGCGCTCATACGTCGGCTGGTAACGCGGCGTTCGACACGCAGTTGCGGGCGCAGCAGCCCGTCTGGGGCATCCGTGATCTCGAGGCGGTGACCGCGGAAGCCGAATCGGCAGGTTTCGACCGGAGTGACGTCGTTGCGATGCCCGCAAACAACCTCTGCCTGGTTTTCTTGCGCCACTGACTGCCCACGGTCAATTCGCTTTGCAGTTCCGCCGTCTGGCGGACTGAATCGCGGCAGACGAAGCGGCTTGCGGTGGTGTAAAGAAAGGGCACAGTAAACGCTCTGGAACGGATTCTCTGATCACTGTAGCCAGGTATTTCTGACTATGCACTATACCGAAATAGGCAGCACCGGCGTGAAAGTGTCGCGTGTTTGTCTGGGGACCGTTTTTCGGTCTGAGCCCCCGGAGGCGGACTGCATTCGGACGATCCACCACGCTGCGGACCGCGGCATCAACTTTTTCGACGTCGCCAATCTCTATCGCGACGGATTCTCGGAGGAGATTCTCGGCAAAGCCATGGCCGGTCGACGTGATCAGTTCATCATGACTACCAAGGTCGGATCGCCGTCGCCGGACCAGCCATCGGTACAGGGGCTTTCGTACGACGCCATCATGCAGGCCGTGGAAGGCAGCCTCAAGCGGTTGAACACCGATTACATCGATTTCTACCTCTGCCATTTTCCCGACCCCGCGGTAGCAACCGAGGAAACGCTTCGTGCCATGGACGACCTTGTACAGCAGGGCAAGGTACGGTTTTCCGGCTGCAGCAATTTCGAAGGCTGGCGCCTCGGCGAGTCGCTGATGCTGTGTGACCAGAAGGGTTATGCACCGTATGGTTGTCACCAGTTGCTGTTCAACCTGCTGGATCGGCGTTGCGAGGACGAGATCATTCCGTATTGCGCTGGCCGCGGCATCGGCGTCACCGTCTATGCCGCGACAGCTATCGGCCTGCTATCCGGTCGTTATCGCTATGGCCAGCCGCCGCCGAAGGGCAGCTCCTGGGAACGCGGTCCGTACAACTTCCGAGCTGCGATGACGCGACGGACGGGTGCGGTGATCGATGCGGTCACGCAGATTGCCGAACAGCACGGCACCAGCCCCACCGAAGTTGCCATGGCCTGGTGCCTCAGCCGTCCCGGGATCACGGCGGTGATCATCGGTGCCGACACACCGGCTTACGTGGACGATGCTGTGGGCGCTGGCGATGTGGCGCTTACCGACGCCGATCTCGAGCGGCTGGACGCCATTTCCGCAGGTGTCCGTATGACTGTGCGGAAGGATTGTCCGGATGGATATCAGGAAGAGGAAGGTTGTTGAAAGCGGCCGCCGGCGTTTGAGTGTGGAACCCGCCTGCCGCTTTCTTTTTGATCAATACATTCAATCTATGGGCACTCATCTGCGCGCCATTCAGCGATACGATATGGTCGCTTACACGGCCGAACCGGTGGGGCCACGACGAATTTATTTCTTGCCGAAAGACCTGTTGAACCGGTGGCGCCACGGTCCAACAGGTCTTTCGTCAAGCTGGAGTTGTCTGTGGCCAGGTGCAATGCCATTACGCCGGTGCTGCCCATGTCCAGCGCGCTGGCCCCGTTGATCAGCAACGGGCTGGCCATTTCCACCGACTCGATCTGCGTCATCAGCGGGGTGTTGCCCGGCGCATCCATTGCCTCGACATTTGCACGTTGAACGATCAAAAAACTTGGCGACCGACCGCGTCGGGGCAACGTGTAACGGGGGCCGAATATTGAAGGTTATTGCATTGAGATCGGCACCGGCGTCAATAAGCAGTTGGGCGATTTCTCGATGGCTGCGTTCGGCGGCCCCGTACAACGTCGGGCGGGGTGCCGCCGGTCAACAGATACTCGAAGTCGTTTTGGCGTCCGTCACGGGCCGCATCGACCAGTGGATGGCATTCGACGTCTTCAAAGGCAGGCTCACCCCCGAACTGTGTCTGCACTCGCGTCTGGTGTGGTTGCGACCTATTGAGTTCACTCATGGTCTTCGACACAGATGAAACGGCTAATTCCAAGGTTGCGACGGCGATTCGCCAAAGTCCGAACGGTGCGAGGATCATATGATATCAAAATTACAATTGAATGTAATCGGTGGGAAGGATCGGTGAGCGTTGCCGCCTTGATACACTCCGCAACGGTTCGCGATCAGATCCGAGCCACAATCGGCATACCACAACGAACACGCTCACTTCCACTTCATCGACTTGAACATCGGATTGTAGATTCGCAGGTGCCGGCGGAACGAATCCTCTATCTGCCGCCGCGCCTCGGGGTCGAGGGTTTTTATTCTGGCGACGAGCGCGTCGATATGTGGCTGTGACTGTGCGTATGGCTGTTTGAAGTCGATGTTGCCCGGGACTGGATAATCATTGGTCTGCAGCGTAACCAAGGCGACATGAACCCGGTTGCGATCGTGGGCTTGGAGAAAGGTCACGAGGCCCGCCGGCTCTCTGCCCATTCCCGGAATGGACAGACAACCGCCGGCGAAGCCGGAGACGATCAGTATGGCGGCGAACAGTTTCATGGCTTAATCTACACTATTGGGTAAACTATTACCGTCAAACCAACAATAGAAAGATGTCGGCTCTCTGGCGGATGATCCTTGATCAGTCGCAATCACACTTGCACTATAATAGCTTTGTGGGAGACAGGAACGATCGATATTGTATCGTTGCGATAATTGCACACTTGCGCAGCCGTTTGGTTGCTATACAGTTCCGCCGGCCTGACAAAGTCCTGCATTCTAAATTCCAAATTTCGAATCCGTATCATGCCCCAACCACCTCGCTTCTTCCTGAACCACGACGGTTCACATCTCATGTGGATTGCACCGCCTGTGTCGCTCGATCAGTTCAGCCACGAAATCCTCGGCGTCACTGAAGGCACCCAGGTCGACGGCATCGTCCATCATATGTTCACCTGTGGCGATTGCGTACCACTGTTCCACTGCGACATTGCCGACGCGGAGCCCGTCATGCCGGAGGCGCTGGCCAGCTGCCATGTCTGGCGCTGTATGCATAACCGTGCAGCATTGCTGGAGATGCCCGAGGATCCGTGGCAGATTGTCATCGCTGCGGCTCATGCACAAGGCAAACCGTTCTGGGGATCGATGCGGTTCAATGATGGGCATCCGCCGGAGTACGGACCGCGCAGCCGTTTCGGGGTCGAACATCCGGAGTGCTTTATCGGCGACGACTGCGCGGCCGGTATTCATGCGCCGGGGCCGGATGGCGTCGTGCCGCCGTGCCGCCACCTGAACTTTGCATTGCCGGTCGTGCGCGAACATCGCAAAGCACTGATCGCTGGCCTTTGCAGCCGCTACGATGTCGACGGCTTCGAATGGGACTTTACCCGTGACAACGGTCACAACTTTACGAAAGCGGATGCGGGTAATGGCGTTGCCATCCTGAACGATTACATGCGAGAGATCCGCAAACTGCTCGACGATATCGCTGAGCAGCGCGGCCGGCCGCTGGGCTTTGGGGCGCGTGTGCCGGGCACGCTCGAGGTCTGTAAGGAAACCGGGCTCGACGTCGAGACGTGGATACGCGAAGGCCTTGTGGATATGCTGACGCCGACCGTTTATTACGACACCACGTGTGAGTTGCCGTACAGGACGTTTGTCGAGTTGGCGCGGGGTACGGCAACCAAAATCTATGGGAACGTTTCTGAAGGAGTCGGGCCGGGGCGCTTCCGGCCACCCCCGAGGGAAGCCGTGCGTGCCGGTGTCGCAAACGCCTGGCGCGACGGCGTCGATGGGGTCAACATATTCAACTTTCACCATCATATCGTCGATAACCGGATTGACGACATGGTCCTGTATTCGGAATGCGGCGATCCGGCTACCGTGGCCCGCAAAAACAAGCTGTACATGGTTGCCGGTGTCGCAGTGCCGAGCCAGTCACGCTTCTTTGGGATGGACTATGAGACCTGGCATCCGCGTCAGTTGCCGGTTGATGTGCCGAAAGGGGACGGCCCCGGCGTCATGGTTCGTGTGCCGATCAGTGATGACATTGAGGCGGCACGACGCGATCGTGTCTTGGCCTCGATCATCCTGCGTCTCGACCTGCTGAACATGACCGGTCATGAGAAGCTGCAGCTACTTGTCAATGGAAAAGAGGTGCCGATCAACAGCGCGAAATGGGGTGTCAGCAAGCAGTACCCTTTTAACTGGAATGGCATGCACGGCGACATGGAAGCGACTTTTGATCTTACCGGCGGTGATTGGATCCAGGAAGGCGACAACGAAGTGAATCTGATTCTGCTCGAGCGTCCCGATGACATCGCTCCGCCGTTCACGCTCTACACCGTGCGCCTTGAGATCAACTACAACATCCTGCCGATGGGCTTAGCGTAAAGCCGATACGATCTTACCCACGGGAGAAGGTGACAACGTGAAACCATTTGCACCACAACAAGGCGCGGTTTCCCTGACGTTCGATGACGGTCGGCCGACTCAGCTCGAGCATGCCGTGCCGATCATGGACCATTTCCGCCTGCGCGGAACGTTTTACCTTATTCCCAGTGGCGCTGACTGGCGCCAGCGCCTCGACCCCTGGTGCGAAGTCGGCCGCAGTGGCCACGAAATCGGCAACCACACCACGTTGCATCCGGCGACCGGTAATCTTTTCGCTACGTCTACGGCCTGCTACGACGACCTGACACTCGAGGCGATCGAAGATGATATCCGCGAAGCGCAGGTACGCCTTGAGCAGATTGCCCCGCATCAGGAAGCATGGTCGTTCTGCTATCCGTATTATCACACCGACGTCGGCACCGGTTCTCAGCGGCGGAGCTACATTCCGCTTGTCAACGGCATGTTCGCCGCCGGCCGTGGCCGGGAGCAATACGGCTTTGGCAACCTGCCTGAGCGTGTGGATATCGCCTGTGTTGGTGGGCAGGTTTGCGAGCGGATGACAGTTTTCGAGATGATCGGGCTGGTCGAAGAACTGGCAATCAGGCAGGGACAATGGGTGGTTTTCGTTTTTCACGATATCAGCGGCAACCAATTGTCGACGGCAGAACGTGATTTTCGCCAGTTGTGCGAATACATCGCGGATCGCAAAGATTCGTTGTGGTGCGCGCCGCTCGTTGAAGTAGCGGTGAAGATTCGGGAGAGTCGCGAGTCCGCTTGAGGAAATTTATATTTTGCTTGTAGCCGACTGTAATGGTCCGCCAGGCTATGGGCCGTACACACCGTAATTGGTATCCCGAATGCTCGCTTACTACCTGAACGGTTTGCTGTGATACAGAAGAAGAAACTCAAGATCATTATTTTCAGTCTGCTGCCCGCGCTGTTGTTTTTACCTTTTTCATGCGGAGCCGCGGGCGGCGCAAGGCCGGCAGAGGGACCTCGATGCTTTTTCCCGTTCATCCCTCTATCTGCCGGGACACACACGGGTCGCGCCCGAGGAGTTCGTCGATAATCTCGAGGCAATCAAAAAGATGTGTGATGCCCGAGGTGCAACCTTTTACACGATCTACCCGGGGTTGTTCAACGAGTGTGGACAGGAACGAGGTGATATGTGCAGTGATCGATGAGCGATCGGACAACATCGATGTCACGCCAGCGCTCGAAATGTTATCTGCCGCGACCGTTGCCGAGTTCTTTCTGCCCTATGGCGAAGGGCACCTGTCCCTGCGCGGCCACGAACATGTCGTGGAAAGAATTTGTGAGTGTCTGCGTGAAGGCGGTATTCTGAGCGGCGCCTGCGCGGCAAAAAATCGCCTTGGCCCCTTGTCAATCCAGCCGCTTACGTCTTCCGTCCAGCCAGCCATGGCCGCAGGAACGCCTGTGGTATATCACCGTCCGGTACCAGCGCCTCGAGCAAGGGCAGGGCGTGTTCGATGCGGCGCAGCGACTCTTCGTACATCGCATTGCACCCGACGAAATGAGATCCGTGGCCGCCGATGTTGATATCCACTTCGTGCGTAATCATCGTCCGATAGGCTTTGAGAATGCCGTCGTTCTCATCGGGTACGCTGTGATTGGCGATGATGTACTCGACACTGACGGAGTCGCCGTGGGATTGAATGGTGTCCCCGGTGAGCGCGATCCGTTGCCCGCCGAAGGTCAGAAAATACGCTGCATGCGCGTAGCAGTGTCCCGGCAGATGGTATGACGAGATTTCGATATCATTCCAATAGTACGGCTGTTTTTCGTTCAGGATATGATCGACTTTGATGGCGTCGAAACCGACGTTGTACCAAGGCATCCGGCAGGCATACGGATACTCGTGTGGCGTCTGGACAACGCGCGCGACGAGATCCCAGGCGGCGATGCGGCAGGTCGGGTAGCGCTCCCGCAGCAGCGGCATCATGTCGAAATGATCACCGTGGAAATGCGTCAGCAGTGCCACTTCGACATTGTGGAGTCCGCAATCCATTTCGAAGCGTTCGAGGTCGGCGATGAAATCCTCTTCAGCCGTCTTGGAGCCGAAGTCGCAGGGGCCGGGGTCGACCATCATGCCGCGGCCCTGGTCGTCGATGAACATGATGCAGTTGCCGCCGCCGTTGGCGAGTTGGTAGACGCCTTCGGCTCGCCGGCAGTAACGCCCGATGGCGTCACCCTCGGGTTTCGGCGCCGGTTCGTAGGTGCCGGACGCCCAGGTCAACGCTTCTTCGTAGACGTCGATCTTGTCAGCCAGCCGGAGTGCCTGGTCCGGGCCGTCGTGCATCACCGGGCCGGTCGCCGGCAGGTACAACTGCGCCGGCCGTGACGCCAGGTTTCTCAGTACATTCGGAAGTTCCGGCAATACGGTTGTGCCGTACGCGGATTCGAGGTCGTAGACATTCACAACCAACGCACCGTCACAGAACAGGTCGCCGATAAACACACAAAGCGGATCACCTGCAGGCTGGTGCAGCACGAAAGCGACATGGTGCCGGCTGTGCCCCGGCAGATCGATCACTTCGAACTCGTGCGACTGCCAGGCGATGCGGTCGCCGGCGGTGAAGGTGCCGGCGACTTTCAGCGGTTCCTTTGGCGGCATGACCGTGACGGCACCGCCGATCCCGTACTTTTCCCGGCCCAACGTGACCGGCCAGTTCTGTGGGTTTTTCCAGGTCGTCTTCGTGGCGTCCTGGTAACCGATGTGGTCCGCTGCCAGTTCGCGCAGTTCCTTGTGCACCAGGATTCTGGCTTTTGGAAAGGTGGCGGCCTCCCGGCAATGTTCCGGCTGCACGTGTGTATGCAGGATGAGTTCCGGCATCGGAAGCTGCTGCCGACGGATCCAGTCCTTGACGCGCGGCGAGTGACAGTCGATTAGCACGCTGGAGCCGTCGGCGACGATCAGGTGGCTGGACTGCTCGTCTGTCAGAGTGTGAATTTCGACACAGGGCACTTTGGGTGCGAGTTCGTCATTCATGCGGCACGAAACGCTTTTTCAATTCGTCGATCGTGAAGTCGTCACCGGCGAGGAAAGCGAACATCTCCTTCTCTGCGGCGATCACATCGACGGCGCGGTCGGCGATGGCTTCTGCCGAATCAAACGGCACGGAGATCAGGCCGTTGGCATCGCCGTGGAGCAGGTCTCCGGGTGCAATCGTCAGGCCGGCGACGGTCACTTCGATGTTGAAGTCGAAAAACACCCCCCATCCGTGCGAGGCGACGGTGCCGGCTGAAAACACCTGATACTCGGGCGTCCGCTTGGCGATGCCCGCCACGTCACGGACATTGGCGTCGGTCACGAAACCGACGGCGCCGAGCTTGCTGGTGACTGAGGAAAAAATGTCTCCGATGAAACAACTCCGCGACCGGTCATGTCCCGTGTGCTGAACGACGATTACCGAAGGCTTGGGTGCAGCCTCGATGACCTCGACGAGCTTGTCGACGTTCGACGGTCGGGAGTCATTTGGACAGGAGGTATCGCCGGTACAGGTAATCGCGTAGCCGACCATCGGCTGGATATTCGGAAAGTGGCATTTTATCTCGTTGTTGGTGTAGCCCGTGGTCTGGTCGCGCAGTTTGAAGTGTTCGATGGCGTTGCTGACCGTTGCAGTGTCGAAGGACCTCAGGCGATCCAGGATTATGGGCGGCAGGCGCGGTGTCGTCATAGTATTTCGGGGGGGGGTGTTTCGGTTTATTGGAAGGGCTTTACACTACTGACTCAATCCCGAACAGCAACAGGTCAGGGGTGACCTTTTGTGTCAGTGTGCTTGGGGTCGGGAAAGGTGGCGCTGCTGCGATACGGACCGTTTACGAAGAACGCCGCGACGGCCGGGTCGAATTCGGCAAGCCTGTAGATAATGATGCCGTCACAGCCGTTGCGCCGCTGGATGGCGATCCGCTCGGCCCAGCGCGAGACCGACCATGCTTTCGGGCTGGCCGCCTCCGCGGCTCGCGCAGAGAGGATAGTCTAGCATCTGCTGCCGTGATGGTCAGGCCGCTACGGCTTCGCCAGAACATTTCGTACCGGCTCGCGGTGTCAGGTATATGCTCAAGAGTAAAAACCTGAGACTCAACATGCTGAACGTACAAAATGTTAATTTTTCACTCCTTTGCTCCAAATTCTTTTGCGTTACATTACGCATGCTGCGTACAATATCATTGACGATTACCTTGCTGCGATAGCTTGGACCTCGGACGCTGTACAATAGGAACCTGCCAATGACATCGTCTTCACTTGATGCGCTCGACGCACAGCTGCTGACACCACAGTTCACGCAGAATCCCTATCCGACCTACGTCGAGCTGCGTCAGACGGCTCCCGTGCACTGGTCGGAAGCGTGGCAGTGCTGGCTGCTGACTCGGTACGACGATGTGGCGGCGACGCTGCGTGACTTTGGATCGTTCTCGAGCGTCGGAACAACCACTCGATTCCTCGATCAGCTCGGCCCGGAGGCCCTGGACAGGGTTCGGCCGCTGTGCGAACATTTCCGTAGTGGCCAGGTGCGGCTCGACCCGCCGGATCATACCCGCATCCGGGCTATTACGAGCAAGGCCTTCACGCCTGGGGTGATTAAGGCGATGCGTCCGCGTATCGAGCAGATTGTCGATGGGTTGATCGATGCGGTCATCTCGACTGGCCATATCGATCTCATTGCCGATTTCGGCAATCCGCTGCCGGCCATAGTGATCGCCGACATGTTCGGTTTCCCCCAGACGGATCGTGTCCAGTTCAAGATCTGGTCGGACGAGATTGCGGCATTTCACGGTACGGGCCTGGCTGATTTCGCAACTGTCGAGAAAAGTCAGGAAGCCCTGCTCGAAGCGCGCGCCTGGCTGGGCTGCCTCATCGAGCAACGCAGACGCGAGCCCACCGACGACCTGTTGTCTCGGCTGGCCAACGCGGAGGCGGAAGGGACGCGCCTGACAGAGGTCGAGTTGTTTTCGACCTGCCTTACCTTCATGATCGGCGGGCACGAGACCACGACCAACCTGATCGGCAACGGCATGCTGGCGCTGCTTCAGCGGCCCGAGCAGCTGCAACGTCTGGCGTCCGATCCGCAACTGATCAGCAGCGCCGTCGAAGAAATGCTGCGTTACGACGCACCCACACAACGCGCTCACCGTATCGCAACATCAGACATCGAACTTCGCGGTATGACGATCCGTAAGGGTGACTTCGTCCAGCAGGTGCTGGGCGCAACCAATCGCGACGGGGAGCGGTTTGAGGCGCCCGACGAATTCAACATCGAGCGCCAGGACAACAAGCACTTGTCGTTCGGCGTCGGCCCACACTATTGTCCCGGCGCGCCTCTGTCGCGGCTCGAAGCACAAATCGCTATCCCTACGCTGCTGCGACGTCTGCCCAATTTGCGACTGGCGGCAAATGCCCACATCGAATTCGGCCCCAACAACTTCTTCCGTGGACTGACGGCGCTGCCGTTGCAGTTCGACGTAACCTGAACGTCTTGCGGCCAGTGCGAATACAAAATGGGAAGGCGGGGAAATGCCTGGCAGGGCAATGGGAGAACGAATAGAAAGAACGGCGAACACTGAACGCCGAAGTGACAACTGAGGAATTGTTGTCAATCGAGCGAGAGGCGCAGGGTGAGCAGGGCGTGAGCGGTGGCCCAGTTGGGGTCGTTCTCATCCGCGCCGTTGCGATGCTGCCACTGGCCGTCGCCGAGCTGTTGCGCCATCAGTGCTTCGATTATTTTTTTGCGCCATTTCGGTGGGCGCTCGGTGAGCTTTCGATACTGGTCGTCCAACAGGCTGTGGGCACTGGCATAGGCGTGATAAAAGGTATACAGCGCCTTCGAACGCGCGTCTGGGTATTCTGCGAGCGTGAAAAAGGAGCGATTGAGAGATCCTACCGCCGTAGCGACTTCCGGGGCTCTGCGATCGCTGCCGGCGCGGAACAGGCAGGCGATGCCGTAGGCCGTCCGCGTACCGGACAATCCGTCCGGATCATCGTCGTCGGTGCTTTCGCAAAAAATTCGCCCATGTAGATCGGAAGAGGGATCGTGATACTGACAGCGCTTGATCAGCTTGCCGACATAGTCGGGAAACGCCAGTCGTTTTTTCAGATCGAGCATCTTTGCTACCTGCGCTGCTTCGGTCAGCCAGAACAACACCTGCATGTTGCCGGCATAGTCTGGTGCCGAGACTGTTTGCAGAGCGCTCTCGATGACTGCACCATGGGCTTCTGCATCGACGGCCATCAGGGCGATGGCGCTTGCCACCGTTGACAGGGCGGCCGCATTGCCGGTCCTGCCGGCGCCGGCGATTGAACCGTTGTCCCGCGCCTGTCCGGCAATAAATCCTGCGCCGTGCTGCAACGCCTCTTTCGGCGGTTCCTCGGTGCATTGCATCAGTGCCGCAATCACCAGCGCGGTGACTGCGGGATCGTTCGACCAGGAGCCGTTGTCAGACTGTTGGTTTATGAGAAAGTTGACGGCTCGATCGATTGCCGCATACGCTTCCAGTTCTACGGACTCGTCGACTTCGACTTCGCGCGGTTCGAGAGCGGGAGCGACCGTGGCGAGTGTCAACACCGTGATCAGCAGAGATTGTTTCAGGTTACCCGTCATATTCAACTGTACCTTCGAATATAAACACGGCCGGTCCGGTGAGTGTGACGTCACGGGCGCCTTCTGCGTTCAGGTTGAAATCTACAGTTTGTTTGTCGCCACTGGCACAACACACGTCGACCGGCGGTGACACCCAGCCGCGTTGGGCAGCGATCAGTGCTGCCGCGACGACGCCGGTGCCGCAGGCCAGTGTTTCGTTCTCGACGCCGCGCTCATAGGTTCGCAGGCTCAGTGACTGCGGGCTGCTACAGGTGATGAAGTTGGCATTGGTGCCGTCCGGCTGGAAATCCGCGTGATGACGGATCGCCGTGCCGTATGCGAGTACGTCCAGGTCCAGGGCATCCACTTTTATGACGACATGCGGTACCCCGGTATTCACGAAATCGTAGTCTTTCATCTGCTCACTGATCTCGAAAGAGCGTTCGAGTCGCCAGTCGAAGGGATCGGTCATCTGCAGGCAAACCTGGTCACCCTCAAGCACCTGGGCATGCAATGTGCCGGCTCCGGTGTCGAACGACATCCTGGCCGCAGTGATGCCGCAGCGGGCGGCGAACCGGGCAACGCAGCGCGCACCGTTACCGCACATCGCGACTTCGCCGCCGTCAGGGTTGAGGAAACGCATGCGGAAATCCGCTGCATCCGAATTCTGCATGAGAATGAACCCGTCACAGCCGATGCCGGTGTTGCGATGCGCGACTGCCTGCAGCCAGTGCCGATCACCTACCGGGAACGTCTCGTCGCGGTCATCGACAACGATAAAGTCGTTGCCGGCCCCGTGCATTTTCCAGAACGCAATGGTCATATGACAAATTGATTTGTGGACCGAACGAATTCAAGATATAGGCGCCGCAACTATCGCAGGCTATTATGACGGTTCTGGTACTTGACTACGGATTGCGGCCAGAATCTAAGCATCCTGTTTTCACTCATGTTCAGCCCAGGGCGTTGCCCTACGCTGAACATGAGTGAAGCCTCCATTCTCGAAATGAATAGCCCCAGAGATCCGCTCTATTTTGCCGTAGATTTCAGCCGTCGCCGCGGAAGTAGGACTGGGTACCTTGTGATTCGATCGCGGTGCCGATGCGGTCGAGGGCGTGGGCATATGCCGCAGTGCGCATGCTGATGTCCTTCTCCATCGCCTTGTCGTAGATGGCGTTGAACTCCTTGGCCATGATCTCGTGCAGCCGATTCTGCACTTCTTCTTCCTCCCAGTAGTAGCCTGCCTTATTTTGGACCCATTCGAAATAGCTGACCGTTACGCCGCCGGCGTTGGCCAGGATGTCAGGCATGACCAGGATGCCTCGGCTGCGAAGAACTTCGTCGGCAGCACTTGTCGTTGGACCGTTGGCAACTTCGACGATTATTTTCGCAGTTATGCGATCGACGTTCTCGCTGGTGATCTGATTTTCGAGTGCTGCAGGGATCAGAATGTCGACATCGAGTTCGAGCAGTTCCTCGTTGGTGATAGGGTCCGCTTCGACCAGATTACAGACGGCCCCCTCGCAGTAGACGGCTTTGAGCTCACGGCTTTCGTTTTTCTGGCGAATCAGGCTGGGCACGTTGAATCCTTCGCGCCGCACAATGCCACCGCGCGAGTCACTGACTGCGACGATATGGTAGCCATCGGCGGCGAGCAGTTTCGCTACGGACTGTCCAGCGTTGCCGAAGCCCTGGACCGCCACGGTAATGTCGTTGGGATTCCAGCCTTGGATACGCTCGTATTCCTTGATGCAGTAATAAGCGCCGCGACCGGTGGCATCATTACGGCCAAGGCTGCCGCCGAGCGGAATCGGTTTCCCGGTGATGACCGCCGGTGTGCGGTGGCCGTTGATCCGGGAGTACTCGTCCATCATCCAGCCCATGATCATCGGATTGGTATAGACGTCGGGTGCCGGCACATCGGTTTCCGGGCCGATGAAGCGGGCGATCTGACGAATGAAATTGCGGCTGAGTCGTTCGAGTTCGAGCCGTGACAGTTGTTTCGGATCGACAACGACGCCGCCCTTGGCGCCGCCGAACGGGATGCCGACGACAGCGCATTTGCAGGTCATCCAGAAAGCGAGAGCCTTGACTTCGGACAGGTCCACGTCGTGGTGGTAGCGGATGCCGCCCTTGCCGGGGCCGCGGGTGTCGTCGTGGCGCACCCGGTAGCCGTCGAAGATACGCAGTGAACCATCGTCCATACGTACGGGGATGGACACCTGGATGATGAGTTTCGGGTGTTTCAGCTTCTCCAGTGCTTCGGGATCGATCGCGGTGTACTGAGCCGCCTGGTCGAGGCGTTTGATGGCGTCGGTGAAAACGTCAGTTGCTGTAGTCGCTTCGGACATCCGAATCCTCCGGTTGTACGTGGGTAATATGGATCAGTCGATTGCAGGTACGGACAGCTACTGTAGGTTACTCCAAATGATCAATCCATTCAAAGAGATAAACTGGCAGCCGAATACCGGAGAACTACGCAGATTCGGTGTCACTCTGGCGATCGGCGGCACTGTAGTGGTCGTGCTCATGTGCCTCCTTTTGGCGACGATTGACCGGTTCCAGAATGTGACCAAGCTGTTTGCTGTTATCTTCTCGGTGGTTCTGGGTCTCGGTCTGTTGACGGTGTCCATGCCGAAAATATGCCGGCCGATCTATTATGTCTGGTACTTCTTCGGCGCCTGCATCGGTTTTGTCGTGACGAACACGATCCTCATCGCCTTTTTCTATTGTTGCTTCTCGCTGATCGCTGTTCTTATGCGCCTTACCGACCGAGACCCGTTGACACTGACCCGCCGCAAGACGGACACCTACTGGGTGCCGCACCGCCAGCCGCCCAGCTTGGCACGATATTATCGGCAGTATTAGTCGCGGCAAGCTGTTGTTTGAAAGGCGTTCGCTGCCCGCGAAGCTCGTGGTCTCTGCTCGCTGAGGCGGCGTTTGGTATTCGGCGGTGCAATATCGCCCCGGTGTCGTATTGTTGGAAAGGCGCGCGGCAAGGATGCTGGCGCCGCCGGCTTTTCGGGTCAATTTTGGATGTTTAAAAGAAACCCGCGGTCGATAGCCGATCAACCGCGGGATTTCTTTACCATCAGGCCGGTCGCCAGCCACTTCGACCGACCCTCGACTGACATTGTTCTCTCTCGTAGGTCAAAAAAATTGTTGAGCGAGAAAGAAATCCGCGGTCGATAGCCGATCAACCGCGGGATTTCTTCGCCATCAGGCCGGTCGCCAGCCACTTCGACCGACCCTCGACTGACATTGTTCTCTCTCGTAAG
>Ga0209402_10000037_pt1 | contig 149467 bp, 151 predicted proteins | sample ArcticOcean_MG_C_3_FD_187437 | JGI IMG/M metagenome (GOLD analysis project Ga0209402, IMG submission 187437) | Marine microbial communities from western Arctic Ocean - ArcticOcean_MG_CB8_126 (SPAdes) (version 2) | ecosystem: Environmental > Aquatic > Marine > Oceanic | place: Arctic Ocean...
TGGATAACATCAATATTGAAGAAGATTGGCAATTGGTGGTTGCTGGTATAGGTGGTCCAATGACCTTTTCAATTCAGATTTTTGAAAATGATAGTGTTAGAGAAAGCCAGGTGTTTGAATTGAGGCAGGGCTCAAACTTTAGTTTGAACCATGCTTACAATTTTTTGGGAGATACGTCTGAATTCTCTATATCCATATCTGATCCAGAAGGCTGGGGTTGGAGTATTGCATTTGCAAACATGGAGGCCAACTTCGTTGTTCCAGGAACTACCAGAGATGTAAGCCCATTATGCCCACCAGATTGCCCTCCGAGTCCTAACCCCTACAAACTGAAAAGCAAGTGATGTCCACAATTAGTTCAGTTCAATTGTATTAGCAGCAGCTTATTTAGCTGAACTAGCACACTGGTCGGACCTATAATTTTTGTTAAGCTACTGTTTTTATATATACTATTATTCAATGAAGACTATCAAAGAAACCTCTAGCCTCATAAAGGCAGGAAAACTTTCTCCTGTAGAAGCAACACGAGAACTGCTCAGACGTATAGATATCTATGACATTGAGTTAAATAGTTTTGTCACAGTATGCGGTGATTATGCTTTGGAAAGGGCTGCTGAATGTGAAAAGGAAATTCAATCCGGGAACTACATCGGTCCACTTCATGGAATTCCGATCGCAGTAAAAGATATATGTGAAACAAAGGGAATTAGAACTTCAGTTGGATCAAAAGTTTTGCAAGATTGGGTGCCTACACGCGATGCAGAAATCGTAAAGAAACTGAAACGGTCTGGAGCGATTCTTTTAGGTAAATTAAACATGACTGAATTTGCTATGGGGCTCTACCATCCGGAGTTGCATCGCCCAAAAAACCCTTGGGGCAAGGATGTCTGGGTAGGAGCATCATCTTCGGGGTCAGGTGTCGCTGTATCAGCAGGGCTGTGCATGGGTGCGATAGGCACAGATACTGGTGGATCTATCCGATATCCATCCGCTACATGTTCACTTGTTGGTATCAAACCAACTTATGAACTTGTATCACGAGATGGCGTATTCCCGCTATCTCAGCGACTCGACCATGTTGGCCCTATATGTAGATCAGTCGATGATGCAGAGATATTTTTGAATTCTTTAATAGACACAGATATACCCAAAGTTAACACCCCATTAAATAACATAAGAATTGGCGTGGATCAGGAATACATTAAGAATGGAGTAAACCCGGAAGTTAGCGATTTAGTTTTCCAAGCTATTAATGTGTTTGAAGAATTAGGAGCTAAATTAATTGAAGTTAAAGTTCCCACCTTAGTGGGAGGCGATGATACATGGGTGACAGTTACATTAGTAGATGCTTTAAAAGATCACGAAGAATTTTTCCCGAGAAACAGATCTCTATATGGGCCTTTTGGTGATCAGTTAGAAGGTGCTGCAGATATAGACCCAGCTGTTTTTGAGCAGTGTATAACCTATGGAGATAATTTCCGTCAGGACTTCAATAAATTATTTGACGACGTTGATGTCATTATGTGTCCAACAATGGTGACTATACCTCCAGCCCTTAAGGCAAGAAATTCTATGAGGGGAGGCGATGATGTAATGTCAGATTGGACCATTTCTGATGCAGACTGGGGTGAATATTCTGATCGGATTGGTAAATTTACCGCCCCATTTAACTTCTCAGGCAACCCTACTATATCGCTTCCTTGTGGATTTTCATCGACTAAACTTCCGGTAAGTTTGCAAATAATTGGCAAACAATTACATGAGAGCACAATAATTGCCTTAGGCAAACAATACCAATCGGCAACTGATTGGCATACTATAAACCCGTCAGGATTTGGATTTTAAATGAAATTAAACTTAGTTGGTAACACAAAACTAAAGATATCTGAATTAGGAGTAGGCACTGCGCCTCATGGAGGATTATATTCGGTCGTAACCCAAGACATGGCAACCGAGTCAATAAAAGCTGCTATCAATTCTGGCTGTAATTATATTGATACAGCACCGCTATATGGGTTTGGTCAGGCTGAAATATATCTTAAAGAGACGTTACAGGATATTCCTCGAGACAACTATGTAATCTCTACTAAGGTTGGTAGGGGCTTAAGAAAGTTGTCACAAGACGACAGTGATTCCAGATCAGAGTTTCCTGGATTCTTTCTGAATGCCGCTCCTTATGATACCTATTGGGATTTTAGTTATGATGGCGTCAGAAAATCTTTTGAAGGTAGCCTACAAAGGATGGGATTAGACAAAGTAAACATTTTGTATATTCACATGTTGCCTGAACATTATGATGAAGTTTTGAATAGTGCTTATCCGGCAGTACAACAGTTAAAAAGTGAAGGTCTAGTTGATGCAATTGGGATTGGAATTGATTTTGTCAAACCTTTGGTAGATTTTCTAAAAACTGAAGCGGAATTTGACATATTCATGTTGGCTGGTAGATATACTTTACTTGATAACACTGCTTTGAATGAGCTTATGCCTTTATGTAAAGCACGTAATGTAAGCCTGTCTCTCGCTGGTCCGTATAACAGTGGCATATTAGCCGCAGGACTGAAAGACGAATTAACTAAGGAATCTAAGTTCTTTTATGAAAATGTGTCCCTGGAAGTTCTCAAACATGCGCAATCAATCAAATCAGTTTGTGATAATTATCAAGTGCCACTTAAGGCCGTAGCTCTACAGTTTGGAACTGCTTCAGATGTGGTAGCCGCAACGGTTCCAGGTGCCAGAAAAGCTACAGAAGCTTTAGATAATGCACAAATGATTGATTTAAAAATCCCTAATCAACTCTGGGGTGAACTTAAATCAAAAAATTTAATTCCTGTAAATTGCCAAACACCTTAAACATAAAATAAGCTCTATTTTTAAATCCGATTATAATCACGTTTATGCTATACTTCAAATTGTCATACGTCTGGTATTAGACTGGTAAATAACAAATCTGAGGCATTAAATTAAAACAATGATTGAGTTAATTCAAAATGGCAATGTGACATCTCCTTTAGGTTTTTTGGCTGGGGGCACATATGCTGGATTAAAAGCTCCGGGTGATGAAGTGCTCGACTTGGGAATTCTTATTTCAGAGAGCCAAGCCTCTATTGCTGCAACATTTACAACGAATAATGTGCCATCTCCATCAGTAGTCTTAAGCAAAGAAAGAGCAGTGAGCGATACTGTTATCGGTGTTATTGCAAACAGTGGTAGTGCTAATTGTTGTGTAGGTTCACAAGGTTATGAAGATGCCAAAGAAATGTCTGCATTAGCTGGTGGCCATTTGAGTGTTAATCCGGAAGACATGTTGGTGTGCAGTACAGGTGTAATTGGGGTGGAGTTGCCGATGGCTCTTATTAGGCAGAATATAGGTAATATAAAGGCCACTTCAGATGGAGGCCATGACTTTGCTAAAGCAATTATGACAACTGATACACGGAGTAAAGAATTAGCGATTTCTTTCGATGTGGGTGGTAAAAAAGTAACTATCGGTGGAGCTGCAAAGGGCGCAGGCATGATACATCCAAACATGGCTACTATGCTTGCTTTTATAACTACCGATGCGTCAGTAGGAAAAGCATTTTTGCAAAAATCATTAAGTGAATCGGTAGGGCAATCGTTTAATATGATTGATATTGATAATGATCAAAGCACAAATGATACGGTTTTAGCTTTATCTAATGGAAAATCTGGTACTGATGAAATTGATGAAAATTCACCATATTCAAATATCTTCAAAGAAGGACTCACTTATGTGTGTGTTGAATTGGCAAAGGAAATAGTAAGGGATGCCGAAGGAGCTCAAAGGATGATGGAGGTGACTGTGGATGGGGCAGTATCAGTTGAAGATGCCGCGAAAGCTGCTAGAGAAATATCCACTTCAATGCTTGTAAAAACCATGCTTCACGGTGGAGACCCAAACTGGGGCAGATTAATGATGGCTATAGGTAAAAGTGGGATAAAAATTAAAGAGTCAAAAATAGATATATATATTAATGAAATACAGATAGTTCATGAAGGTCAAACCATTTCATTTTTTAAGGATGCTGTAGTCAGTGCAATGAATGCGTCAGAAGTTAAATTTGGTATATCACTCAATGTGGGTGATGCCTCAGCTACTGCTTGGGGTTGTGATTTAACAGAAGAGTATGTGGTGTTTAATTCAGCATATAGTACGTGAAATATACCCTAGTTGAGCTTTTAGATTATGCAGTATCAAGAAGATTCCGTAAATTTATATTCATCTAATTTAGATGCTAATGCTGATATGCCAGGTAAAAACAAACAAGTAGCACCGAACAATTCGCAGCGGATAAACAACTCAAGCCGTTCACTAGTAGTAGTTAAGATTGGCGGTAGCACATTTGGATCCGATGATACGACAGTTGCTGACCTCGTTAAGTTGCAAAAACAAGGTTTCCAACCCGTTGTTGTTCATGGTGGAGGTAAGGTCGTCAGTGAATGGCTAAAAAAGCAGGGAATACGACCGAAATTTATACGAGGTCTACGCGTAACCGATAAGAATACATTGGATGTTGTTGTGGGAGTTTTAACTGGGTTAGTTAACAAGAACCTTGTAGGGGAAATTGTATTACGTGGAGGTAAGGCCGTTGGGCTTTCTGGAGTTGACGGAGGAATATTAAAAGCCGATGCGGAAAATCCAGAATTAGGGTTTGTAGGTACTATTAAAAAAGTTGATGTTAGCGCTCTTTTAGATATATTAGACGGAGGCAGTATACCTGTTTTAGCGCCAGTTGCGATAAAGCAGGGCAGTGGAGACGATCCTATTCAACTATTGAATATTAACGCCGACATTGCAGCTGGTGAGGTGGCAGCAGCTCTTAAAGCCGACAGGTTAATCATGTTAACCGATGTTCCTGGAGTCCTTGACTCATCGAGAAGGGTTATACAAAGACTTAGTCAAAAACAAGCTAAAGGATTAATTGAATCAAACATTGTGGCCGGTGGAATGGTTCCGAAATTAGAATCTTGTATTAAGGCGCTCGAAGCAGTAAAGGAAACCTTTATTGTTGACGGTCGTAAGCCACATATTCTTCTTGAATGTTTTGACAAAGAGACTGGAAATTCCTTTAATAATGGAACCAGAGTCGGTTAAATCAGAAAATTAAAACTTTCTTTGAAAGTTACATTTTTAACTAAGTTCATCATATACTTGGCAGTTAAGTTTGATTTTATAGGAGAAAAAAATGGCTGATTGGAGATCCAAAGAGGCTAAATACTACATGAAAGTGGTTAATCGCCAATCCATTGTAATTGTGAAAGGTGAAGGTACTCGGGTGTGGGATGATGAAGGTAAGGATTATCTAGATTTCACCGCTGGATGGGCGGTAAACAATATTGGGCATGCTAATCCTGTTATTACCGAAGCTATACAAACCCAGGCCAGTCAACTTTTACAAACATCTAATCAGTTTTTTACTATACCGCAGCTCAAATTAGCGGAACTATTAGTAGAAAACAGTTGTATGGATAAAGTGTTTTTCTGCAATAGTGGAGCCGAAGCGAACGAAGGTGCTATAAAGTTAATCCGCAAATGGGGGAAAATAAATAAAAACGGGCCAGGGGAAATTATCACAGCGTACAAATCATTTCATGGTAGGACTATGAATATGGTGGCAGCAACCGCTCAGCCAAAATATCAAGAAGCATGGGCTCCGATTCCTACAGGTTTTACACATGTAGATTTTGATGACATTACTCAGATAAAGAATGCAACTAATGAAAATACTGTTGCTGTGATGCTCGAGCCAGTTCAAAGCGAAGGTGGCGTTAATATCCCGTCGCCTGACTATCTGTTGAACGTAAGGAAATGGTGCGATGAAAACAACTTACTTTTAATATTTGATGAAGTATCAACAGGATTAGGGAGGATTGGATCATTGTTTGGGTATGAATTATTTGGTGTGGAGCCAGATGTTTTAACTCTCGCTAAAGGCTTGGGAGGCGGAGTTCCAATAGGTGCATTTCTATGTAATCTAAGAGCGAACGTACTCGAACCAGGTGACCATGGATCTACATTTGGAGGCAATGCATTGACGTGTGCTGCTTCTGAAGCTTCAACAAGATTTATTATTGAAAAAGATGTGCCGGAAAATTCCAGAAATGTTGGTAAGTATATGAAAGACCAATTAGAAAACCTCAGATCGAAACATGAGATCATATCTGATGTGCGAGGCATTGGGTGTTTAGTTGGTGTTGAGTTTTCAGCTGATATAGCAGGCAAGTTATTATCTGCTTGTAACGATAATGGATTGCTGTTAAATGTTACTGCGACCAATATAGTACGCTGGATGCCTCCATTGACGGTCACTAAAGAAGAAGTAGATGAGGCTATAGAAAAGTTCGACAAAGCTTTGGATACTGCGAAGGTGTAATACATTGAATTGGAAAGATTTACAAAAATCCGGATCTTCGGTTTTTGCTGGGGCTCTATCCGGTGGTTTAGATAGCTGCACTATTACCCATTGGCTTGCTCAAAAAGGTATTAAAGTGCATGCATTCACAGTTGATATAGGTCAACCAGATGAAGAGGATATCAACTCAATAGCAGATCGAATGAAGGGCTGTGGGGCATATAAAGTTGATATTTTGGACGCTAAAGATATTTTGGCACAGTCAGCTTTAAAACTTTTGCAAAGCCAAGCTAGATATGAGGGCGGATATTGGAATACAACTGGTATCGCTAGACCCGTTATTGTTTCAACAATTCTCAACGCTATGGCTGAAAGTAAAATAAAGATTTTTTTCCATGGTGCTACCGGCAGAGGAAATGATCAAGTTAGGTTTGAGCTGGCAGCAAACATGCTTGATCCGTCTGTTTCGGTTTATGCTCCTTGGAGAGATCCTGAATTTCTTGAAAGCTTCCCTGGTAGGCAAAGTATGCTTGATTATTGTGAATCAAACAATTTACCAATAAAAGCCAGATCTGAATCCAGGTATTCGACAGATGCCAACTTTGTAGGCTTATCTCATGAGGCAGGCGATTTAGAGGATGTTTCTATCCCGTCAGATTTTGTGACGCCTGTAATGGGAGTTATTCCTGAGAATGCGCCAGTCACGCCTGAAACAGTAACCATTGAATGGGCTCAAGGTGTACCAATCAAAATTGATACTAAACCTTTAAATTTGACTGAAATGTTTCTTGAGTGCAACAAAATTGGTGGACGGAATGGAATTGGAATTAATACGCATGCAGTAGAAAACAGATTTGTAGGTATTAAATCCCGGGGTATATACGAGGCACCAGGCATAGAAGTCTTGGGCCAGTCGTTAGAATATCTATTACAGTTCATTTTGGATAGACGAGCAAGGGAATTCTATGATCAAGTTTCTGCTGTAGTAAGCAGACAGCTTTATCAGGGATATTGGTTAGATTTAGCTACAACTGCAGCCTTATCTTCTCTTGATCCAATAATGCGATTAGTTAATGGGACAATAAAAGTACGCTTATATAAAGGGAACGTTTTGTTTGAATCTGCTGCTACAGGTGTATCTGAAATGCCTCATTCACTTTACACCGATGATTCTTCAATGGAAGCAATAGGAAACTATGATCACTCAGATGCTGAAGGATTATTAAAGATATATGGGCTATCTGCCAAGAATTTTGGTAACAGCCAATATAATTCCACCGGGAGATAAATTTGCCTGAGGTGAATAAAGAGACGCAATCGCAAATAATCTCCCTTGTCAGTGACTTTGTTCTCCGCGATGTTTTGCCAGTCGTTAAAGACCTCGAAGCCAAAGATATTTACCCAGAAGATTTAATTGACCAGATGGCAGATTTGGGCTTATTTGGAATTACAATTCCTCAAGAATATGGCGGAATGGGACTAGACCACACGACGTTCGCAATGATTTTTGAGGAACTTTCTAAAGGGTGGATGAGTTTGACAGGACCCTTAGGGACCCATCATGTTATGGCTTCCATTATCTCTAATTTTGGCACGCCGAGCCAGAAAGATACATGGCTTCCTAAGATGGCCTCAGGTGACATTAGAGGTGGCTTGGGATTAACTGAACCAAGTGGTGGAAGTGACATACAATCCATACAAACAAAAGCTGTTAAAAATGGTAATCATTACAAGATTACTGGATCTAAAATGTTTATTACTAATGGAGACCATGGCCACGCGTTTGCCATATTAGCCAAGACTGATGAAAAGGCTAATCCACCATATAAGGGCATGAGTTGTTTTATCGTCAGTAAAGATATTCAGGGATTTTCGGTTGGGAAGAAACTAGATAAATTAGGATATAAAGGTGTGAGCACCTGCGAACTTATATTTCAAGGTGTTAACGTTCCTGAAACTGAGTTGGTTGGTCAAGTTGAAGGTAAGGGTTTTACTCAAGTATTATCTGCTTTAGAATCCGGGAGAATTAATGTAGCTGCCAGAGCTGTTGGGGTGGCTCAAGCAGCTTTTGAGGCAGCAATAAAATACAGTCAAACCCGTGAAACTTTTGGAAAGCCAATATCATCTCATCAAGCCATCCAATTAAAGCTCGCTGATATGGCTACCAAGATTCAAGCTGCACGTTTATTAACTTATGAAGCGGCTAAAGATAAAGACAACGGGAAACGGGTAGATTTACAGTCTGGAATGGCAAAATTGTTTGCGAGTGAGATGTGTGCTGACGTTGCATTGGAATCGATGCGTATACATGGGGGTTATGGATATATAAAAGATCTTCCTGTCGAAAGGTATTATAGAGATGCGCCGTTAATGATCATAGGTGAGGGTACAAATGAGATACTTAGTTTATTAATAGCCAAGCGACTATTAGATGAATATAAGCTATGATTTACCGTGATAACTAAATTAATTATGGGAAAAACAATCTACGACAGCAAAGACACATTTGGCGGGTATTTTGAAGATTTTTCTGTTGGAAATGTTTATAAACACTGGCCCGGGAAAACTATTACTGAGTCTGATAATCATCTATTTTCTCTTATAACAATGAACACTAGTCCATTGCATATCGATGAAAACTATATGCTAAATCACAAACATGGGAAGATATTAGTCTGTGGTCCATTAGTGATTAGTTTGATAGTAGGGATGAGTGTTTCAGACACATCAGGCAAAGCTGTTGCAAATTTGGAGTATGAGTCAGTAAAACATTTGGATCCGGTTTTTATTGGGGATACCATTTATTCTCAGAGCGAGATTCTGGACTGTACTCAAACAAGTGATAAAAAACATGGAATTGTGTACATGGAATCAGTTGGTATTAATCAACACGATGAGAAAATATTAAGTTTGAGACGAAGATTTTTAGTGCCTTGTAAGCCGGATGGAGTTTAATCTAATGATGAAAAAAGGTAAATCCAACTTTACAGTTTCAATCAGCTACGATAAACGATTATATAAGTATGATATTAGGGGTTCACAAGCCCATGTACATATGTTGTCTAAGGTTGGAATCATCAGCGAACCGGATGCCAATGAAATAAATAAAGGCCTTGACTTAATTCGGGAAGAAATTGAAAGTGACAAATTTCAATGGCATGCAGATTTTGAAGACGTCCACATGAACATAGAAAAACGCCTAACAGAGATTATCGGTGACGTTGCTGGCCAAATTCATACAGCCAGATCTAGGAATGACCAGGTTGCACTCGATATGCGTTTGTTTGTTAAAGACTCGACGGTTGAGATCCTGGGTTACATCTATAGTTTAATAGACATATTAATAAATATAGCTGAATCAAAAGGCAAGATAGCAATGCCTGGTTACACTCATTTGCAGAGGGGGCAGCCTGTTTTACTTTCTCATCATTTATTAGCGTACGTTGAGATGTTAACTAGGGACGCGGAGCGATTTTGGCAAGTGTTACATGCTTCAGACGTAATGCCATTGGGCAGTGGCGCAATTGCTGGATCTCCATATCCTTTGGATAGGGAATTCGTAGCAAAACAACTCGGTTTCCATCGAGTATCTCGAAATAGCATGGATGCAGTATCTGACAGAGACTTTCTTCTAGATTTACTGTCAGCATCTTCTATATCAATGATGCATTTATCCAGGTTAAGTGAAGAATTAATCTTGTGGTCATCTGATGAATTCGATTTCATTAAAATGTCAGATGAATACACTACTGGCAGTAGCATGATGCCACAAAAGCGCAACCCTGATTACGCTGAGCTAACGAGAGGACGGACTGGACGAGTATATGGAAATTTGATTGCTCTCCTCACTACAATGAAAGGTTTGCCATTAACTTACAATCGAGATTTACAAGAAGATAAAGAAGCTGTTTTTGATACGGTTGATACGTTGCTAGGATGCTTAGATGCGTGCGGAGGTATGATGTCAAACATTGCGATAAACAAGATAGCAATGAGGAATGCTGCTGAAAAGGGCTCTTTACTGGCGACTGACTACGCTGATTATTTGGTTTCAAAAGGCCTACCATTTAGAAAGGCCCATCAAGTTGTTTCATCAATCTCAGATAAAGCCATTTCTGATAATGTTGATTTGAAAAATTTTACGTTGACTGAATTGAAAAAATACTGTGAACTCTTTGATAACGACGTGTTTTTGATAAATGTTGATTCATCTATCGAGGCCAGGAACGTGTTTGGAGGTACTGCTACAAACCGGGTTAACGATGCTATATCGCACAATAAATCATTTATAAAAGAACAGCTGGCGCAAGCAGAAAAATTATATGGCGTAGAACTAGTGGCCAGGATTAATGAAATACAATCTTCAACAGGTCGCTAATAAAATAAAAAAAGGTAAATGAGATTCCTCAACGTATAAAAATTGCTCCCTCAATGCTTGCTTCTGATTTTAGTAAACTCGGATCTGAAATAACCGAGGTGACAAAAGCGGGCGCAGACTGGATTCACTTAGATGTTATGGATGGACAGTTTGTTCCGAATTTAACTTTTGGTCCTCCAGTTATTGCTTCACTTAGGAAGTATAGCAACTTGCATTTCGATATCCATTTAATGACTAAGAACCCGGATGATTTAATTTCACCGTTAATAGATGCTGGAGCTGATTCAATAACTCTACATCTTGAGGCTTCAACAAATCTTCAAGACGTTATTAGCGAAGTTATATCCCATGGTTGTAAAGTCGGAGTTGCTATAAATCCTGCAACGCATGAAGAAGAGATATTACCATTTTTGCCTGAACTAGACCTGGTATTAGTTATGAGTGTTGTTCCTGGCTATGGAGGACAATCATTTATTCCAGACTCAATTGATAAAGTAAAACGCGTTAGTCGTATCATAGATGGTGTAAATAAAGACATTGAAATTCAAGTAGATGGGGGAGTTTCAACAGAGAACTCTCAGGCTTTAATAGAAGCTGGCGCTACAGTTTTGGTGGCTGGATCGTTTCTTTTTTCGGATAAAGATGAAATGTCAAATTCAATATTGGGATTAAGAGGCAATTCAGGTTTAGTTTAATTATGTAAAAATTCAGGAAATGCACGGATTTGCTGATTACATTTTGCCTATGATCGACGTTTAATACATTGATAAGATAGAAAAATATATCAGCAAATCAACTTCCATCCAGCTCCAAGGAAAAAGACATCTGGCCATATCAAAAATTAAGTAATTCTTTTGGGCACTAATTAATTTCTTTTACAATTTCACTTAAAATGTTCCAAGTTTCATCTAGCTCTTGATTATGATCTTCACCTATTGGAAATGCCATGGCTAATATTTCAGTAGCTCCAGCAGTGTGATATCGCTCCAACTTCTTTTTAACTTCAGATTTATTACCTATTATTGCGACGTCTGATATGCAAGAAGTATTTTCAAGATCGAGTAGCCGCTTGTAGCTGGGAAACTTTTTATAGAAACCAAATTGTTTATTTACGGCCTCTATAGCCTTTTCTGTGTCATTAGTAATTGCAATAGGTATTCCAACAAGAATTTTTGGAGACGGCCTTTCTGATATTTGAGCAGACCTCGTTATTTTTGGAACTATATCTCTTTCAAGTACCGTTGGTCCTGCCATCCATGTTATTGTTCCATCTGCATATTTCCCAGATGCATCTAACATTTTTGGTCCGAGTGCAGCAAAAAACAGTGGAAATTTTGAGAATGTTGGCAGAGCTATGGTCCATTCAGCCCTGTAAAATTGACCCGTAAAGTCTACTGAAGAACTTTCATTTAGTTGGTTTATTATCGACAAATACTCCATTGCATGTTGAGCGAGGTTCTCGTATTTAAGGCCGAAAGAACTCTGCATGATTATTTTGTGGGATAAACCTAGCCCAAGTGATAACCGGCCGCTTGCAGCTATTTGCACCGTCATAGCTTGCTGAGCCATGACTAAAGGATGTCGTGTGAAGATAGGTATTACTGCTGTGCCCATCTGTATCTTACTAGTATTATTACTTGCCAATCCGATAACGGTTAACGCATCTACATTGTTTAATTGTGGATACCAAATACCGTCAAATTCAAGTTGTTCTGCTTTAATTGCAGCGTCGACTAGTCCATTCACGCCTGTACCTGAAGGACCCTCGCCAATGAAAACGGAAATCCTCAATTTTTTAATTTTAAAATCTCCTATTATTTATATTGTGTTTGCAGAATAACACAATGATAGTATGGAAAGTATATGGGTAAAAAAATAATACTGGGAATAGAAACATCCTGCGATGAGACCGCTGCAGCAATTGTTGATTCCGGCATAAAAATAATTTCTAATGTTGTCGCGTCTCAAGCAAGCCTACATGCTACGTTTGGTGGAATTGTTCCAGAGGTTGCCTCAAGACAGCATATCTTAGCGATATCTACGGTTATAAATACTGCAATGACTGAGTCTGGAATGAAGATAAATGACCTCGATGGGATCGCAGTAACTTATGGACCTGGGTTGGCAGGCTCGTTATTGGTTGGGTTGAACGCGGCGAAAGGACTGGCATTTGGATCTTCAGTGCCTTTATTGCCAGTAAATCATCTTGAAGGACATGTCTATGCAACATGGTTGAATGAATCTTTTAACTCAGAGGAAACCGAATTTCCTTTGCTATGTCTGATTGTTTCAGGTGGGCATACGGACCTTGCGCTTATGACTGGTCATGGGCAATTTAAATTAATAAATAAAACTAGAGACGATGCTGCGGGAGAAGCCTTCGATAAGGCTGCTAGAGTATTAGGGCTAGGCTACCCTGGAGGACCTGAGATTCAAAATGCTGCTGAAAAGGCTGAAGGAACAGAGAAACCTTTTCCCAGACCAAAAGTAAAAAATTCTAACGATTTTTCTTTTAGTGGATTGAAAACATCTTTAATACAACGAGCAGTCGATAAAAATATCTATCCGAGAAATAATGAAACATGTGTTGAGTCAGGACTAATTAATGAGATCGCTTTTGCTTTCCAAGAAGCAGTTGTGGACACTTTAGTTGATCGTACACTTAAAGTTGCCTCAGAGCTTTCTGTGAAAGGAATTATTGTTTCCGGAGGAGTTGCAGCTAATTCTTGTCTTAGAACACGTATTGAACAAAAATCACCTTTGCCAGTTGTAATGCCTAAGCCGGCTCTATGTACTGATAATGGCGCGATGATAGCTTCTGCAGGATACTTTAAATTCAAGGAAATGCCCGCAACAAAATGGGATTTAGATATTGCACCAGGACTTAGAATAGGCGAATCCTTGGTCTAATTAAGGTATAAATAGTTCACTTTCTGAAAAAACAATAAGCTTTGCACCGGATTCAGCTGCCTCCTCAATTAGAGCAACTGCTTTTCGAATTGTTTTTTCCTTGTCAAGAAAGATTGGAGCTTGTTGAATAATAGCAACTTTAATCATTTCTAATTCGTTAATGTGTATACCTGGTTCGAATACCTGTTTTTATGTTTAACTGTATTTCTTCGGTCAGAATTTGATCTACTTGTTTCAACAAGAGATTTTCCTTTATATATTGATTCTACGAATGATAATGCGTCAATTTTTGATTGCTTGCCGGTGAGTGTAACCTGGTAATTTATGTTGGAGCTTAAATTGAAAACAAGGATTGAATTCCTGTTTAACATTGTTTTATCAACGAAAAAGTATATGCTTAATATCCAGATTATCCCAGAAAGTAACCAAGCTAATACGTCATTATTGATTAACCTCCAAACAATTAATCCAACTAACATAGAAATGATAAACCAAAAGATATTGGAAAAATTTCTATGTTCAGAAATAACAGTTGTTGATACAACATCAGCCAAGCTAAATATGATAGATTCCTGATAATCAGAGGATCGTTTTAATTCAATGGAGCTGTCGTTTAATACTACGCTGTTGGAACCAAGATGTTCTTTTTTTACAAGACCTTTATTTGCGTCTAGAATTACTGTCATTGTTTTTCTCAGATTTCATTTAATTAATAACAAAAAGATTTTTATGTAAACCGTTTTCTATTATAATCACGATAACAAATTTTTGTAATTATAATAGCGATAAAAGGAGTTTTCTGTGGAGAGACCGATATTTAAGACTATTGGCAGTAAAGTGGAAGAGATAGACACCCCTGCATTGTTAGTTGACCTAGATGCATTTGAATCAAATATACAATCTGTTCATTCTTACTTTCAAAATCAAGAAGCTAAAATACGCCCTTTTGTTGGTGTGCATAGATGCCCGGCTCTAGCAAATATACAGATGCAATACAGTGGACATAATGGTGGCGTTGCCGTTGGGACAGTTAGCCAAGCTGAGACATTTATAGCTAATGGTTTTCAGGACACATTGATTACCGGTAAATTAGTGACAGCTGACAAAATACAATTGGCTTGCTCACTGGCACAGAGAGCAAGCATAACCGTGACAGTCGATAGTCAAGAAAACTTAAAGGATCTCTCTGGTATAGCAAGTTCCAGAGGAGTCACTTTATCAGTTCTTATTGAAATAAGTTCACCAAATGGATTTACTGGCGTGTCTGATTCACAATATGCACTTGATTTGGTCAAGAAAGTTACAGAGTACGACGGCACAGACTTTCAGGGTTTGATCTTGGCCTACAGCCCCACCATGAGTGGAATCAAATCTGATGAAGTTATTGATTCGCTTAAGCCGCTATTAGACGTGAAATCTTTAATAGAATCAAACGGTATTCCTGTCAACACAGTCTCAGCTGGCTCTACGAGCAATTATGATTTGATAGCCAAAGTTGATGGTATTAATCAAGTTACGGCAGGGGCTTACGCGTTGATGGATGTATTAAATAGTGAGTATCAATCGTCGCTTAAGCCTGCTGCGATGGTTGTCGGTACGGTAGGCAGTTTGCCGCGCGATGGTTTAATAATTGGTGATGCTGGAATGAAAACTAATGGTAATGATATTGGCTTGCCAAGAATAATGAATTATCCAGATGCAGAAATCATGTATCTTAGTGCGGAGCATTGCAACATTATTACTACTAAAGTAAAAACCCCGATTTCAAGAGGAGATAAGCTATTCTTTCAGCCTTATGATGTTGGTGTTACTGCCAATTTGTTTGATTTCATAATGCTTATCAAAGATGGTGAATTACAGAGTATTCTAGACGTAACTGCAAGAGGCAGATACAGGTAAAAGTTTTTTAAGGAGACGATATGGATCATTACAGACCCAGTGTTGGCACAAAGATTAGTGAATTGGATACACCATGTTTGATTTTGGATCTGGATGCATTGGATCATAATTTCGACAGGATGTCAGAGACATTTAAAGACACCAAGGTCAAGCTTAGAGAACATACAAAAAATATTAAAAGTCCAGCGTTGGCGCATATGCAAATACGTAAGGGTGGGACAGTCGGAGGTGTATGCTCCGCCAAAGTAGCTGAAGCTGAAGTCATGGTTGAAGGTGGCATTGCGAGTGTATTAATCCCTAATCAAGTTGTAACTGAAGACAAAATAAAAAGATTGTGTGTTTTAGCAGGCCGAGCTGACGTCACTGTTTGTGTCGACTCAGAGGAAAATGTACGTGATATATCTAGGATTGCCTCTAATTTGAATGTGAAAGTTGGTATTGCAATTGAGGTGGATACAAATATGGATAGGGGGGGCGTTCGTAGTGTTGAGCAAGGTGTTCATATAGCGAGCATTGCTAATCAACTAAGTGGATTAAACTTTAGAGGCGTGATGAGTCACTCTGCAATGTTTGGAGTGCCCAAAGATGATGAATTCAAAAATGATGAAGCTATAAAGTATTATAAAAAAACAGTCGAACTCGCAGATGCTATACGAGCAAAGGGTATAGAATTTGACATGGTTTCCTCAGGAGAGACTTTTTCTTATGATATGGCACCATTTGTTGATGGCATCACTGAGGTTGAAGGTGGTATGTATGCACTTATGAGCACAATGCTGTCATATATGGACGGTCATTTTAAATACGCCGCCAAAATTTTAGGCACAGTTGTTAGTCAACCTAAATCTAATCTAGCAGTGGGTGATATAGGATATCGTTCAATCGCATCCTCACTTAATACAGATGACCCGTTTTTGGAAGGATATGATGAGGTTGTATTCACATCGATGCATGATGAAGCATGTTTATTAACTTCTAAAGGCGAAATGCCATTAACTGTTGGTGATAAATTTATGCTTAGATGCCCTCAACAAGATTTAACTGTTAATAGATATGATAACTATATCGCTGTTAGAAACGGGGTTGTTGAACAGGTAATTTCAATACCAGGTCGTGGTTGCCATAATTAGTTTGGTAATCTTAGATTTATAAATTCGACACGTACTCATAGGCAGTTGTAGCCGCCATGGAACCCTGAGCAGCAGCAGTAATTGTCTGCTTGAGGTCTCCGGAAGCATCTGTTAAATCTCCTGCGGCTATAAGTCCAGACACATTAGTGTTCATGAATTTATCTACAATTACTTCGTCTGACTCATTAACCTTCGCACCGAGGTGTAGAGGTAATTCTTTACGAGGATCTGCTCCAATTTCGATAAATAGCCCGTCAACATCTAATGCGTCTTGATTCTTGTATGAGTTATCCAGTTTGATTCCAGTCAACCCTTTAGCATCATCTCCAAGCAACTCAATGACGTTCGTGTTAAAAACACGTTCAATATTTGTGGCAGCATCCAATTGACGAAGATTGGCTGCTTCTGGGCGGGTAAAATTTGATTTACGATAAATCAAATAGACTTTATCTGCATATTTACTAATTAAGACGGACCCTTTTACAGCTGAGTCACCGCCTCCTACTACAGCTACTGTATTGCCTTTATGCATAGGAGCATCACAGGTAGAACAGTACGATACACCTCTACCTGTCCAATCCTGTTCGTGGTCAAGCCATAATGAACGTCGTTCCCTTCCTATTGCCAGTATTACAGACCTGCCTCTATAGATTTGATCTGATTCTCCTGCGATTTGGAAAACACCAGATTCTTTCTGTGAAGTTCCATTAACGTTCGAAATCACCAACTTATCGTCGATTATGGGAACGTTATACTTTTCAGCATGTTCTCGAAATTTCATCATAAGGTCAAAGCCATCAATATCTGGATATCCTGGGTAATTTTCTATTAATCCGCCTGTGGCAGTTTCGCCCCCAAATGTTGTTCCAACAATGATTGCCGACATTTGATATCGAGCAGCATACATTCCTGCTGCAAAGGCAGCAGCTCCTTGCCCACCTATAACTACATCATAAATTGTGTTTTCATAATTCATATCTATTATTCTATTAAATTAATGTATCAATTCATACATTCAAATTGCTGTAAGTAACAATTAGGCATATCATAGGATTTTGTGACAATATCTCAAAAACTCTTCGCTGATTGTTATGACTTGTTAAATCAATTAGTAGAGTGGCGCATATTTTCTTATCGGCAAAATACCGCGGGCCAGGCAGCTGGTCTTGTCTTAGAAATAGGTTTCGGAACTGGTTCAAATTTAAAGTACTATCCTGATTCTGTAGAAATCACTGCTTTAGAACCAAATCCTTACATGTTTAAAAAAATCCTCGATAGAGCTTCAAAATCTAATAAAGATGTTACTGTTATTCAAGGATATGGAGAGAATATACCGTTTAAAGACGAGGCCTTCGATACCGTAGTTGTAACCTTGGTTCTATGTATGGTCTCTGATGTAGAAAAGGTTGTTTCGGAAATAACTCGCGTATTAAAACCTGGAGGTAAATTTTACTTCTACGAGCATGTATCATCAAAATCTTATGTTGGAATGCGGTTTCAATCTTTTCTAAATCCTTTATGGAGCTTTATCACTACAGGGTGTAATTTGACCAGGGATATAGAAAGGATTATCAAGGGAGCTGGGTTCGACGAGGTAAAGTCTAGAAAGTTTACGATAAGATTTGGTACTCCAATTTCTCTTCCCAATGTTGTAGGAGTTGCTACAAAAATAAAAAATATGTAGGATAAACTCACTTTAGCTTACCTATATCTTAAAGAAAGATAAGAATTTTAAAACCAGGACCTCACATGACAATTAAAATATATTCAGCCTTATTAATTTTCTCACTAATCTTTCTGGCAAGTTGTTCTGAGCCAGAAATCAATAATGGGGAGGTTAGCCAGTCAGGCAGTGAATATCTGGTTCCAACCGCAACTCCATTTAGTACAGCTGACTGTGAACCTTACGGTTCTTTCACACTTTTAGAAGGAAAAATGTTTAATGAACGACAAAGACATGCCTGGGTAACTTTGAGCGATGGACAAATTTTGTTGACTGGCGGGCGTGGTAAGGGCGGCGCACGTGGACCGAGAGTATTTCCTCATTCAGAAATTTTTAACGTTAATACCGGTCAATGGACCGAATCTGGCGATATGATTACAGAAAGACAAGACTTTGCAATGTTTTCTTTAAATGACGGCAGAGTTCTTGTTGCCGGTGGGCAAGACATTCAAATGGAAGCTATGAAAAACAGTGAGGTATGGGATGAGAGCGGCAACTGGACCAAGGTAGGAAAATTAAACGATTCTCGAGAAAGGGGAGCTGCGGTTAAATTAAGTGACGGCAGAGTCTTGTACACAGGAGGCAAAAACGATCGTTTAGGAGACAACACGACCACCGAGATATTTGATCCTAATACGAATGAATGGGAGCTTTCAGGTGACATGAACCAAAAAAGATCCATACATACTGCTACGGTACTTAAAGATGGCCGTGTGATTGTTATTGGAGGAGGCAAACATAGGGAAGGACCTTATTACTCTAGTGCTGAAGTATGGGATCCTGAGACAGAGACTTGGGAATATACAGGCTCAATGAGATTGGCGCGCGTGCAGCATACAGCAACCTTGCTGGACGATGGAAGGGTTCTTGTGGTTGGAGGAGTAGGAGAAAAGGTTGAAGGAGTGGATACCTCTATTCGTGCATCCACCGAGATTTGGGATCCAGCTACTGGTATATTTGAGCCAGCTGCGTCAATGGGAGATGCTCGAACAGAGCATGAAGCCACACTTTTGTCAGATGGCAGGGTATTGGTAACAGGAGGATTATTGCCCCGAGCTGAGGTTTACGACCCTGATACTGATACATGGTATTCAACCGGACCGATGATAGAGACTAGATATAGACATCTAGCGTTGAAACTTAACGATGGTACGGTGATTTTAAGTGGTGGCCAAGCAGATAAATATGTTCATATAACAGCTGAAACATTTGAGGCACCGGTTTTTGATACAACAAAAGCATGCATCGTTGGAATACAAGGAAAAGTTTCGCCTCTACTGGCTCTCGATGACCCTGGTTCTGGAGAGGTTGACGAAGAAGGGAATGTTTATGCCGAAGGTGAATTAAATGAATTGGGCAGTGTGGAAGCACATTCCGCTCGGTTCTCTGAGTTGGAAGAATCTGGACTTTCAGAATCAGATCTTGTGTTTGCAGACCCTGTTATAGCAGAGCCTGGCGATGATGTGATTGTGCCTTTAGGTACTCCAGCTACCATAAGACTTGGTCAAGGCCTTGGTAGCCCTTCAATGGACGCAAACGGAACATTAGTGAGATTCAAAGAATTGGTTGCAAACTCAGATGAAGAAGGCGTTATTGTTAAAGTCAATTTACGTTCCAGTGGATGGGATATGGGCGACATGGACTTAGTTATTGCTCCAGGAGAAAGCGGGCCCGGGGTGACAAGTTTTACAAGGGTATGGCTTGGACTTTTGGGAGTATCAACAAATGAAGCTGGTGAAACAACTGCTACAATAGTTGTATTCGAGCCAAATAAAAAATAATTATTATTTTACTAATAATTCAGTCAAAGCATCGTCTATAAATTGAGTGTCAACCGGTGTTGTCACCATGGTTACTAGTTTGTATGGGATACATTTGCCCATACAAACTAGTATTAAAATAATTAGTTGCACTGTGCTATAAACTCGGACTTTCAGCATCATTGATAACAGATTGTGGCTCAATGACAATATCTAAGGTTCCTGTTGATAACATTTAGATTTTTGAACTCTATAAACTTCGATGTGCATGACTTCGTCTATAGATGAGAATTAACATTGGCCATTAGAAAAATCTTGGATCTTTTAAGCCTATACCAAACATTTGTGTTGGAGAGAGAGGCCATAATTGGTGAACCAATTGATTTAGTGTTCAGTTTTTTTTCTGATGCGTCTAATCTGGAAGTGTTAACTCCCAAATGGCTTAAATTCAAGATACTGACTGAGTTTCCGATAGTTATGAAACGTAATGTAAAGATAGATTACAAATTAAAGTTACATGGGTTTCCTATCAAGTGGCGTAGTGGTATCACAGCCTGGGAACCTCCGTATAGATTTGTGGATGAACAAATAAATGGCCCATACATAAAGTGGATTCATACTCATGAGTTTTCAGAATCAACAAAGGGCATACTGATAAAAGATAGGATCGAGTATCAAGTCCTTGGCGGAATGTTCACGAATTTTCTATATGTTGCTAAACAATTGGACCGTATTTTTGATTACCGTAAGAAAAAAATGGAAGAGTTTTTTAATAAAACTTGAACCTATATTTTAATCTAAGCGAGTTCTGTCCATGTTTCTGACCAAGCAAGACATGCTGAACTGGTTGGATGTCCGTCAAACAATTCTGGAAAAGAAGATCCAGTGGCTGGAATTTCATTCACTGTTAATTGAGCTTTGTTCGAAGGGATCATACAGCTATACACGCCAAGTTTGGGGGCAGTTTCTAAGAATCCTGCTGCTGCTTTCAAATAAAATGGTTCACAGATATCATGCCAATTCATCTGTATAGAGTCATTCAAAGAATCTATAGACTCTATCCAAAAGTTAATGCCATCTCCAGAACTTGAAAAATCTGCATCAATTATTGGGGTTTTAGGGTTCGAAAATTCTGAGTTTAATCCACTCTCTATTTTGTCTTGAATCCATCGAGTCATAGCGAAATTATCAGAGTAAATTCGGACTTCATTGTCTGTGGCATCACTCTGTATAAACAATACATGTCCTGGTCCACTAGGAGATTTTAATATACGCCAGTGAGTTGCATTAGTAGTAATTGGGCCATTAACTTCTTTTTTTAATCTAATAAAAGAATTTTCGCCAGTCAACAATATTTTATTTAGATCAAGGTTTGCTGAAGGAATTTTCTCTTGTGACATATTTATTTCCCTTTTTTAATAAAATTTAAAAATCTGTAATTATCCAGACATATATTTGGAAACTATTTTATAGTCTGACTCTGCGCCTTCTCTGTTTCCTAGAGCCCATCGACTCATGGCTCTATTATTATATGCATACCAGTAGTCAGAATCTATCTCAATAGCTTTTGTAAATTCTAAAATAGCGGCCTCATATTCATAATTGTCAGCTAATACCATGCCTCGATTGTTATAAGCTTCTCTGTAGTCGGGTTTAATTGTTAGAGCTTTGGCGAAATCCTCTAACGCTTTTCCTTTATCTACTGAGCGACGATATGCCACTCCTCTGTTATTAAATACCACAGGGTCAGATGGGTCTAATTGGATTGCTTTTGTTAAATCAGAGATTGATTCGATTAACTTTCCGGCATCTAGGTAGTGATTGCCTCGCATAACATATGCTTTATAATCTTCTGGGTTTTCGCTAATTATGTCCGTCATTTGTAATATAACTTTAGAATTATAGTCTTGATCACTCATTCTACTTTTCTTTGCATCATTCATTTCGTTGAGCATGTTAATTTATCCTGACTCTCATGGTGTATGTATTCAATTATGGGTCACTGGCATGATCGGAGTTGGTTTATGGTTTCTATCAGGTCACTTGTAATTTTTTCTTGATTAAATACGACTTTATCTGTGCCCAATTTGGCTTCATAAATTCCTCGAGCTTTATTTAAATCTGAACAAGCTTCGATAAGTCTACCTTCGTTAGCATATACAACTCCACGATTTCTCAATGCAGATGCGTAGTCAGCTTTTATTGATATAGCTTCACTAAAATCTTCTAAAGACCTCTCTACCATTCCTTCTTTGTAATATGCGAGAGCTCGACCATGATAGGCTAAATAGAGTTTTGGTAGGATTTTAAGTACAACATTGTAGCTTCCAATTGCTTCTTTATACATTGCTGAACTCAATAGGGATTGGGCTCTGAGGTAATCAAACAGAACGTCGCGAGCGACTTTTGAGGAGTCACTAATTTGCGCGGTTGGTTCAGTCAACTCCATAACTGGAGTCGTAGGGATAGCAATCAGATTAGAATTTGGTTCAATTGATGTATCTGTTGAGCAACTGAGCAACGTAAAACAACTCATCGCTGCTGAAAGCAAAACTAATAATATATATCTAAATTTAAAGCCAATCATATTGTTACTTGCAATTCGGTTCTTGAAATTTAAAGATCCTGTGTCTTTACAATTATAATCCGTTTACACTTAAGTTATGTCGTTTTAAAAATACAAAGTAAAATCTTTTAATAATAGAAACATTTGTGGGAGGTTTCAGATGATACGAAGCGTAAACGGAAAAGGACCGCAGGTTCACCCTAATGCATTTGTAAGTGAATTCGCATATGTTGTTGGGGACGTAGAGATTGGAGAAGGTTCCAGTGTTTGGCCAGGAACTGTTATAAGGGGTGATTCTGGGAAAATTGTTATAGGCAAAAACACCTGTATACAAGACAACTCTGTGGTTCATGGTGATCATGATGTTTCAATAGGGGACGACGTAGTTATTGGTCATCGGGTTTTATGTCATGGGAAAACGATTGGCCACAGGACCCTTTTGGGCAATGGGTGCATTGTAAATGATGGAGTTTCCATTGGTACCGATTGCATTATAGCTTCAGGAGCGATGGTGGTTGATCAAATGGAGATAAAATCTCACTCGGTTGTTGCTGGGCTGCCTGCAAGAACCAGACGAGAGACAACCCAGAAAGATAAGGATCTAATTAAAGGGTATCGGGATATATATGTAAAGAATACAAAAATGTATTTAGCTGAAAACTTAAACACATAAAGAAATTAAAATAAATTACATTTCTTTTGGAGCAGCCATTCCCATTAGGCTTAAACACCTATTTATTGTTAGTCTACTTGCTTCACATAACTTAAGGCGTGCTTTAGTTAACTCGAATTCCGAAGTGTCTGTAGATATTACCTTGCAATTTTGATAATACAGGTGGAACGCTGCAGCTAGTTCCTGTGCATAGTGTGCAAGGTGATGTGGTTCAAGTCTAAGAGATATTAAACGTATTATCTCAGGCATGTTTAGTATTTTCTTAATTAGATCCAATTCAGTTGAATGATCTAATAAATCAACATTACCGTTTAAAAAGTCAATCTTCTGTTGTTTTGCATTTCTAATAATGCTACAGATTCTTGCATGAGCATATTGGATGTAATAAACAGGATTGTCAGAAGATTTTTGCTTAGCTAGTTCTATGTCAAAGTCCAATTGACTATCTGCAGACCGGGAGAGAAAGAAGAATCTGCATGCATCAACTCCGACCTCTTTTATAAAGTCAGATAGAGTTATTAATTCTCCTGTTCTTTTAGACATCTTCACCGCGGTAGAACCACGCTTAAGTTTAACCATTTGTGTGATAATGAATTTGAGTCTACTAGGATCTATTTCTAGGGCCTGCATTACGGTTTTAAGCCTTGGTACATGGCCTTGATGATCCGACCCCCAAATGTTCACAACGAATTTAAAATCTCTTATTTTGAATTTGTTGTAATGGTAGGCAATATCTGAAGCAAAATATGTAGGGTTACCATTGCTTTTTTCTATTACATTATCTTTGTCGTCACCTAGTTTGGATGAAGTGAACCACAGTGCATTATCTTTTTTTAACAGAAGGTTATTGTTATTAAGTTTAGATTTGACTTCATTGTATGTCCCATTCTCATATAATGAAGTTTCACTAAACCATTCATCCATCTCGACCCTTAAGGTTATCAAATCATGTTTTATAGCCTTGATCATCAATTCTAAACCAGCATCCTTGATAGTGTTTAAGGCTTCTTGATCCGACATTTCATCTATCTGATGACCTAGATCTGCTTCAATGGTTGAAGTTACTTCGTCTATATATTCCCCTTGATAACCGTCATCGGGAATTTTAGTTACGATCCCTTTCTGGTTTTTATAATTAGCGAAAATACTCATAGCAAATTTTTCTATTTGTGCCCCAGCATCATTAAGGTAATATTCTTTGTGAACTTGATAGTCTGCTGCAGTTAATATATTTGACAAACTACTGCCAACAACTGCACCTCTTGCATGTCCAATATGAAGCGGGCCAGTTGGATTTACGCTTACAAACTCAACTTGAATTCCCACACCGGCGCCTAGAGATATATTACCAAATGACTCACCCAGCTCTATGACTTTGTTAATTTGTGATTTGACCCAGGCAGGGTCAAGCGTAAAATTTAAAAACCCGGGTTTTGCAGCTGAAATTGATTCAATGGGCATTTTAACTTTAAATAAATCCTTGATTATTTCAACGATCTTCATCGGATTCATCTTTAAAGGTTTTGCAAGTCTTAAAGCAATATTGCTGGAGTAATCACCATGACTAGGATTTTGAGGATGTTCTATAGATTTAAATGGAAGTTCACAGATTGGTAATTGTCCATTATTTTGAGCAATTGATATCGCTTCAGTAATTCCTTTCCAAATTTGATCTTGTATAGTTGTTAATGAATAAGGTTGTGTCATTTATGTAATCTGCCTGGACTCTTTAGTTTAAATGGAGTATTAATTTTCTCGTAGTTGAAGTGTAACTGAAACGAGTTTTGTATATAAATACCAATTTTAGTTCACTTTGATATGTAATGACCTGTCTGTACGTGAAGTCATTTCGCCTATAACGGCATAATTAGAAATCCCATTTAAAACTAAATTTTTGGTGAGTTCATCTAGGTTTTCTGGTCCTACTGATATTAATAAACCTCCTGAAGTTTGAGCATCACAAAGCATTAATTTTTCTTCGATTCTAATATTGTCCGCCCACTTAACTGAATCTGTTGCAGCCTCAAAGTTTTGCATTGTGCCTGACGGGACGTGCCCAGCTGCCACGCAATCAACGACGCCAGCCATGAAAGGTACTTTATTTATATTGATACTTGCCATTAGTTCGCTGCCGTCAGTCATTTCATTAATATGTCCGATTAAGCCGAATCCTGTGATGTCAGTACAAGCATGCACTCCTGTATCTCGCATTGCAGAAGCAGCTTTATCATTTAACTCTCTCATTATATCTATACAACTGTTTAATAATTCTGGAGATATATCATCTGCTTTAGCTGCAGTAGTTAAAATCCCTGAACCTATCGGTTTTGTTAATATTAATAAATCATTTGCTTTAGATGCTGAATTGGTAATTTCCATGCCAGGTTTTAATGTCCCCGTAACAGCCATCCCATATATTGGTATGTCACTTTTTATTGTGTGCCCTCCAACAATTAAGATCCCTGCCTCAGATGCCTTTGAAGCGCCTCCATTGATAATTTCAGTGAGAGTTGTGGTTGGTAAATCCTCAGGAAACGAAACTATATTTAATCCAAGCAGCGGCGTCCCACCCATGGCATATATATCGCTGACAGCATTTGCTACAGCTATCTCGCCATATGTGAAAGGGTCATCTACGTTGGGCGGAAAAAAGTCTACAGACTGTACGATAGCTATTTCCTCAGCGATTTTATACACAGCGGCGTCATCCCGTGAGTCGAGTCCTGCCAACAAAGACGGGTCAGTTGATTTTGGTAGTTGGTGCAGCACCTGCAACAACTTTTGTGAACTAAATTTAGCAGCTCAACCGGCTGAAGAACTTAGCTGAGTTAAACGAATCTTACTATTGGTTTTTGACAAAATAACTACACTCCCTTCTTATATAAGTATAATCATATAAAATTGACTTAAGTTTGGGGAGGTAAAATACATGTCTAAATACAAAGTTAACATCGGTGATGTTGAGTTGATTTCATTAACAGACGGGCACGGATCAGGTGAAGCGACAGAAATCTTCCCAACAAGCAATTTAGGTGTCTGGGAGTCAGAATACAAAGATTTATTAGATGGTAAGTTGATACACCCAAGGTTTGGCTCGTTTGTTATTTCTATAAACGGTAGATTAATAGTTGTTGATACGGGAATGAACGGACCAGAGGGACAGTTATTACGCGACATGAAGGCTAAAGGAATAGATCCTAATGAGATTGAATTAGTAATAAACACACACCTTCATCCTGATCATGTCGGGTGGAATTTAAGCAACGGAAAACCAACTTTCTCTAACGCGAGATACTTAATCCCGAAGCATGATTGGGAATATTGGACGAGCCCTGAGGTCATTAATGATGCCCCATGGATTACCGATAGTGTGGTGAGTTTAAATGATGAGAGAATTCTAGATTTAATTGAAGGAGAGTATGATGTTACACCTGAGATTAAAACAATTCCCACTCCAGGACATACGCCAGGCCACATATCGATATCCATTACATCCAACGGTCACCATGGTTTCATATTAGGGGATGTGGCACATAGTCCCATTCAGGCGAAATATACTGATTGGAGTCCGGCTTTTGATGTGGACCCTGACCTTGCGAGGTTCACGAGAAATAAGATATTTGACAGATTGGAGGCTGAAAACACTTTAATAGCCTCTGGTCATTTTCCGGAACCTGGATTTGGCAGGCTAAAACGGGCTAACGGTCGTAGATATTGGTTTATTGAATAACTAGGGTTTCAAAATGGAATTATGCAGGTTATGCAGAACAAACAATACGTCTATTTTTTATGTAGACGATGATTCAAGTCTTGGTAAAGTATTTTTCTTGTGTAATGATTGTAAACTTATTTTTGTTTCCATAAAGTTATTACCCAAACCAGAAATAGAAAAAAATCGATATTTGTCACATAATAACGATGTAGAAGATCTAGGATACCAAACCTTTTTATCAAAGCTGTGGAACCCGATGGAGAAGCGACTAACCAAGGGAGCTTCTGGCTTAGACTATGGTGCTGGCCCAGGCCCAGCGCTTATGCAGATGATGTCTGAGTCTGGGTACATTGTCCAAATGTATGACCCATTTTTTGCAATTAACGAAGCTGTTTTAAATAAAACATATGATTTTATTGTATGTACAGAGGCAGCAGAGCATTTTCATAATCCGTCAAAAGATTTTAATCAATTGGATTCAATGCTTAAACGCAATGGATTTTTAGGAGTGATGACCAGTTTTACGGATAAGGTGCAAGTTTTTGGAGATTGGTACTATCGACGAGATCCTACTCATGTAAGTTTTTATAGCACTTATACTATGCAATGGATTGCTGAGAAAATGAATTGGAAAGTAGACTTTATAAAAGATAACGTAGTTATTTTTTATAAAGATTAATGTGTTGATTAAATTCTTTATTTAAATTTGATCCAATCAGTTAGAATTGTATAATCATGATGGAATGGCAGCTTTGGTATGTTATCTACTCTGAACCATTTTACTTCTTGACATTCAGCCCCAGAGCGTAATTCACCTCCTATAGGAAATGCACTATAGACAATCAGAATTACTGGGTTTCCGGAATTAGAATAAACTCCGATAAGTTTTTCAACACCTATATCTAAATTGGTTTCTTCTTTGACTTCTCGCACAACGGCATTTTCTACAGCCTCCTTATTATCCACGTAGCCAGAAGGGAAGGCCCATTCGCCAATAGCTGGTTCGATATTTCGTTTTACTAGTAGCAACTCATCATTTTCATTAATGATTATCGCCACAGCGACCACTTTGGGATCAATGAAGTCAATATATTTGCAATTACTACAATATATTCTTAGTGCTCCATCGATATCTTGTTCGGAAGTTTTATGCCCGCAAGATTTACAATAATTTGATTTGTAATGCGTATGTTTCATCTCTTGAGTATAATCGCTTTTCAGGTTGTTAGTTTATATGGCCAAATTATATTACTTTTAGGAGACAAGCATTGGTGGAATTAAGATCAAATTTAGCAAAACGAAAATTAGAAGAAGGCAAAATTGTATCGGTCGCGATGGGACCAATCACGGGAGATTTAATAGAAATCTTTTCTCAACTTGATTTTGACGCAATTTGGCTTGAAGCAGAGCATGGGCCAGTAGATTTTGCGGATATACCCGATTTGACTCGAGCATGTGATGTGTGGGGTAAGACGTCTATCGTCAGGGTTAATCAGGTGAATACAGGTGATATTTACAGGACATTAGATGCTGGTGCAATGGGAATATGCGTTCCTCACGTTAACACGGCATCTGAAGCAAGAGCTGTTGTTGATGCTGCAAAATTTGGCCCTATAGGACATAGGGGCATGTACACAAGTCGCCAAGGGATCGGTGTTTCTGATTATGTAAAAAAAGCGAACGATGAAACATTAATATCAATAATTATAGAAGATGTAGTCGCTATTAATAATTTACCCGAGATATTAGAGACAGATCATATAGATGCCTTTTTTGTTGCACCGGGTGATTTGGCTCAAAGTATGGGTTACACAGGAAAGATTAATCATCCTGAAGTAGTCGCTATCAGAGATAAAGCAATACGGGATATTGTAAAAGCTGGCCGTGTAGCCGGCACAATGGTAGATGATTCTAATCTTGAGCATTATATAGATATTGGGGCTAGGTTTTTGAGCGTTGCGTGGACACCTTGGTTAACATCAGGAGCGCAATCGTACTTAAACAAAGTTAGTGCGGCTCAGGGTTGAATAAACATCTGTTTATAATTGAGTTAAATTTAAATATTGCGGTGAGTTGACTTATAAATATGAAAATTGTGTCATCTAAAATTGAAAATGTATTGCCAAAATCACATATACAGATTTTGAACGCCGCTGTAGAGCTATCTCAGGATATAAACACAGATTTGTATCTGGTCGGCGGGTGCGTCAGAGATATTATGTTAGGAGTATCAGAGGGGAATTTTGATATTGATTTAGCTGGGAGTGATATTGATAGAGATTTTGCCGACCGGTTGGCAGGCAAATTGAAAGGAAAGGTTAAAAGCAGTTCTCTATTTGGAACACATAAACTTTCTGTTCCGGTTGGTTATCAGACTAATATTGAGATTGATTTGGCTTTATGTCGATCAGAGACATATAAAACTCCGGGCAGTTTACCTGATGTAAGTCCTGGAGATTTATTCCAGGACTTACTCAGGAGGGATTTTTCTGTATCAGCTATGTGCATAGTTCTACGCTCACCTGAAGACCAAGACTGGCAATGGGGTCAACTTATAGACCCACATTCCGGTTATAAAGATCTAAAAAACGAAGAGCTGAGGATTCTGCATAAAAACAGTTTTGTAGATGACCCAACGCGAATGTTTAGGCTTTTACGTTATTCAGGGAGGCTGGGGTTTGCAATCGAAGAAGAAACCAAAAAACTATTTGAATCTTCAATGAATTGGGTATCAGTCATTTCGGGGGAACGAATTAGGCATGAACTTGAGAAAATATTTGAAGAGAGAGACATAGGTGTGATCCTTTCCAACTGCGTAATGACAGGGTTATTACCTGCTTTTTTAACTCAGATTGACTGTAAACATTTGATAAAATTTAAAGAGTTGGAATATTCTGGTGACTTTAAAAATAATACTGCAGAGTTTTGGTTTGGGATTGTTGGGATGAATGCGAATAAGACTGAGGTTGAATACCTTTCCAAAACGCTCAATTTAAATTCCAAACAGAGAGAAGTTATAAGAGATTTAAATTCTTTGAATAAACAACTACAAAAACATTCGGCCCAATTAGTATCGGAAGATCCCAAGCGAAGTGATATATATAAATTTTTAATGAAATATAACGTTATTGCAATCCAAGTTTGTGCGGCTACTACTTCTGATATGTCTATTAAAATTATATTAGAGATGTACTTGAGTTCTTTAATGAACAGCCATACAGAATTGAGTGGCGACGATTTAATATCTCTAGGTGTAAGAAAAGGACCTAAGGTTGGTGAACTGTTAAATAATTTACTCTATGCTAAATTAGATGGACAACTGCCATCTATTGATAGTGAAATGGATTATATTAAAAACTACCTGCGTAACAATTAAATTACGGTTAAATCATTTTAGCTGGATCCAAAATCGTATCAATTTTTGACGGATCTAAATCAGTTTCTTCTAATGTAACTTCCCGGATTGTTTTACCTGTCTTTTGAGCTTTTTTAGCTATTGCTGCGGCTTTATCATATCCGATGATTGGTACTAATGTTGTAACTATTGCTAAACCTTTCTCAACCATTTCAGGCCCACGTTGTGTAGGCGTTATACCATCCACGCATTGCGTAGCTAAATTCTTTAGCGAATTTGATAATAATTCTATTGACTGTAATAAATTAAATGCGGCTACGGGCATCATAACGTTTAATTCAAAATTCCCAGATTGACCAGCAATAGAAACAGTTACGTCGTTACCAATTACCTGAGCAGCTACCATTGCGGTTGATTCAGCAATGACAGGATTTACCTTCCCAGGCATAATTGAACTCCCAGGTTGTACTTCTGGTAACTCTATCTCTCCGAACCCAGCCCTAGGACCTGAGCCAAGCCATCTTATGTCATTCGATATTTTCATTATGCTGACTGCTAATGTTTTTAAGGCACCACTCATATGCACCACTGCGTCTAGCGTGCTTTGGCTTTGAAAGTGATTGTCAGTTTCTCTGATTCCATGTCCGGTCCATTGAGAAAGGTAGGTGCATACTCGCTCAGCAAATTTATTATGTGTGTTTATACCGGTACCTACTGCGGTACCACCTAGAGCAACTTCAGACAATCCATTTAAACCATCCTTTATTCGAGAATTAGATCGTTGCATTTGTCCTGCAAAACCTAGGAATTCTTGTCCCAAAGTGATTGGTGTTGCGTCCTGAAGATGAGTTCGTCCAGTTTTTATAATATCTTTAAATTCATCCGACTTTTGTCTGAGACTATTTTCTAATTGCTCAATTGAAGGTATTAGTTCATTTATAATGCTATCGATTGCCGATATGTGAATAGCTGTTGGAATAACATCGTTAGAGGATTGCCCCATATTCACATGATCATTTGGGTGCACTGGTACTTTTGAGCCAACAGTGCCGCCTAGTGATTCTATAGATAAATTTGCAATTACTTCGTTTACATTCATATTTGTAGATGTTCCTGATCCAGTCTGGAAAATATCTACTACGAATTGGTCATCATAATCACCGTCGATCACTTTTTGGGCGGAATCAGATATTGTGTTGGCAATTTCTTTATCAATAAGACCAAGATCTAAATTTGTCAAAGCGGCAGCTTTTTTTATCTGAGCAAGAGACTTAATGAATACTCTTTGGAATTTGAGTGAACTAATAGGAAAATTTACTACGGCCCTCATCGTATTCGCTCCGTAGTAGGCGGTTGAAGGAACTTCAAATGATCCCATTGAATCTTTTTCAATTCTGGTATTACTGTTTTGACTCATTCATAACTCCGCATTTATTAAAGTTTATTTTGACTTTACTAATCAATTGAGATTGCCTGATGTTTTTGTCACTATAGCATTTGGGTTATCAGGTTGCTAGAATCGTTTATGCTACATTCTATTATGTAAATTAGGAGAAATCGAATGGGATCAGGATATTCCGAAGCCAAAGAAAACAAAAAGACGCAAGTAAACAATTCAACTAGGATTGTTGATCTTCGCAGTGATACATTCACTCAGCCTTCTCCAGAAATGAGAGAAGCGATATATAAAGCAGAATTAGGAGATGATGTATTTGGGGAAGACCCTACCGTTAACAGATTGGAGAAAATGGCAGCTGAGATTTTTGAAATGGAAGATGCTACCTTCGTTGCTAGTGGAACAATGGGTAATATAGCCGCTGCTATGACACATTGCACTCGCGGTGATGAAATGATCGTTGGAGAAAAATCACATATGTACAATGCAGAGGCTGGGGCAGCGTCTGCATTGGGTGGTATTTCGGTTCAGTCTATTGCTAATGATAGTCGAGGAATGATTGATCTTGATGAGCTTAGATCTAAAATTAGACCTGACAACATACACTATCCGCCGACCCGCCTTATTGGTATCGAAAACACCGCTAATCATTGTGGTGGAAATGCACTTACTGCAGAAGAGGTTCAATCCATTGTTGCTGTAGCTAAAGAAAGAGATGTCAAGGTTCATGTTGATGGGGCACGAATATTCAATGCATCTGTCGCTCTTGAAACGCCTGTTTCTCAATTAGTTGCTGGAGCAGATACAGCCTCTTTTTGTTTGTCTAAAGGTTTGTCGTGCCCAGTGGGGTCTGTTTTGGTGGGCAGTCACGAAGATATTGAAGTAGCACGCCGTTGGAGAAAAGCAATGGGTGGTGGAATGAGGCAAGTTGGAATAATTGCTGCTGCAGGTATTGTCGCATTAGAAACAATGGTTTCTAGATTGGCAGAAGATCATACAAATGCTAGAAAACTTGCTGTTGGTCTATCTAATATAGAAGGAATTACTTGTGACCCTGATTCGTATCCAACCAATTTAGTTTTTTGTGATGTAATCGCAAAAAATCCTAGTGAAATTCTTCAAAAGATGGATGAACAAGGTGTTAAAGCATTGTCACTGCCGGGTGGTTGGAGATTGGTGACTCATTATGGAATTACTTCTGGTGACATAGATTATGCTTTAGATATAATTACAAATGTCTTTAAAGAACACGCATCTTTTTAATTAGGATTTTAAACGAGAGGTGTCAGGCAAAATGCAAACAATAATAAGCCTCTCAGAATCTCCTCTCAGATGCTTTTACTAGAAAACCCTGGATTCAGGCGTCTTTGGATAAGTTCGCTTTTCAGTGATGTTCTTACAGTTACATTAGTTATGTGTTCTGGGTTAGTGGTTTTAGAAATTTCCGACTCAGCTTTTTGGGTTGGAGCAGTATTCGGCTTTAATGGAGCAGCCTTAACGATTTGTAGTTTTATAGGCGGACTGTTAGCAGATCGTTTTTATAGGCGGAGATATACTCTGGTTGCAATTGCAATTCTTATTGATATGGTAGGGGTTCTGTTAATCGCTATATTAATTTCGGTTGATAAGATAATGGTTTGGCATGTCATATTTGCAGCAGTTTTGAATGGAATAGCAATTTCAATAAGAATGCCATCCCGTAACGCGCTTACTTTAGATTTGGTAGGAAAAGAAAAACTAGTAAACGCTAGTGCCGCAAATCTTGTTAGTTGGCAAATAACTGCTATAGCATCTCCATTAATTATCGGATCAATAATAGTTAACTACGGCATGTCTTGGGCCTATTTTTTAATGGTAATCGCTGGGTGTCTTGCATTTATATCGGCACTTACTTTGAATAGTTCTTATGTTTCTTACGCAAAACTGGATAATAGTCAAAATGACGACAATGCTCGTTCATTAATAGAAGGATTCAGATATGTCTTATCTGTGCCTGGAGTAAGGTCTTTATTACTTCTTGCCGTCGTTGCTGAATCATTTGTCTGGTCACATGAATCCATCTTAGCCGTGATGGCTACTAGAGTTTTGAATGTAGACGCATTCGGCTACGCATCTTTGCTTTCAGTTGGAGCTGTTGGTGCTTTAATTAGCTTAGTATTCATATCCTTTTCTAAACAACTTGCTCCGCGAGTTTTGTTGCTTGTTTTGACTTTAGGGCTATTTTCTATATCACTTTTACTATTTTCTTTGTCATCGTGGTTCCCGGTTTCTTTAATTCTTATAGCGATCGCGTATGCATTCGCTATGGGATATGAAACAATGATATCTGCTCTTTTGCAACTTGTTGTTCCCGATGGAATGAGAGGTAGGGTTTTAAGCTTTCAGACTTCCACCTGGGGATTCACTGGATTAGCGGGGCTTTATATGGGCGCCATAGCAGGCGCATTTAGCGCCGCAATTGCAATTGGTATAGGTGCCTTAGTTGTATTAATATATTTGGCCATTAATTTTAAGCAGCTTCTTAAGTTAGATGTTGTTGTAGAAGAAGGCAGTTAATAAAGTAGGTTTTGGAGATCGAAAAAATAAAAACAATCAAAATCTATTTTTTATTGTTTTTATTCCATCTTTCATTATGCCATCGCTGTATCTTTATTTCGTAACCTTGATCCGATGGCGTGTAATAAACATGATCTTTTATTTTATTAGGCCGATTTTGCATTGAAGCAAAGTGGTTATCGTAGTTATGTGAGTATTTATATCCCTCTCCATATCCCTCATCTTCCATTAACTCGGTAACTGGGTTGCGTAGATGTAATGGGACTACTTCATTTGGCGTTAGTGATGCATCTTCTAAAGCAAAATCAATTGCTTTATAAGCTGAGTTGCTTTTAGGAGCTGTGGCTAGGTAAATAGTTGCCTCAGATAATGGAATTCTTGCTTCAGGCATGCCGATGAAATGCGTAGCCTGATATGCTGCGATAGATATTGATAGAGCTCTAGGATCAGCTAGCCCTACATCTTCTGCGGCAAGAATTACTATTCTCCGAGCTATGAAAAGAGGATCTTCCCCTGCGTCAATCATTCGTGCTAACCAATAGATAGATGAGTCTGGATCTGAACCACGAACAGATTTAATAAAGGCCGATATCAAGTCATAGTGTTGGTCGCCTTTTTTATCATATGAGGGGATGCTTCTTTGCATTACGTCTTGGATTACTTGTAAAGTGATATTTCTATGTCCCGATTCATCAATATCGATAGATGCAACTGCGAGTTCAATTGTATTTAATGCTATGCGAGCGTCACCACCAGAAAGCGAAATAAGTGAACCCATGACACTGGGTTCAATCATGGCATTAAATTCGCCTATGCCATGCTCGGTATCATTTATAGCCCGATTTAAAATTGATTCCATATGGTCTTCATCGATTGGCTTTAATTTAAATACTCTACTTCTAGACAGTAAAGGTCCAGTTATTTCAAAGGACGGATTTTCAGTTGTGGCACCAATGAGTGTGATTGCTCCAGATTCTACGTGCGGCAGTATTACATCTTGTTGAGATTTGTTGAATCGATGGATTTCATCGATAAATACAATTGTTTTTTGCCCAGTCATACCAAGTAATTCTTCTGCGTCCCTTATCGCTGTGCGCAATTCAGACACCCCTGATACAGCTGCACTTATATGTATAAATTTGGATTTTGTAATTCGTGAAATTAATAGGGATAGTGTAGTTTTTCCTGATCCGGGAGGTCCCCAGAATATCATGGAAAAAATTTGATCGGAATCAACGATTTTTCGTAAAGCTCGCTCTGGTCCTAATAAATGTTCTTGTCCAAAAAATTCTTGGAATGAACGAGGACGCATTCTTGTGGATAGTGGGGCGGTCGCTTTTAAAATGTTATCGCTATTTTGCTTAAAAAGGTTCATTCAGTTTAATTCCCAAGGCTCCTTTGAGATTTATATTGTTATATTCTTAAGAGCTTCAATAACGATATGGTCTTGTGCAGGCAATACAGTCCTTGCATCGAGAATTACCCGGTCTGCTTCGATCCTTGAAATGATCGGTGTCTCATATATTCGTAGACTATATGAGATCTTACTTGCTGATGAGTTTATTGGCTTTATTGCAAGAGCATAAGTATCTAGTACTTCTCCAGGCAAACTACCCCCACCAACCGTACTGTGACTTTTGATTACCTTACCTTCAATATGAGTTTCTCTTAGCCAAGTATTTATTCTTTCCTTTATTCCTGTCAAGTCAGCGGAGATCATATTCCATATTGGTATTTTTGTCAGGGGCTCATTAGATAGATAGTGTAGTAGGGTTGAATGAAGAGCTGTTAAATTAAGTTTATCTATCCTTAAAGCTCTCGTTATTGGATGCTCTGACAATTGATCTATGAAAATCTTTTTACCAAGAATTATTCCGCTTTGTGGACCACCTAAAAGTTTGTCGCCAGAAAAGAAAGTCAGGTCCGCCCCATCTGAAATACTTTTTTGTACAGTAGGTTCAGATCCTAGTCCGAACTGTGCTGTGTCAATAAATGATCCGCTACCTAAATCATTCAGTACGGGTATATTGTAATTATTCCCAAGGTTCACTAATTCCTGAACCGATGGATTATGAGTAAATCCGATTTTTTGAAAATTGCTAGTATGGACTATTAAAATCGCTCCTGTATTATCTGTTATTGCATTTTGATAGTCAGATATATATGTCCGGTTAGTTGTACCCACCTCTATCAAATGTGCCCCACTTTGTTCTAGTAACTCCGGTATTCTAAAATTTCCTCCGATTTCTACGGATTCACCTTTGGAAATGATTACTTCTTTTCCTTTTGCCAAAGCAGTTAAACATAGTAAGGCAGCCGCGGCATTATTGTTAACTACTAATGCTGATTCACTACCTGTAAGTTGTTTTATTAAGGCTTTTACATGTCTTTGTCGATCACTTCTCCGTGAAGTGATTGGGTCGTATTCGAGATCAGTGTAAACGCCGGCACTAGTGCTGAGTGCGTATATTGTCTGGTCGCTTAATGGAGCACGTCCAAAATTTGTATGTAAAATAACTCCGGAGGCGTTTACTAGAGGTGCAGGTTGAATAATCCATTTTTCCGATATGAACATTTGTATATCTTGGATTATTTTTTTAAATGAAGGAGCTTGTTTACCTGCATTGATATCGTGTCTTATGGATTGTAAGTGCTGTTGGACAAGTTTAACTACACTGTCACGTGCATAAGATGTCAACAGAGTTTTAATAGAAGGGTCGTTTAAAACTCGATCGATACTGGGTATGTTCTTGAAATCATTCATTGTGGATTGTGGCGACTTTATTCATACAATAACATATATGTTTGACTGAAGTAGACAATGGTTTTATGAACTTAGAATCCCTTTCCTTGTTTAATATTAAATTTTTTATAAATCACTAGTTAAATTGACCCTTGTCGACCCCATTGTTAGAATTGCGACTTGGTATTATAACTGATGATTATTATTGGACTTACAGGAGGGATTGGCACAGGTAAATCGACGACCTCGCGATTTTTATCTGATCTAGGTGCTGTAGTATTAGATGCTGATTCTTTAGGACATGAAACATATAAGAAGGGAACAGGGTTATACAGGGACCTTATAAAAGCGTTTGGACAGGATATTCTGGACTCAAATGGTGAGATAAATAGGTCTGAATTAGCTGAAATTGTATTTACTGATGAAAATCTATTAATTAAATTGAACTCAATGGTTCATCCTCATATAAAACAGTCCATAGAAAGAACAATTGATAAACTTGATAAACAAGAAATAAACATGGTAGTTATAGATGCAGCTATACTTGTAGAAGCAGGGTGGAGAAATTTAGTTGATGAATTATGGGTGGTAACTGCGGAGAGAAAAACTATAAAGCAACGTTTATCTCATAAATTAAAAAATAATATGGATAGCGCATTAAAACGTTCAAAGTTTCAAATGCCCCAGTCAGAACTCAAAGCTAAAGCAGATCTAGTTATTGATAACGAAGGATCAATCAGAGCTTTAAGAGAACGTGTTACCCTTTTATTTAACGAACGTATAGATTTAGCCAGGGAGAGTAATAAGTAAACATGGCGACCAAAACTTCAAATTCGACAAAGACTTTATATCAGAGTTACGTAATTGAGGAGTATCATCTTAAGAAAGAACCTTATTATGTTCCTGTGGGAGATGAAATACAGCTTTTTGAAGCTGCATATTCACAACGTATTCCGGTGATCTTTAAGGGACCTACAGGCGTAGGTAAGACAAGGTTTGTTGAATATATGTCCTGGAAACTTGGGGTTAATTTGACAAAGGTAAAGAAAGAAGAGAAACCTGGCGAAGAGCGACAACAAGATAACCTTCCATTGGTCACTATAGCGTGCCATGAAGATCTTACGGCATCAGACCTAGTCGGTAGATATCTTTTAGAAGGCGATCGCACTGTGTGGATCGATGGTCCACTGACCAGAGCCGTAAAAGCTGGTGGAATATGTTATCTAGATGAGGTGGTAGAAGCCAGGAAAGACACTACTGTACTGATACATCCATTAACGGATCACAGAAGAATGTTGCCGGTAGAAAAGAAAGGTGAATTAATAGAGGCTGCGGATGGATTCCTTTTGGTTTTATCATACAATCCTGGATATCAGAGCGCTTTGAAAGATTTGAAACATAGTACTCGTCAGAGATTTGTATCTATAGAATTTAATCCTCCCCCAAGAGAAATTGAAGCACAGATAGTTTCACATGAAGCTAATATTGATATTGATATGGCAATGAGGCTAGCTCAGCTAGGAGAAAAAATTCGCAATTTAAAGGAACACGGTTTAGGAGAAGGTGCAAGTACAAGATTGCTAATATATGCAGGTAAATTAATGGCAGCAGGTATTAAGCCTAGACGCGCGTGCCAGGTTGCAGTTAATTGGTCAGTTACTGATGATCACTCGCTACAAAATAGCATTGAAGAAGTCACTGCATCAATTTTCGAGTAATGAGCTAATAGGATCAACTTTTATTTCAACGAGTGCTGGAAATACACGATGTTTGTCGAAAAAGTATAAACCCGCGGCTGTTATAGCCTTGATATACCCTAAGAACGGAGAACATAATCTCCTTTTGACAAAAAGAAGTAATGCTTTAGAGCTTCATCCTGGCGAAATTTCTTTTCCTGGAGGACGTGAAAATACGACAGACCTGGATTTAAAAGATACAGCTTTAAGAGAATGCGAAGAAGAAGTTGGCATCCATCGGGATCAAATAAAGATCATTAGTGAGTTGGGATCTTTTATAACTAATTCTAATTTTGAGATTTTTGCTTTTATTGCGACATCGACTCGGGAAATAGAATTTCGCATCAATAGAGACGAGGTAGCACAGATAATAGAATTTCCATTATCTAAGCTGACGAAGGCTAAATGTATCAGAGATGACCTTTGGGTTGTTAATGGAAAAACAAGATATAAACCCTCCTTTGGATATAAAGGACATTTAATATTTGGTGCTACAGCTAGAATACTCGATTGTTTGGTGCAAACATTACCTAATACGCCATATAATTCATAATGATTGGCAACATAGCTGTTTTAGATTTGTTAAATTAATTAATATTGTTGAAGAAAGTGATATTTGTAGTTGAATAATAAGCGAACAACACAGTTAAATAAAAAACTTAAAACTTTCCCCCCTGACGTCAAAGATGAATTTACAAAAGCGAAACCACATCTTGAGGAATACCTGACTCAACAACAATTATATGAATGGGTTGATTCTGGAATAAAAATTGCATCTCAAAGTAACAATGCTTGGGATATCAGTGTGAACATGTTTAGAGTCAGCCCAATTATTATCGGTTCGTTAAAACCAGATGATTTTATGAAGTGGCTAGAAGCAGGCACAAATTTAGCTATTAAGCACCCTATGCTTGGCACGGCATTCTTTTCTTCAAGTCCTTCATTGGTTCAAGGCATGTCTTCAACGAATATTACAGACTGGGCAAGTTTGGGTGCACAATTATATAAAGACACTTGGAAATCAGGGACACTTTCAAATCGTTTTTTTGAGTCAAGCGCTGATTTACTTGAACAGCTTAGTTTTGAAGAATTGACTCGATTTGTAAGTTTTCTAGATATTGTAGCTAAACATTCTTATGATTTGAGTTCTGAATGCTTGACGTTAGCTCTTCGTTTATTCCCTTTGGTTGGGGAAGACAAAGGGAGGTTTATATCGCTGTCGCTAAATCTTGTTGAAACGGGCTGGAGACAGTTAAAAGCATTTTATGATGCGAGCTTGAAGGCTTTACCTCGGGTGGATCGATTACAAAGGAAACGATTCCTTGATTTATCTGAGCGATTACATCTTGAAGGCATAATCAATATGCCCAATACCATTTTGGAAATTTCACAAGCTTTACAGCTAATAGAGAAACGGGATCATTGTAAATTATTGGATATAGCAGAGCCATTATTAGATCTGCATCCAAGTTCTTTTTCAGAGTTTATAAAAAGTTCTCCAATTGTGCTTGCTAAAGTATCTTTTGATAAATTGGATGCTTGGTGTGAAGAAGGTAAAACCTTATTGAAAACAAACCCCGATGGGGGAATGGCTTTTTTTAAAATTGAATCTTCTCGGTCTGAAAAATTCCTGGAAGAGATTTCATCGGCAGTCGAGTTTCAAACAATAAGTAACGTCATAGAGCTTTACTGTAGAGCTTTAGCCGGAGAAGAAATTGACTTGGCTGACTCTCGTGACTTGGTGGAAAAAAATATTGGATGGGTAGCAGCTGATTCTCCTACTACCGAAGGCTCTACAGTATATTTACCAGAAACAGTAGATAGGTATTCAAAAAAATCTGAAAACTTTTTGTGGTATAAAGTTGTATCCACTCATCAAGTCGGCAGAATGGAATTTGGAAGTTTTCGGTTCAGATTTGATAAACCTTCAACTCGTTTTGAAAATACTAGAAACTCATTGGAGCTTAAATCTACTGAAGGCACAAATTCTAATATATCGGCTACTACAGATATCCAGAAGTTTTTCAACTTTTTTGAGGACCGTCAATTAAGCTCAGACATTTTTTCAGTGATTGAAGATGGCAGAGTTGACGCCAAAGTAAAAGATGATTACAAAGGGATTAGTAAAGGATATGTTTCTATCCAATTGGATGCGCTTAAAGTTCGCCCAAATACACAGGATTTAAATGCTCGTGAAGCTTTACTTGAATTACTAGTCCAAATTAGTCTGGGACAGAAAAAATCAATATCAGTTCCCAAAAATTATAAAGAAGAAGCATTGGCAATTGTAAAAATTGCTCGCCATGCAATGGATTCAAGAAGTAGTGTCGAAGATACGTCTGAAGCTACGGTTAGGATATATGCAATCCTGATAGAAGTATCCAATGAAACAGTCGATGAAGATGATTGGGATCCATTGGATTTTGAGGAAGACGAATCAGAGGGAGACAATTTTTCTGATCCTGAAGGATTGAAAGAGAGTCTAGATTCTATGGGTAATTCTGCAGGAGATGACCCGGCTGATACTCAAGAAGATAAATATAATTCACCTCAAGAAGTTGATTACAGAGGGGAATTCAAGCCTGAGCTGACACAATTGTTAGAAAAACTTCGTGAACAAGGTCAATATAAAGATGGGGGAAATGACACTGACTCAATAACTCAAGAAATGATGGATCAATTCGCAAAGAATTCAGTCGAGTTAAGCCAAGAATTAAATGATGGAGCCAGCGGCATAACTAGTGATGAAATAGTTGAGAACATGTTGAAAGAAGTCGGCCTAAAAAAACCAGAATCACTTGAAGGCGGCCAAGGACCTTTGGTACATGTGGATGAAACCGGAGGTGAGTTGGAATCAGATGAACCTGAAACATTTGTATACGATGAATGGGATTTTAGGGCAGGAGATTATAAGCCACGATGGTGCATTGTAAGACAGAAATACATGGCTGAAGGAGAAGACTCATATTATGGAAGTATCGTCCAAAGCTATGGGAATTTAATTCTTCAGGTTAGACGTCAATTTGAGTTATTAGTTCCAGAAACAATGCGTAAGGAACGTAGGCTTCAAGATGGAGAGGATATAGACATCGATGACGTGATTGAAACCATGATTGATATCAAGTCCGGATCAAGCCCAAATGAAAAAATGTATTGGAGACGTAATAAAGTTCACAGGGATGTAGCGGTAGTATTCTTACTTGATACCAGTGCATCCACAGCTGAAGCCATAGATGATTCTAAATCAAATAGCGATCAATGGAATGCCCCAGAGGATCCAGTGGAGTATATGTTATGGTTAAGATCCCGTAGAGGTGAAGGTACTAAACGTACATATAAAAGGATAATAGATCTTGAAAAAGAGGCTCTAATCCTCTTAATAAATGCTATCGAAGCTATAGGAGATACCTATGGTATATACGGATTTTCTGGTTATGGTAGAGAGAATGTTGAGTTTTATACTATCAAAGATGTCGATGAATTGTTTTCTGATAGAGTTAAACGCCGGATCGATCGTATAGCTCCATTGCATGCAACAAGGATGGGCCCAGCAATTAGACACTCAACATCCAAATTGGAATCGATAGATGCAAGGACTAAATTATTATTTATGATTAGTGATGGTAGACCTCAAGACCGAGGCTATAGTAGGGAAGGAGTTGAAAAAGAGTATGCCGTACATGACACCAGAATGGCTTTAGATGAAGCTAAAAATAAAGGCATTAATACTTTTTGTTTGACAGTTGATCGTAATGGACATGACTACCTTAAAACTATGATGTCTGATATGGGTTATGAGGTTTTAGACGACATATATACCTTGCCACATAGATTATTATACCTATATCGAAAGTTAACCACTTAAAATATTAATAGCAAATAAGGTCAGTCGAGATTATCATAATCTGATCGTCGCATTGGTATTTCAAAGTATGGAGGATTTTCATCTAAGGCGAATATACCTTCAATCCATTCCTTAGGAATGAATAACAGCGGCTGTGATAGTTCGCCTTCTTCGGTTCTAGCATAATAGCCTGATCCATCTTCTAGTTTATTTCCAATTCTCCATATAATTCCGTCCTCATATTCTGTACCTCTTGAGCTTACACCGGCAAACCTTAGGGTTAAAGCTGTTGATCTCTCGTAGATACCATAAGGGGTGAAATCATCAATATGAGTCTCAATTACCTTTTGTCCATTAGGACCTTTTAAAAGTGGTATTCCTTGGCTTAGCCAAATGTCCATTTTTAAAGAGGCAAATTTTGTATCTAATCCATGCCTTTGTACAGTCCATTCATTATCACGTATTTTAAATTGGAGCCAACTATTGTCTCCACCATGATATTCGCTTTTTATGACGCTTAATTCATATAAATCATCTGGATTCCTAGCAATAAACCATTTTGGTAGAGGAGGGTCTGTCGCGAGTTTTTGCAACACTTGCCCCCAGGTTGATGAAATCAAAAATAATTGTTGATATCCTTCTACTTGCCCGTAATGATGCTTCCCGTCAGTGGTTACATTACCTAAATATACTGTTATGTCGCGTCCATCCACAAGTTTGATTCTAACTTTAGTTCGTGGATTATCTAATCCATATTGGGTTGGGTTATCTACGCTTTCTTTAAGCAATCTGCGTGTTCTTGGCCCAGTTAGTATTAACACCATACCCCCCCATCTTTCTCGGCGAGGAGTTATGCCTGTTAATCCTTCGAACTGCCATCTTCGTTCGTCATCTCTTACAAATTTGACAGTTTCATTCAAAACTTGAACTTCTATAATATCTATGTCTGATTCATTGACTTGATAAAACCAAGGAGCTTTTTCTTCTTTTAACTCCTCAACTTTGAATGGATTTATCCATACTACGACACCAATTATTGTGCCGATTACAATAAGTATTAATGTTGCCCATAAATTCATATGCGTATGGTTCCTATTACCTTCTGCGCCACCATATCCATGACGCCATAATTAATAATAGAATAGGAGGCAGGAACCAACTTGACCATTGGATAAAGTCTCGTTGATTTGATGTTAAAACCAATTCTCTAACTGGAAAAACCTTTGGTCGTATGGATATGAGATCATAATCGTCAGTTAAGAAATTAACTGAATTTAAAAACAGGTCTGAATTATCTCTACTTGTATAAAACTCATTTGAGATGAAATCAGAATCTCCAAATGCCACAATTTTGGTTAATGGCATGTTGTTCTGGCATCTAACCGGAATAGCTTCTATTTTGGCACAAGCTTCTAATGCAGAACTTACCGGAAAAGGTCCGGGTAAATCTAATTCAGGATCTGGTCTTGGATTGTCAACGTTAGTTTCAAGCCAACTAGCTTGAGTTGTCATAGCTAGAGGGACAAATCTTGTTTGAGGTGGAATATCTTCAGCCAGAACTGTTGATCCAATAGCCGTTGCTCCAGGAAAGAAAACAACATCAATTTGAGATGTTATACCTAATCCACTTAATTCTGTGCTAATAAATTGTCCATTAGCTCTCTGCATTAAAGGGGTTAGTACATGCCCTGCAACAGAACTTCCTGCATCAGCTAGAGTGTCAGTATAAGTTTTTATTCCCCATTCTGAAATAAGATCTCTAAATGATTGAGGGCTGTTAGGGTCTAGCATAATGATTAATCGACCTCCGGAACTCAGGTAGTCATCTAAAGCATTATATTCCTGTTTGTCTAATTCTTGTGTTGGTCCGGCGATCACCAAAGCAGCGGCATCATCAGGTACTTGGCTTAATTGCATTAGATTTAACGCTTGAACTGAGTAGTTGTCTCTGAGAAGACCTTCCAAAGCAAGGTCAAAACCAAGTGGTTCTATAAGTCCGGTTGCAATGTCTCTTGTAGAAGAGCGTTCTTTATGACCAGTGAGGATATAAACCTTTTTTGTTTCCACTCCAGTGACGACAAGTACGGAAGTTAAAAGTTGCTGTTCGGATGCTGGAAAAGCGGCTTGAAAGGTCCCAACCTCCATGTTTTCTATAACAATTGCCGGAAATTGAGTTACGTTATAAGTCAGCGCAACTGATCGGTTGAGCTCAGGATCTACGAACCTATATGAGAAGTTCGGGCTGTTTCGAGAAAATTCATTTAAAATATCCTCAACCTGTTGTCTTCTAAAATCACCATCTACTAAAAAGGCATTTGCTCGTATTTCTACATCGAGGTTTTCTAAGATTTGCACAGTTTGTGGAGCCAGGCTGAAAAATCTTGTATATGTAACATCAAATCGTTGGAAATTTCGGAAAAACAAAAAGTTAAGCAATGCGACTATGATGAAAAAAGCTAACGTCATAACCAATATGTTGGCGCCAATCCGTGCTTGTCTCCCTACCAGAAACATTGCTATGCCTTTTGGAGATAATATTAATGCTATGAGTAAAAGCAACAACCCAATAATCAGTACCGTCAGTGAGAAATCTTGTATATCTTTAATTGCTAGAAATAGAATGCCGCCTGCTATTATTGCAATAAAGCCGACTATGCCACAAATCGAACTCCAAAATGGAGAGGACTTTAATTGAGATTTAAATGCTTCTAAAAGAGTTTCCTCGGATGGTACAATCTCGTTTTGTTCAGCCACTTTAGCGCCACCTCCTAGTTTCAAGAGAGCGTACAGCAAGGAATAAGAAGACCGCTATAATACTCAAGTAGTAGACAATGTGACTAGTATCTACAACACCACGAGCAAAATCTCCGAAGTGAGTTCTCATTGAAATTTCGAGTATGATATCTCCGGTTACACCGCCTAATCTAGTGCCAAGTGTATCAATAAATGTCAGTATTAATAATGTACCCATGCCCAAAACGGCTGAAACAATTTGATTACTGGTTAGTGAGGAAGCTAACATTCCAATAGCCAGAGCAGCAGCTCCGTAAAGAATCATTCCTAGATAAGCACTCATTACAGGCCCACTGTCGGGTTCCCCAAAAGCATAAATCATTATTACGTAATACAAAGTGGCTGCTAGGGTAGCAATCAATGTAACTAAACTCGCTATATATTTGCCAATCACCACCTCCCAGTCTTTAACTGGTGAAGTAAATAAAAGTTCAAAGGTGCCTAACTTTTGCTCTTCAGCAAGAAGTCTCATAGTCAATAAGGGAGCTAATAAGATGTAGAAAATACTTGATGGAACAACAAAAGATCTTACTGTTGCCTCTGGATTTGTACCGATAACATTAAGTATAAAAGTTATCCCAGCAAACATCACAAACATAGCGGATACCACGTAAGCAGTTGGTGTTTGGAAATATATCTTTAATTCTTTCCATGCAATTGTTAATGTATTATTCACTCTGAGATACCTCTCCAACACTCATGTTTCCTGTTTTATTTGTATCATTTTCAGTAGTTGTTAATCGTAGGAATATTTCTTCCAAGGACATGCCTACTGCTTCTAGCCTCAATAAATCCCATTTATTGTTAACTATAGAAGAAGCTAGGTCGGATCTAATTTCTAAGCCCCTCGTCGCCTCAATTTCAAAACTACTGTATCCTTTGTCAGAGAGTGAAGATTTACGATTTACGGACTCTACTCCTGACACTTTTTCTAGAGCTGACACGATTTCGCGAGTTGGCCCCTTCACGTCTAGCTCTACTCTCTCTGTGCCACGAAGTCGAGTAGCCAGGTTTTCAGGTTTGTCTACAGCTACTATCTGCCCTTCATGAATTATGATTACTCGCTCACATATCATGCTGACTTCTGGCAGAATATGGGTCGACACGATTAATGTGTGTTCCCCGCCTAAACTTTTTATCAATTCCCGCGTTTCAACCACTTGTATAGGATCTATCCCAATAGTTGGCTCGTCTAAGATAAGTACATCTGGTTCATGTATGATTGATTGTGCTATCCCTACTCTTTGTCTGAACCCTTTAGATAATTTTGATATAAAAGTGTCAAAATACTCTTCTAACCTGCATATTTGCACAACTGCATCAACTCTTTTATGTAAACGTTCTCTTTTTAAACCTCGAATCTTCCCCATAAATTCCAAGTAATCAGATACTGTCATGTCAGTATATAGTGGGACGGTTTCAGGCAGGTATCCAATGTGCCTACGAGCTTCCAGGGAGTTTGTTAGGATGTCGTTTCCTGCAACTGTGCATGTTCCTTCAGTTGGAGGCATGAACCCAGTAATAATTTTCATGGTAGTGGATTTGCCTGCTCCATTTGGGCCTAAAAACCCCAATATCTCGCCTTTTTCTACCCGAAAACTAATGTCCGTCACTGCAGGGTAATTACCGTAATATTTAGTTATAGAATCAAGTTCAATCATAATTTTATTAAATCAAAGTATTTGTGTGGAATTATAAGAAGGTGTGTGGACTGTAATAAATCACAGTTGAATCAATTGTGACTTAGTTGAATATTATACCAAGCTGGTCTTACCAACAATATAAAATCAGTGTTCGTTAAGTCTGATTTCAAAATAATCGGTTTTAAAGTTCTGTATTGAGGCCAAATCACCTCGATGTTATGCTTAAACAGGATAGAACTTTAAAATTCTCATGTAAATAGAGGCTAATAATTGCATTTGATAATCGATGGATATAAGGCAGATTTTAAAAAACTCAGTGATAAAACAGTCGTGTACGATTTTTTGAATATGCTTCCAGAAGAAATTAAAATGACAAAATTAATTGAACCGCAAGTCTACTTGTACAAAGGAAACAAAAAAGAAGACTGGGGCGTTTCAGGATTTGTATTAATTGCAGAAAGTCATATCAGCGTACATACTTTTCCTGATCGTGAATATATAAACATCGATATATTTTCCTGTAAAAAATTCGATAGTTATAAATCTGAAAAACAGGCGAAAGACTTTTTTAATATAGGGAAAATCAAATCGGTGACTTTAGAACGAGGGATTGATTTCGATGATCCTCAAGAGTTGAAGGAAGATATGGAAAGTAGCCGGGTTAATTTAACGGCCCAAACGATTAAATTTCTAGGTGTAGATGAAGAGAGTAGTAGAGAAACACATGACTAATTTTCTTAATTACGCCCCTTATGAAGTTGATTTAGATACTGCAAAAGTAGTACTTATACCAGTGCCATATGATGGCACTACCTCATATATCACAGGGACAAGGAATGGTCCTGAGGCGATACTACGGGCATCGGCACAACTTGAAGATTACGATTTGGAACTTGACTCAGATGCTTCATCTCAAGGTATATATACCACTTCTAGTTTGCCAATTGTTGCCGATGGGCCTAAACAAATGATTGATTCAGTCGAGAATGAAGTCAGCAAATACATACATAAAGACAAGATTGTCGGAGTTTTAGGGGGGGAGCATAGTATAAGTCTGGGTGTTGTGAGGGCTTTTAAGAAAACGTACCCTAATCTATCAGTACTTTATTTAGATGCTCATAGTGATATGAGGCAAAGTTACCAGGGGAGTCTTTTTAGTCATGGGTGCACGGCTAGAAGGATTATGGAACACGCGCCTATTACTTTAGCAGGTATTCGAAGTTTATCTCAGGAAGAAAAAGAATTCATTTCGTTGTCGTCGATACCTATTTTCCCTTGGCCACACGATTTTCATTCCAACGTAGATTGGACAAATAAAATAGTAAACACGTTAAAGCCTGATGTTTATGTGTCGATAGACTTGGATGTTTTGGATCCATCTATCATGCCCGCAGTTGGTAACCCAGAACCTGGAGGAATTAGTTGGCTAGAATTGCTTTCGTTGTTAAGGGTGATATCAGAAACGAGGAACATAGTCGGGTTTGATGTGGTGGAATTAACCCCTGGACATGAGACGGAAAGTTGCTCCTATTTGGCGGCTAAATTGGTGTACAAATTGATAAGCTATGTTGTTTTATGATTTAAATATGTAGTTCATTGATAATTGTCACATGCTAGAATCGGTTACGTAATTTTATGAATATTCCAAACACAGAACTTATTTATTTTGATCATGCTGCTACGACTCCATTGGAACCCAAAGTGTTCGAAGCCATGAAACCATATTTTTTCGATAATTATGGAAACCCTGCAAGTTTGTATACTTTAGCTCAACAATCTCGGGAGGCAGTTGATGTTGCGAGAGATAAAGTTGCTAGTGTTTTGAATTGTAAAACCAGTGAAATTGTTTTTACTAGCGGAGGCACTGAGTCAGATAATGCGGCAGTAAAAGGTACAGCGGTTGCTTTAAAAAATGTAGGCAATCATATTTTAACTACCTCCATAGAACATCATGCTGTTTTGCATTCATGTCAGCAGCTAGAGCAAATGGGATTTAATGTTACATATTTACCCGTGGATGAATTCGGAAAAGTCTCACTTACAGATGTTGAGAATGCGATAACTTCAAAAACTATATTGGTTAGCATAATCATGGCAAATAACGAGATAGGGACGATTCAGCGAATTTCTGATATATCTAAGGTAATTAAACAAAAAGCAAGTTTTTACAATACAACGATACCTTTTCACACGGACGCTGTGCAAGCAGCAGGTTATTTAGACTTAGATGTTCAGAAGTTAGGAGTTGACTTGTTAAGTTTGTCTGCACATAAGTTTTATGGACCTAAAGGAGTGGGGGCGCTTTTTATTAGAAGAGGCATACCGTTTGAACCTCAACAAGCCGGGGGTGGGCAGGAACGAGAGAGACGATCAGGCACACTGAATGTGCCAGGAATTGTTGGTTTAGGCTATGCTTTAGAATTGGCTGAGAGCCGTATGGACACTTCTGTTGCGCACTGTTTGGATTTACGAGACAAGTTGATAAAAGAATTGATTGCAAATATACCAGCAACGAAATTGAATGGACATCCTGTTGATAGACTTGCTAATAATGTAAATGTTTCTTTCGGTGGAGTGGATGGAGAGCCAATTCTTTTAGGAATGGATTTTGCGGGGATCTTTGTATCTAGTGGAAGTGCTTGTTCCTCGTCATCACTCGAACCTTCTCATGTTTTACTATCGATTGGTCTTAATGCAGAGGAAGCTAGGGGGAGTTTAAGATTTACCCTGGGGTTGAATAATACAGACCAGGAAGTAGAAAAAACTTTGAAAATTCTGGCGGATCTTGTAAAAAAGTTAAGAGAAATGTCTTTCACTCCAGGAGTGCACTAAATTGTTAAAATTAATAGTTCTTTCCACAGTAATGTTACTGTTTTTATTGTCTGGCTGTGGTGATAATGATACAAAAGTATTTGCTAAAAAAGGTAGAAACATACAGATTGTGTATGAAGAGCCAGTTATCGTTAAGAAACTTTTATTTGGCTCTGATGGTAACACTGCTTTACTGGAAGTAGATGATCCTAGTACTAGAATCGCAGCAGTTAAATTCACAATAGTTAATCAGCAAATTAATATTCTAAAACTTAGTATAGGCACAGATTCAGTTTTTATTGGAAATGGGACTAAAGCTATAAGGATTCCTGCTTTATCTCCAACTGAAAATGCAACTGTCCCAGGTAGCTCTGATGGCATCGAAACATTCTCCCCTGTTTTATGGGGTGATTTTGAAGTAGAAATGGGATACCAAGCATCGGGATGGATTTTCTTCGAGGTTCCTACAGGCCTAGAGCTCACTACTATATGGTGGCGAGCAGCTGACGAAATTATAGGAAGATTTTGAGTATATTATTTTTCAAAAATGATTTACTCTATACTAATATGGCAATAACAAAATTTGTTAAAAGACATATGTGATTTACTCTATATTAATTTGGTTATTTGATTACATGAAAAGTAATTGATTTAATTGAAACACTAGCCAACGCATCAAAAATAAATTGAAACGAGGAATATAATGGCCACCATCAACGTGAGTGACACGACGTTCGAATCTGAGGTTATCTCATCAGAGCAACCTGTTATGGTTGATTTCTGGGCTGAGTGGTGTGGTCCATGTAAAATAGTGGCTCCTTTAGTTGAAGAACTTTCAGAGGAATATAAAGGCCAAGTGAAGTTCACCAAGGTTGATATTGATGAAAACCCTGAAATGGCACAGAAGTATGGTGTAAGAGGCATCCCAACGCTTCTTATTTTTAACGGAGGATCTCCAGTAGATCAATTAGTAGGAGCACTGCCAAAGAAAACCATAAAAGACAAGTTAGACAGTGTTTTAAATAACATTAATGGATCTTGAAGTTTATAAATCTCAATAAGTTCATGTATGACTAGGTAGTCTTGGCTATGCATGGGAGTGGATGGGTCCCGGTGGACCTCTCGATCTTCAAAATCGTTGGTTCCGGCCCTTCGGCCGGAACGGTGGGTTCGACTCCCTCGCACTCCCGCCGTCACTCCTTTATTTACTGTGCAATGACACCGCCATCAATTATTAATTCTGCACCAGTTACATATGAAGATTCATCTGATGCAAGAAATAATATACCCATCGCTATTTCTTCAGCATCTGCAAACCTTCCAAGGGGTATTTGAGACACCCGATCCGATAGTATTTCAGGATTCGTAAACAATTCAGTTGTGAGAGGCGTTTTGGTAAATCCGGGATGGATCGAATTGACCCTTATGTTTTCTTTTGAATATTGTACTGCTGCAGCTTTGGTTAATTGCCTAACGGCGCCTTTTGCTGCTTGATATGAAGTCACAGTGTGTGTTCCAACTATGCCATGTATTGATGATACATTGATTATTGATCCACCTAACCCGTTTCTCATTAATGGAATTCCATGCTTCATTCCTAATAACACTCCCTGGGCATGGACTTTGAGTTGTGACTGCAGTCCATCAACAGTTATATGTTCCACCATCAGAGCCTCTTCAGAATTGCGAGCTGAAGTTAAAGATGGATCGTAATTTGGGACGCCAGTCCCTGCGTTATTTACTAAAATATCCAATTTTCCTTCTACTGAAGCTATGGATTTATATACTGACACCCATTCATCTTCGTCTGTCACATCTAAGTGTAAGTATCGAGCATGCCCTCCTATTTCGTTTATCTGGTTGGCAGTTTTCTGACCCATTTCATCATTAATATCTCCGATTAATACTTTTGCTCCTTCTTTGGCGCATATTCGTGCTGCTGCACCTCCGATTCCGTTTATTTCACCTGATAATCCTGTGGCTCCACCGGTAATTAATATAACTTTGTTGTTTAATCGCATGGTATTCTGTGCTCATATTGTTTTAATATTACTTTCGTTAATGATGTTAACGCTTAGAATTCTAAGTTTATTTTTATTATGATGAACTATTTGATCGTTAAAGTCTATATTTAAAACCTTGCAAATATTTTAAGGAACTTTATATGAAATTTGGCCTTATGTACGAGACTCAAAGTCCTTTGGTTGACGGTGAAGTTGATGAAAAAGCACTCATTGAAAATACGATTGAGCAATGGGTTTTAGCAGATGAACTCGGGTACGATTATATATGGCTTGTTGAACATCATTTTCTGGACACATTTTCGGTATCGTCAAGTCCAGATATCCTTTACGGTGCAGCTAGTCGGTTAACTAAAAATATTCGATTAGGGTTTGGCGTCGTAGTTTTACCTCAACATCATCCAGTTAGAATTGCTGAAAAAATAGCTATGGTTGATCAGTTGTCAAATGGGCGAGTGGACTTTGGGACTGGTAGAGGAGGAGCCTATGAACAAGTAGGATTAAATGTAGATCCTCGTTTAAGTCGATCTATGTGGGAAGAAGCGATTAATATGATTCCAAAAATGTGGGAAAAAGGTGAGTTTTCCTGGGAAGGAAAACATTGGAACATACCTCCCAGAAACGTTATACCTAAGCCTTTTCAAAAACCACACCCTCCGATGTGGCTGGCTGGTATGCAACCTGAAACATATCGTATTGCTGCTGAAAAAGGGCTAGGGGTTTTATCACTATCGACTGGAGCTCCAGCTGAAATGGCACCATATATTAAGGAATATAAAAATAATATACGTAATGCAAATCCAGTGGGAAATTTTGTTAACGATCAGTGGGCACACTTAGCGATATCTCATTGCGGGGTTGATGATAAGTTAGCTAAGGATACAGCAGTAAATGCATTGAAGAGTTTTTTTGGACCTGATCGCCCATATACTATGGGAGAAGGCGACATATACAAACAACTGATAAAAGCATGGGGCGGAGTTCCAGATCATCTTAGGAACCAGTTTAAATGGGTGCTTAAAGAAGAAGAAAGCGTAACTGATTCTATAGAGGTTACAGAGACGTCAGTTAAACCATCTGGCATAGACCATTTTGATAGCGAGACACTTTCCGATAGAGGTGTAATAATTGCAGGAGACCCAGATTCCTGTATAAAGGGAGTGAAAATCCACCAAGAAGCTGGAGAAGATCAGGTTTTACTGCTTATGCAGTTAGATACTATACCTCATGAAGAAGTAATTAGTTCTATTAAAACCTTTGGAACAGAAGTTATGCCGGAGTTCAAGTCAGATTAATAAACTGGGGAGTCTATGATAAAACCGTCTATTCAACATTGGATAATAAATATCATTGATAATCCACTATCATGGAGCATAGTTGGATTTATTGCGGGATTGTTATTGGGAGCTAATCTCATATCTATGTGGATCATGCTTTTAGCTTTGATACTATACCTTGGTTTACTTCGATATCATCGAGTAGCTAATCCACGAACTGAAACTAAGTTATTTGCGACTGGTCCTGGGTTTTTAATTTGCTGGGTGTTCGGGCTTATAGTACACGGTTGGGTTTTTTAACTTACACTATTGCAATTAATCAGACTTGCGACATTCTAGATCCTAAGAGTATCGATCTCATTATTTCCTCGCTAGCTTTTGATATTAATTCATACGCATTATCTGATGATTCTTGTAATGTCATTGGGCTGTTAGTAATAGAAAACACCGCATCTATTCCATGTTTGTGAACTAGTTCATAATTTGTGCCCAAGGAACCAGATAAGCCCACGACCGGTATGTTTTTAGCTTTACTGGCTTTAGCAACGCCAATTGGTGCTTTCGAAAAGACCGTTTGAAAATCAATTTGACCTTCACCAGTGATAACTAAATCGGCATTCTCTAGCTTTTGATCAAAATCCACAGTATCTAATACTATGTCGACACCTTTTTTTAGTGAGGCATTTAAAAATGCAAACATACCACCCCCTAGTCCTCCCGCAGCGCCTGCTCCGGGCATATGCTTTATTTGCTTGTTCAGGTCTCTATTAACTACATCAGAAAAATGTTGTAAAGCGTTATCTAGGACAGTAATCATTTCTTTTGATGCCCCTTTTTGCGGTCCGTACACTGCAGATGCTCCTTCAGGGCCGCACATCGGGTTGTCGACATCACATGCCACTTTAAATATGCTTTCTTTGACTCTGGGATCTATTCTAGACATATCAATGGAGTCTAGGTGCTTAAGGTTAAATCCTCCAAAGTCAATTTCCTTTCCCGACGCATTTAACAATCTTACTCCCAAAGCTTGAGCCAATCCCGCACCTGCATCATTAGTTGCGCTTCCACCGATACCAACTATAAATTCTCTGTAACCTTTGTCCATTGCCTTTGAAATTAGTTCTCCTAATCCAAATGTTGTGGCTTTGTAAGGATCTAGATCCTTTGGGTTTATCAGGGCAAGGCCGGATGTCCGAGCCATTTCAAGTATTGCAGTGTTCTTATTTGACAGAGCGCCCCAATCTGCTTTGATTTTTGACCCAAATGGTCCTGATATAGTTTCAGAAACAATATCTCCGCCCATTACGTCTATTAAAGTTTCTAACGTGCCATCGCCTCCATCAGCTATAGGAAGTAATATAGTTTCAGAATCTGGCAAAACAATCTTAACTCCAGCTTCGATAGCTTTAGCTGCATTCATGCCTGATATGCTTCCTTTAAAAGCTTGTGGAGCGATTATAATTTTCATTTTATTTTTGCTTTAAGTATGACCAGCTAGAGAGATCTGTTTTATTATATTCAATCCAGTCGATATTATTTTTAATCGTTTCTTTTGTTTGCAACAGGGCAAGCTCAGCAGCTGGAACAGGATTAGCTTTGAAAAACTCGTCTATATCTTCTAGCGATGCATTATCAGTAAAACCTGAAAGAGATTGGATCATATACATAAGGCCAAATCCACCTTCTCCATATCTCCTGTCGAGTTCTTTCCAATTTTCTTTTATAAATCTCCATGCCAACTTGCGCCCGATATGAGTTCCGGATGACTGTACTATAACGCTAATAGCTTCATGAGTCCTCACTTTATCTGATAATGTCATACGCAATGTTTTCTCAATGAACTCAGAATCCTGAAATTGGGTGAGCCCAGATAGTAACCTAACCTTTTCTTCCTGTAGATTAGATTTTGAATGTAAATCCCAGAAAGTATCGTACAGTGTTTTGTCTCCTTGTTTTGCTGCTAATACATAAATTGCTTTACGTAAATTTGCAGGTATTTGATTACCAGTAGCTAATGAATTATTTAGTTCATGCCTGGCTTTTCCTAGAACTTCTAGGTCTTCAAACTGACCTGCTGATAACAATATTTGTGACCGCAATAAAGAAGTTAGATGATCATCATTTCTATTTGTATTCCAACCAATGGAAGATTGAATATCTTTTAATATATGCCTGCAGTATTCAGTGAAATCATCATAGTACTCTTGTTGATAAATAAGGTTTTGGATGTAACGAAGACCATATAGCAGTTCAGACCATACTGGTTGGCTGGTTTCATTTGTGTACGCCTCACACTGTAAAAGGAAGGTGCTTGCTGGGGCTAATCTTGCTTGAACCATAGCGAAAGTATCACTGATAAGACCTAAGCGATCAGCAGGCCCTAAATGCTTTTGCTCAACCGCTTTATTCAATAAACACAACTCAGTTTGTGGGTATAGGACTCTGTAGAATCCAGTCTGCTCAATATTAAATTTTAACCATTTATTTGGAGTAATCTTAGGGATTGTAATTTTCCGTGATTGTTCCTCTAGTAAATGCATTTTAGTTTTACCGTCGCTATCTATAACATTTATAGGAGTCGGCCAAATTTCATTAGAATCTTCGCTAGTAAGGCTCTGGGTATACGTGAATCGTTTTTGACTAACTAAAATTTCATGGATATCTTTTGACCTGTCGATTTCCAATTCGAGATATGGGTAGCCTGCATTTTTAATCCAAGCCGCCATGATTTTGCTTACAGGCTTCCCTGATTCGATTTCTAGACATTTCCATAAATCGTTGGTGGACGCGTTGTCATGTTGGAATTTATTAAGGTAGCTATTAATTCCTTTCCTGAATGTGTTTTCGCCAAGAAAGTTTTCTAACATCCTTATTATTGATGCGCCTTTACTATAACTAATTGCATCGAATAGCTGGCCTATTTCATTTGGATTTTGTACTTCTTGCTCTATTGGGTGTGAGTTTAATAGACCGTCTAATCTAAGGGCAGAACCAGTGTCGTAAACTAAAAATTGTGTCCACTTTTGCCATTCAGGGTAAATTGAATTTATAGTTTTATCTCCCATCCAAGATGCGAAACTTTCATTCAGCCATAGATCGTTCCACCATCGCATTGTAACTAAGTCTCCAAACCACATATGGGCCATTTCATGAGCTATTATTTCCGCTACTAGTTGTCGCGTTGCAGCAGAGCTGTTTGATGGGTCGAAGAGCAAAGCTGGTTCTCGATATGTTATACATCCCCAATTCTCCATTGCCCCTGCTGCAAAATCTGGTATTGCCACATGATCTAACTTGGGTAAAGGATATTTAATGCCAAAATAATTTTCTAAATACTGCAAAATTTTTATTGCGACATCTAATGCATATTCGCCTTTATTTTCTGAGCCTTCGGTTGCCCAAACTCTAACTAGAGTGCCGTTCTCAGCAGTTTTTTCTATGCAGTTGATTTGTCCGACAACTAGTGCCACTACATAAGTTGACATTATCGGTGTTTTTTCAAACCATATGGTTTTTGTACCATCATTATTTTTACGTTCTTTTTTCTCAGGCATGTTGGAAATTGCTCTGTGATTTTCTTGGATGGTAACCGAGAGTGAGAACGTCGCTTTTACACTGGGGTCATCAAAACATGGAAAAGCTCTTCGGGCGTCAGTAGGTTCGAATTGTGTGGAAGCTAGCTTGTTTTCCTCACCTTTGCTGTCTTTATATTTACTTATATAGAAACCTCTAAGTCGATCATTCAGTATTCCAGAGAAGGTAATTTTTAGCATTCCATTGCCGGAGTTAATTTGTTGTGCAGAGAGAAAAGTTACAGTTTCATTGTCCTTGTCATACTTAGCCGTTAAATGAAAAACCCTATTGTTTTGCTCAATAGATGCACTCGACACATCTAGGTCTACAGAATCTATAACAATAGAGTCTGTATCTTGAAGCACATCTAAATAAACTCTAACTTCTCCAGAAAATTTATCATTATTAAGGTCAGGTGCTAGAGAGATGTCATAATGGCTGGGTTTAAATTTGGGGTTCAAGATGTAGTCTCGTTGATAATATTAAAAACTCGTTTATTTGTGGACCTTTTTGCTTTTGAAATGATCTTCTCTACTTCTTTTATCGTTTGTTCAATGTGACCTTCTTTATTGTAAACGATGAACTCAAAATTCCGAGCTTGATTAATTTCACTCACCGCTGTATCCAATCTTACTTTCAGGGCTTGCTTTGATTCAGTCATCCTTTTATTTAGTCGATTTTCCAGATCGTTATTAGATTCTGGCATTATAAATATTGAAAGAGCAGATGGCTCAAGTTTCATTATAGTGCGAGATCCTTGAACATCGGTCTTTATTAAAGCATCCTGCCCCCGTGACAATGCAGACGTTACTTGATCTTTAGGTACTCCATATTGATAACCATAGACAGTTGCGTGTTCTAAAAACTCATTTTTATTTATCATATGATCAAATTTTTTGTCGTCTATAAAAATGTAGTCTTTGCCATCAATTTCCCCCGGCCTGATGCTTCTAGTGGTTGCTGTTACAGTGACATTAATGGAGCTACAATTCTCGCGAAGTTTATTGATAATTGAGTCTTTACCTACCCCTGAAGGACCGGATATTAATACGATTAAAGAGTTCACTTATTTGACCTGTATGAGTTATACAATTCGGTTTTCATTATTAATAAATTCAGCTAACATTATTGGCTGGTTTGATAGTAAGGTTTGATAATTGTTGCCAGAAATCGGGGTATGAAATCATATTGGCATCAGCTCTATTTATCTCAGTTACTCCAGAGGATAACAACCCTGCGATTCCCATTGTCATAGCTATTCTGTGATCATCAAATGAATCTACACGTGCCCCAATTAGTTTCTTGGTCCCGTTTATTATAATTCCATCACTTGATTCTTTGATATCTGCACCTAACTTCGAAAGTCCATCGACGGTTGCAGAAATTCTATCTGATTCTTTTACTCTAAGTTCCCCAGCATCTTTTATGATAGTTTTACCGTTAGCAAAGCATGCCGCTAAGGACAAAATAGGGATTTCATCGATAACCTTTGGTATTAATTCGCCTTCGATAATAATTCCATTCAGGTCACTTGATTGTATTTTAATATCACCGTAAGGTTCCCCCGCTTCTTCGTTAATATTAGACAATTTTATGTTTGCCCCCATCATTCTTAATGCCTCAATCACTCCTGTTCGAGAAGGATTCAGTCCAACTTTCTTAAGGATTATTGACGCGTTTGAATGACATGATGCTAAAACCATCCAAAAAGCCGCTCCGCTAATATCTCCTGGTACAAGAATGTCTAGAGCAGATAGATTTGACGGTTTAATTTTGATTGATAAGTTATCAATGGTTATGTCAGCTCCCATTGCTTTTAGCATTCTTTCAGTATGGTCTCTAGAGAATTCAGGCTGGATTATAGTCGTGGCCCCTGATGCTTTGAGCCCGGCTATCATAATACAGGATTTAACTTGTGCTGAAGCTATAGGCATTATGTACTCTATGCCTGATAAATTTCCTCCATATATTTTAATGGGTGCAAAGGAACTATTATTCGCTCCTGTTATTTGAGCGCCCATTTTTCTGAGTGGGTTAATGATCCGATCCATCGGCCTATTCTGAAGTGAATTGTCCCCAGTTATGGTAGATTCAAAAGGTTGGGTTGCGAGTAAACCAGATACTAATCGAAACGTAGTTCCGCTATTTCCAGCATCAAGTATTTTTTCTGGATTTGATAGGTTATGTATCCCTTGACCTTTTACAAGGAATGTATCATCTTCATGTTGAGAATCATCAGTTTGAATTTTTTGTATATTGATGCCTAATCCAGTTAAGCAATTGAGCATAGCCTTTCTGTCATCGCCCTGGCAAAAATTAGATACGGTGGCAGATCCATCGCTGATTGAATTTAACAGCATGGCTCGATGAGATATGGATTTATCTCCAGGGAGTGAGATTGTGCCTTGTACTTTCTGAGCTTTTCTTACGGATTTAATCAATATTAACTTTTTCTAAAGTACTTCCAGTTCTTTCGCGACTTGTCTGTCATTTTTCGATACCTATCCATCATGTAAGTTCCTACCATCATTTCAGCCATTGTTTCTTTCGCATTAGGCAGACTCGTCGTTTGCTTATCGTCTGGATGCAAAGTTCCTGCTTCCCACTTTGCTCTTTGCTCCCATGCAGTTATAAATGATTCAAAAAGTTTGTCTTTATCATCAACAAACTGCTTTCTAAAGTCGTATAGTGATGTAATCATTTCGTCAATCCAATGAATGGTATCTTCGGGATTTAATTCAGCAGCCAAGCTATTTTCTTCTGGGTCTTTGTCAGCGAGTTGAGTCATTGCATTGAATTCAGGTGTTGATAGCTTAGACATTTCAGGCCAAGCTCTACTACGAGATGCTGCAATAATTAAAGCCGATGAAATAACATTGGGCAAAAATGCCATTGCAGAACTATAGCTATCGTGTTCTGCTGAATCCAAGAAATATGGCTGAGAACCACATTGTTTAACGAGCCAAGTAAGCGTTTGTATTCCTTCGGGAGGGGTATGTTTGTCAGTGACTATGCAGTAGGGAGATCCTGATATTGCTTCGGCACTTGAGTCTTTTATGCTCCATAAATTTGTTTTTGACACTGGCCTGCCTGCAACAAAGTTTACCGAAGAGGGTAAAAACTGATTAGCCCATTTAATAATCGGTTGTTTTAGTGGGCCTGTATCGGTTATTGTTGCACCAGAATCAAAATGAGTAGAAAGATTTTCTAATAAATCCTTAGTATAATGTAACGGTGCGTCAAGTATGATGATTTCAGCACCGGTGACACATTTTCTGGCACTATTTTCAGTGGCATCTACAGCGCCTATCTTTTTAGCTAATTTTAAATTACCAGGCTCTGCTCCAGCAGCGGTTATATGGAATTCGTTTTTATGATTCTTCTTTAAGGATAGTGCTATGCACATTCCGATCGGATTAATACCGAGTATAGCTATCTTAGTCATAATAATATTTTCTTTACAACACCGTTATTAAATTCTATTCATACATTATAGAAAGATATTTCTTTCGGGGGAAAGCCTTATCTTATCGGTATTAGACAGGTGTTCAATGCCTATATTTTATTTAAACAAAGGTTGAAGAATTAACTACTTAAATTTAATTTGCCCCACAACCGCATGCACCACTACCACAACCCCCAGCGCTAGATGTTTCTTCTGTAGTCTGGGCACTTGCAGGATCAACCGATGGGTTGGATCCACCACCACAACCGCATGCACCACTACCACAACCCCCAGCGCTAGATGTTTCTTCTGTAGTCTGGGCACTTGCAGGATCAACCGATGGGTTGGATCCACCACCGCACCCACATCCACCACTACCACAACCCCCAGCGCTAGATGTTTCTCCAGTATTCTCGACACTTGCAGGATCAGCCGATGGTTTGGATCCACCACCGCATCCGCACCCGCCTCCTCCACAAGCACATCCCCCTGTTGCAGGTTGATTAGGGTTACTTATCACAAATCCGCTACGCATAAGCCCATCAACATAATCTATGCTCGAGCCGTCGATTAGTGGAGCACTTTGTGAGTCGATCAAAATATCGACTTTTGGCGTTTTTATAACTAAATCGTCTTTTTCAGCAGTATCTTCAACGCCTAAAACGTACTGTAAACCACCTCCACACCCTGAACTAGGCATAACCATTATTCTTAATAATCCAGCCGATTTATCTTGCTCGTCTAAAACTTCACGTAGTTTTTCAGCTGCTGAATCTGTTACTTCTATAACCGGTGTGTCAGTGGTCAAAATATTACCTCGAGATTGTATTGATTGATATTGTTTTTATTGCATAGTTATTCAATACCATAAATGATAGTAGCATTTTGTACCATTGAGGGTCAATTGATATTAAATAGATCAAATTACACAACGCTGTCTATTGACTGCTTAAACCAGATAGAATTAAAATTTGGTTTATCGTCTCAACTGTTTATGTCATAGTAGATTGGATATTTGAGACTTATTTTAATAAAAAAATCCCTTGGTGATTCTGGCGAAGTTGACCCACCCGTTCCCATCCCGAACACGGAAGTGAAACGCTTCAGCGCTTACGATACTGCACTCGCAAGGGTGTGGGAAAATATGTCATTGCCAAGGGTTTTTTTGTAACAAAGATTATCAAAGTTGCATCAAAAGTTTACTATCATACGGTTTCACTCATTTACACTCTACTTTGGCATATATATAATGAAGCTTCCTTATCATAGACAAGCTAAAGTACATTAATGAAATCATTTTCACATTCTGATCAACCAGACTCAAAATCAATCAATGAGAACGCTTCAGGCAAAAATCTTGACGAAATAGAAGATATGGGAGAATTGTTAGAATCCTTTTCTTCAATGGACCCAGTAAAGCGTGGGGATATCGTTGAGGGCGTTGTAATGAGCTCCAACAGCGACGGCATCTTGGTTAGCTTTGGCCATAAGGCTGAAGGCTTCGTGCCAGCAAGGGAAATGTCTTCGGTGTCTCATCTTCCCGAGACCAGACCTAAAGTAGGCGATGACATCGTAACATCAGTTTTACGTACTGAAAGTGGAGACCGCCCAGCAATTTTATCAATTGATAAAGCTACTGGCGAACAAAGTTGGCGACATTTATCAAAGCTGGCTGAGTCAGGCGAAACTATTTCAGGAACTATCATAGGATTTAATCGAGGCGGAGCAATCGTTGATGTGGAAGGAGTGCAGGGATTTGTGCCTGCGTCACAACTTTCCACGATTTCCAGAGAAAGGTTTAAACCTGTTGATACCGAAACTAGCGATGAAGGACCAGTAACTTTGGAGTCAGGTGATTCTGAAGGAGTCGGAGATAAAGAAGCAACACCTGAAACAGAAGAAGTTAATGATGAGGAAATTGGTAAAAAAATAAAGCTACGCGCTATAGAAATAAATCGTGGCCGTAATCGAGCGATTTTCTCTGAGCGAGACTCTGGGCGTGCTAAAAGAGACGAAATAAAAGATAAATTAATTGAAGAACTAAAGCCAGGAGAAGTGGTAAAAGGGAAAGTTTCAGGCATAAGTAATTTTGGAGCTTTTGTAGACCTTGGCGGAGCAGACGGATTGGTCCATATTTCTGAGTTGTCATGGAGCCAAGTTGATAAGCCCGAAGAGGTAGTGGAGGTGGGCCAAGAGTTGGATGTTTATGTTCTTAAGGCAGATAGTGAAACAAAAAAGATTGCCCTAAGTATAAAAAGACTGTCTCCGGAGCCTTGGGATAACATATCAGAACAACTTTCCCTTAATGATGTTGTTGACGCTACGATAACTAAACTGACTAATTTTGGAGCCTTTGCTAGAATTGAAGGGTCAGCGGAGGGTTTGATCCATGTTTCTGAGCTTACGGATAGAATGGTTCAGCACCCAAGAGAAGTAGTGAGACAGGGAGATAAAGTTCGTGTTAAAGTTTTACGTATCGAGCCTGAAAGAAGACGTTTAGGTTTAAGCTTAAAAAGAGCTGAAGAAGGTTACGAATAAACACGAGGATTTTTACGCGAATTAATTTGTGTAAAAAGTTATAAGGGTCCCTACTTAATTAAAAAGAGGGTTTATATATGGCTAGCAGATTCGAAAAATTTTCTGAAAGAGCTAGGAGAGTATTGTCTTTAGCTCAGGAAGAAGCGCAACGATTTAACCATAATTACATTGGCACAGAGCACATACTTTTAGGCCTTTCTCGTGAAACAAATGGAGTGGCGGCAAAAGTTCTGTCTGGTTTAGGTATTGAATTAAGTAAAGTTCGCTCTGCAATTGAATTTATTATCGGTAGAGGCGAAACTTCTTCCCAGGGCGAGATAGGATTAACTCCTAGGTCAAAGAAAGTTATCGAACTTGCTGTTGACGAAGCTAGAAGAATGAATCACCACTATATTGGCACCGAACATCTATTAGTAGGTCTTATGAGAGAGGGTGAAGGTGTGGCTGCAGGTGTTTTAGAGAGTTTGGGGGCTAGTTTAGATAAAATCCGTACGGAAACACAGCGTATTTTGTCACAGAATTTAGAGCAAGCTGGAGTCTCAGCCTCACCTGGCCAATCAATTCCTCGATCGACTACAAAAACTCCTACATTAGACCAATTGGGGGTAGATTTAACAGATGCTGCCAGTTCGGGAAAACTCGACCCAGTTGTAGGACGTGATCAAGAGATTGAGAGAGTCACTCAAATCTTGAGCCGTAGAACCAAGAACAACCCTGTTTTAGTAGGAGAACCTGGAGTTGGAAAGACAGCAATAATTGAAGCCTTAGCTCAGCGAATCGCAATAGGGGACGTGCCGGATACATTACAGGGGAAAAGATTGGTAACGCTTGATATGGGCTCTTTAGTGGCAGGCACAAAATACAGAGGCGAATTTGAGGAAAGATTAAAAAAGGTCATCGAAGAGATTAAATTATCCTCTAACTGTATTTTATTTATAGATGAAGTTCATACAATGGTTGGTGCGGGAGCAGCTGAGGGAGCGGTTGATGCGGCTAATATCCTGAAACCCTCTTTAGCAAGAGGAGAGCTGCAGTGTATTGGTGCAACAACTCAAGATGACTATATGAAATACATAGAACGTGACCCCGCATTAGAACGTAGATTTCAACCAGTTAAAGTGGAACAACCGTCAGTTGACGAGACAGTTGAGATATTAAAAGGCGTGAAATTAGCGTATGAAGAACACCACCAATTGCTAATTAGTGATGAAGCATTAGATTCAGCTGCTCAACTCGCTTCTCGATATATAGCAGATAGGTTTCTGCCTGATAAGGCTATCGACCTGATTGATGAAGCCGCATCTAGAGTGCGTATAGAATTTAATTCTCCTCCACAAGTGGTTAGACAAATTCGACTAGATGTTGGGCAAGTTAAAAAAGAAAAAGATGAAGCTATAAATGATCGGAAATATGAAGTAGCAGCTGAGTTGCGTGAAAAAGAAAATGAATTGAACGAACAATTATCCAAGCTGGAAAAAGAGTGGGAGTCAGGCCGTGGAGAAGAGGTTCCAACCGTGTCATCAGACCATATTGGCGAAGTAGTTAGCATGTGGACAGGAATCCCGGTTACTAGGTTAACTTCTTCTGAAACAGAGCGCTTAATAAACATGGAAAAAGTTATCTCTGAGCAAGTATTTGGTCAAGATGAAGCCGTAACCTTTGTTTCTAAGGCAGTTCGAAGGGCACGCTCAGGTATGAAAAATCCAAAACGACCTGTTGGAACGTTTATGTTTTTAGGCCCTACTGGAGTCGGTAAAACTTATTTAGTTCAAAAACTGGCTGAATTTCTTTTTGGCACAGAAGATGCTGTAGTAAGAATCGATATGTCAGAGTTTATGGAAAGGCATTCTGTAGCCCGATTAGTCGGATCTCCTCCAGGTTATGTTGGGTATGATGATGGAGGACAGTTAACAGAAGCAGTAAGGCGTAAATCATATAGTGTCATCCTTTTAGATGAAATTGAAAAAGCACACCCCGAAGTTTTTAATATTTTGCTACAAATATTTGATGATGGCCATCTAACTGATGCGAAAGGCCGAAAAGTTGATTTCCGTAACACAATTATTGTTATGACTAGTAACATCGGTTCAGATCTTATTAGGCAGGATAAAGGCATTGGATTCTCTATGGCCATAGGTGATGCCGAAGAATCAGAGCATAGATACACAAGAATGAAACAGAATGTTATGGATGAGGTAAAAAAGTTTTTTAGACCGGAGTTCTTGAATCGAATAGATTCGATGTTAGTTTTTAAGTCTCTTGCTAGAGAGCAAATGAATCAAATTGTAGATTTGATGTTGATGTCAGTATCTATTGAATTGGTTCAGCGTGGCATAAATTTGGAAGTTACTGATCAAGCAAAATCCTGGATTGTTGAAAAGGGCTTTGATCCACAATTTGGAGCACGTCCTTTAAGGCGTGTTATTCAAGACCACGTAGAAGATACATTGTCCGACGTAATTTTAAGTGCTGAACTCAACCCTGGAGACACTGCAGTTGTCGACCTAGAAGAAAGTGATGAAGGTGGAAAATTGAAAGTTACCGCTCAGTCACCACTGCCAATTGTATCCAGTTAGAAAGTGTTTCATTAAACATACCTGAGTAAACTGCGATTATAGATTATAAGAGACATACGTTTTTGGTAATTAAGTTAAGCAAGAGTTAATCCGATGTCACAAAAATCAGCTTATTTTAATTGTCTAGGCGGGGTCAGTGGAGATATGATTTTAGGCGCTATGGTTGATGTAGGGCTTAAACCTGAATTTTTCAACTCGATCGTGAAGAGCTTAAAGTTGGACAACGTTGTAATTTCTGCCTCTAAAGATTATCGGCATGGAGTTATCGGCACTAAAATTCATATTGAGTTGAATGAACAAGAAAAGCAACGGTTTAAGATCAAAGATTTTTTATATAAATTAGAACATTCTGATTTAAGCGACGAGATTATTAAAACATCTCAAGGAATCTTGGAGAGTATTGGCGAGGCTGAGTCCAAAGTCCATAATATCGATATCGACAGTTTGGTATTACATGAGTTGGGGAGCTTGGATACGTTAATTGATGTTACTTGCTGTGTAGCAGGTGTAGATGAATTGAATTTAGATTTTGTTTATTCATCTCCATTACCAACAGGCTCTGGAACAGTACTTACAGAGCATGGAGTGACACCTGTACCTGCTCCCGTAACTATGGCCATTTTGTCTAAACATAATGTTCCTTTAAAACCACCTCCAGTTGAGAGCATGGATACTGGAGAAATGGTTACCCCTACGGGGGCTATTTTATTAAGTCATTTAGCAAAATTTGAACAACCTTGTATGACTGTCGATAAATTGGGCTATGGTTTAGGTCAACGAAACCCAGAATCTTATCCTAATGTACTTGGTTTATGGATAGGGAAAAATGAAGATGAGCCGCAATCATTGCTTTTACTTGAAACAAATATAGATGATTCAACCCCTGAGATTCTCTCATATGTTGTGGACCGTCTAATATCTAATGGGGCTTTAGATGCATGGACAACTCCTATTAACATGAAAAAAAATCGTACTGGAGTATTATTGTCCGTTCTGTCAATACCAGGTTTGGATATGAGACTAAGAGGTATTATTAATCGAGAGACTACAACGTTAGGAATTCGTGCGCAGACAGTAAAACGATTTGCTAGTAGGCGAGAAAACATCCTTGTTGACACGGAACTAGGACTTATTCCCGTTAAACTTCGCTATATAAATGACGAGCCGTCAGATCTTTCTCCTGAATACGATGTCTGCCGTAAAATAGCTATGGAGAGACAGGTTCCATTAAAAGATGTAATGGATATTGCTCGTTATCATGCTAAAAAATTAATTAATTAATTGATAGAATATGTATTGATAGATTTTAAGCCCTGGTGGCGCAATTGGTAGCGCAGCCGACTTGTAATCGGCAGGTTGGGGGTTCGAATCCTCTCCGGGGCTCCGTTATAGCATAAAAAATTATCAATTAATGCAACTTTTTAAAAATCATTCAATTATTTAAGAATATTTATACAAAATATACTTTGTGTTTCTGTTAAGTTGTAATTAACTTTAATGAATGGACATAGCATGGATAATCCAGCTATGCTAAAATTGAACGTTGTGGCGCGGAGGGATGGGAGAGTGGTTAAATCCACCAGACTGTAAATCTGGCGCCCGGAAGGGCTACGTAGGTTCGAATCCTACTCCCTCCACTCTATGAACAATTAAAATTAATACCAAAAAACCCACGAGCCCACATAGCTCAGTTGGCAGAGCACGTTCTTGGTAAGAACGAGGTCAGCAGTTCAAGTCTGCTTGTGGGCTGGTGAACAACAATGGAGTATAGCTGAATGGCTAAGGAAAAATTCGTAAGAGATAAACCGCATATAAATGTTGGAACTATAGGTCACGTAGATCATGGAAAAACTACGTTAACTGCTGCAATAACTCGGACGCTTGCGTCTACAGGTCAAGCTAGTTTTAGAGCTTTTGACACTATAGACAACGCTCCTGAGGAGAAAGCACGAGGGGTGACGATAGCTATCACTCATGTTGAGTACGAAACAGAAGCACGTCATTATGCGCACGTTGATTGCCCAGGACACGCTGACTATATCAAGAATATGATTACCGGTGCTGCCCAGATGGATGGAGCTATATTGGTGGTGAGCGCCCCAGATGGCCCAATGCCACAGACACGAGAACATATTTTACTTGCAAGACAGGTGGAAGTTCCTGCGATTGTCGTTGCATTAAATAAAGTTGACGCAATGCAAGACGAAGAACTTTTAGAGTTAGTGGAAATGGAGTTAAGGGAGCTTTTAACTGAATATGGATTCCCGGGAGATGATGTTCCGTTTATCCGCTTAAGCGCATTAAGCGCCTTAGAGGCACCAGATGATCAACTTGGTAGAGATTCGGAATGGGGCGGAAAGATTTGGGAGTTAATGGATGCGGTAGATTCTTATGTGCCAATACCCAATAGACCAAAAGAGAAACCTTTCCTAATGCCAGTTGAAGATGTCTTCGGAATTAAAGGTAGAGGTACGGTGGTGACGGGCAGAATCGAACAAGGGGTCATTAATACTGGAGACGAAGTTGAAATTGTGGGGATAAAAGAGACCAGAACTACTGTAATTACAGGCGTGGAAATGTTTCATAAAACACTTGATGAAGGTGAGGCTGGAGATGCCGTAGGGCTCTTGGTTAGAGGTATTGACAGGGAAGATGTTGAAAGAGGACAGGTTTTGGCTAAACCTGGTAGTATTAAACCTCACACAGAGGCATCGGCGAATGTATATGTCTTAAGTAAAGAAGAAGGCGGTAGGCATACGCCTTTCTTTAAAGGATATAAGCCTCAGTTTTATATACGAACCACTGATGTTACGGGTGAAATAGAGCTTCCTGAAGGTGTAGAAATGGTGATGCCTGGTGATAATATTGAAATGAAAATTAAACTTATTACTCCAGTAGCTTTGGAAGATCAGTTAAGATTTGCGGTTAGGGAAGGTGGACGAACCGTAGGTTCTGGGGTTATAACGAAAGTCATTAAATAAGGTAATTAGATCCATGGCCAAAAAAGGCGATGCAAGAAGTTTAGTTAATCTCGGATGTGAACAATGTCGTGAACGCACGTATCATACGTCAAAAAATAGACGTAATGATCCGCAGCGCCTCGAATTAAATCGTTATTGTCCGAGATGTAGGGTACATACACTTCATAAGGAAGTGAGGTAGAAAACTCTTGGCTCGTGGACAAAATGCAACCCGTAAAGTAAGTACAGATGCTACAAAAAAAGCGTTCAGTTTTCGCGTTTTTGGTGAAGTGTACTCAGAACTCAGAAGAGTAACTTGGCCGACAAGGGAAGAGACTACAAGACTTACAATAATGGTTGTGGCTGTTTCTGTAGTAATTGGTATTTTTCTAGGCTTGGTAGACATGGGTTTCTCTCGTCTAGTAGGGGTTTTTATAGGTAATTAATAAGTAATATGTCTGCTGTTACAACAATAAAAGAAGAATTGACTCCTCGTTGGTATATTGTTCATTCTTATTCAGGTCAAGAAGAACGTGTTAAACGTAATCTTGAGCTAAGAATAGAAACTATGGACGTTTCTAATAAAATTTTTGAAGTAATTATTCCCACAGAGGAAGAAATTGAAATCAAAGATGGTAGTAGAGTCCCAGTTTCGAAAAAGATCTTTCCTGGGTATATTATGGTAAAGATGATGATGGATGATGAAAGCTGGCATGTCGTTAGAAACACTCCTGGTGTAACCGGATTTGTGTCAGCTGAAGATGTAGGTGAGAAAAGACCAAAACCGGTTCCGTTAGAAGAAGATGAAGTGACTAATATTCTTCAGCAGATGGAGTCTAGTGAACCTAGAATTCGGGTTGGTTTTGAAAAAGGTCAGGTAGTACGAGTAAAAGATGGTCCATTCGTAGACTTTATTGGAGCGGTTGACGAAGTATTTCCTGATCGTGCAAAACTGAAAGTATTGGTGTCCTTCTTTGGTCGTGAAACACCTGTAGAATTAGACTTTTTACAAGTTGAACGGGCATGATAGATAATACTATTATTCGATATTCGGTAATGATCGTGGTTGAACCATTAATAAATAAATTTATCAAGGAACTAATGTGGCAAAAAAAGTTTTAACAATTTTAAAGCTTGAACTAGAGGCTGGGAAAGCAAGTCCTGCACCTCCAATAGGTCCAGCGCTAGGGCAACACGGAGTCAATATAATGGCTTTCGTAAAAGAATATAATGAAAGAACTAGCTCACAGCAGGGTAATATTATTCCAGTGGAGTTGTCTGTGTATGAAGACAGGTCATTTAGTTTTATTACCAAAACTTCCCCAGCAACAGCTTTATTGAAGAAAGCTGCGGGGATAGATAAAGGAAGCAGTGAGCCAAACAAAAATAAAGTAGGCAAAGTGTCTATTGATAAAGTTCGTGAAATAGCTGAAATCAAGATGCCAGACCTAAATGCTGCAGACATAGATGGTGCGATAAAGATCGTTTCTGGTACCGCTAGGAGTATGGGGATAGAAGTCGTATGATTTCAAAGCAAATCATGCTGATGAGGAGTTCAATTTGAGCAAGCACGGAAAAAGATATAATTCGATCAGCTCGCTAATCGATCGTGAGGCAGAATACAAGATTGATGAAGCGGTGGTAAAGGTTAAAGAGACTGCAACCAGTAAATTTGATGAATCTATTGAATTACATATACGCACGTCTGCAGACCCTCGTCATGCTGACCAACAAGTAAGAGGAGTAGCATCACTGCCCAACGGTAGCGGGAAAACCGTTAAAATAGTGGTTTTCGCACAAGGTGAGGGGATATCGATAGCTCAGTCTGCTGGTGTGGATTATATCGGAGATGATGATTTAATAAAAAAAATTGATGGTGGATGGGCTGAGTTTGATGTATCGATAGCTACACCGGATATGATGGGTAAGGTTAGCAAATTAGGTAAAGTGCTAGGTAGAAAAGGTTTAATGCCTAACCCAAAAACTGGTACCGTTGTTAATACTGAAGATATCGAAAAAGCAGTGATTGAAGCAAGAAAAGGTCGGGTGGAATTCAAGTTAGATAAGACTTCCATAATTCATGTCGTGGTAGGGAAGGCTAGTTTTGGTGAAGATCAATTGGCGGAAAACATATCGGCAGTTGTTGACAATATTGTTCGTTCAAGGCCCTCAGGAGTAAAGGGACAATTTATGCAATCTGCATATTTGACTAGTACAATGGGTCCGAGTGTTCCGTTAAATGTCGCTGCTTTAAGCGAAATGAAAGAAAATGAATTATAATTAATAGATAGATTGGCCTAAGATAGTCGGTCCTGATGTAATTATTCAGAATAATATTACCTACCGAGGCAAGTTGAATTAAGTTATAACCGTATTAATACAGTGTAACCCCCCGACTTGTATAGTCGGGTTTTTTTTGGGAGAAAAATATGCCTACACCACAGAAAGCACAAGTGGTAGAAAGTTTAATAAAATGTATAGCTGACAGCACGATTGCTGTTTCAACTGACTATTCTGGCATGTCTGTATCTGAGACAAATCAGCTTAGAAAAATGTTAAGAGCCAAAGATGTTGAATATGTCATTGTTAAGAATACGTTAGCTTACATTGCCGCTGATTCAGCTGATAGAAGTAAACTAAAAGAGATCATATCTGGTCCTACAGGTTTGATTTTTGGTTATGGAGAGGTTGTAGATCCAGTAAAGATACTGACAACCTTTATTAAAGAGACAGAATCAGACATTACGATTCGCGGTGCTTTGATGGGGGAAAGGTCACTTGATATAAATGAAATAGAGCAATTATCACGGTTGCCTAGTAAAACAGAGCTATATACTCAGCTTGTTCGCCAGTTAAATAGCGGGATACAAGGATTAGTATATGTTTTAAATTCACCTATCAACGGCTTAGCAAATGTGCTTCAGCGACGTGTTGAAACCGCACCTGAGGTAACCCATGATGAGTCTACTGAAAAAATAACTGAATAGCCCATTAGGTTTGAAAAAATTTAAACGATAAACTTTTTAGGAGTTAAAAATGAGTAAAGAAGAAATTCTAGAAGCGATAAAAGGAATGTCTGTTCTCGAGTTATCAGAGCTTGTAAAAGAACTAGAAGAAACGTTTGGAGTTAGTGCAGCAGCAGCTGTAGCAGTAGCTGCGCCTGGAGCGAGCTCAGATGCTGGTGCAGGAGAAGCTGTAGAAGAGAAAACAGATTTTATTGTTAAGCTCGATGAAATCGGACCGAACAAAATCAAAGTTATTAAAGCCGTGCGAGAATTAACATCTTTAGGTTTGAAAGAAGCAAAAGATTTGGTTGAAAGTGCACCTGCAAATGTGAAAGAAGGCATTGGGAAAGAAGACGCTGAGACAGCAAAAACTAAATTAGAAGATGCTGGAGCCAAAGCAAGTATTTCTTGATGTTTATAAGCCCAATACTGGGTTTATAAACTGTTAAACACTGTTTACAAGGTAAGGAACTGTTTGAGGCCCTTCTGGTAGTACACATATACGAGTTGTTTTTCCGTGCTTGGCGATGGATGTTTGTATAGCATCTTCTATATTATGTATAGGATTGAAGTGAGCAGCACGTATTTCCACATCTGTAAGATAGTCTGATTTAATTAAAACTTCGGCACGCATCTGTATTTTGGCCTGTACTTGAACTTGCCATTGATCATGCCGCGTTGTCTTACTCTGGTTAATTGACTCTAAAAGTTTAGTCATTGAATTTGACTCTGACAAAATTTTGCTATATTCACCGTGACTAGGGAGTCCGTCTCTACATTCTGACGCGCATATTATTGTTCCACCTTTTTTAACCACCTGTGCAGCTGCAGATAAACCTTTTACTGTTTGATATAAGTTTTGATCTAGTGGGTAACCTGAATTAGTCGTGACAACGATGTCATATTCATGTTCAACTGGTTTCATCACAATTCTCTTTGACGTTTCACAGGCAGCTTTATGCACTTCAAATAAATCTCCAGCAAATACAGAAGTTATTTCTCTATTTTTGTTTATAGTGACGTCGACTGAGAAATCGACACCAGTAACCTCTGAAATTTCTCTGACAGTATCGTGTACAGGATTCCCATGTGTGATACCCCATACAGCCTTGGGAGATCCTATCCTTTCTGCATTATGCAATGCCATTATTGTGTCGAAACCGGCTAAGCCTGGGGCAACCATTTTAGGGCCTCCTGAAAAACCGGCAAAAAAGTGAGGTTCTACAAATCCACAGGTAATTCTCACATCTGATTCAATCCAAACTTTATTTAGCCAAATTGAAGTTCCATCAGATGTTTCTCCTACTAAATTTAGTGTTGTGCGATCAAAACAGTCATGATTTATAATATTGTAATTTTTTACAATATTTTCTCCAATCATATCTATTAACTCGTTTCCAGTGTTTGATCTGTGTGTGCCAGTCGCCACAAGGATAGAGATATTTTTTGCAGGTATATGAGATAGTTCTTTCAGAATATGAGGGAGTACTATATCGGTAGGTGAGGGACGTGTGATGTCGCAAATGGAAATGGCAACCTTTTGATTGGGGGATATTAACTGACGAAGAGGTTTTACACCTATTGGATTTCTTAAAGCAGTTTGAATTGCTGCAGACTCGTCTGGCAAACCAGGAACATATTCTGGCTCAACGACGTCGGTTATATGATCAGGGAAATCGACTTCTAGCCCGCTGTCTCCATAAGCAAGTTTCACTAACATAGTTAATCCTGGTGGGTGCTTTTTAAAACGATTTCACAAAATTGTGCAGCATCAGTTAGTTCATCAATTTTCACGTGTTCACGTACTGTGTGCATTCCATTATCTGCCATTCCTACAACAACTGAAGTTATACCCTTTAGTCTGAAAATATTACCATCCGTCCCTCCACCGCTAGATTTCATTGTCGGGGTTAGATTCATTTTTTTCATAGCTTCAGCTACGCGAATAAAAGTAGGATCTTTATCTCCAAATTCGTAATGCTCAAATTCTGTATGTAGATGTTCTTTCAATTCGGCTTCAGGATACATAATCTGAACTCTACTTATAATATCTTTAATTTCTAGACCGATGTTATCAATAGTTTCTATATTTTGACTTCTGAACTCTCCAATTATTTTTGCATCTTCTGGGACAGTGTTCCTGACACTACCTCCTTCTATCAACCCGATGTTAAATGTGGTGTCTTCATCGAGTCTGCCTTGTGGCATTCTGGTGATGAGTTCAGCGGCGATTCTAATAGCAGACAACCCTTTTTCTGGTTCGACCCCAGCGTGAGCGGCCCGCCCAGTAATCTCAATTGTGAAACCTATGTACGTTGGGGCAGCAACAGTTACAGTATTAACCGGACCTTCGCCATCAAAGACTATAGCTTCTTTCGCATATATTTTTGAAAAATCGAGGTTTCTTGCCCCATGAAGTCCAGTTTCTTCCTCTCGAGTCAGACATACTTGATAAGGTAAATGCTCGACTTTATCTTCATGTATGGATTCAATTGCTTCTAGGACAGCCGCAACACCTGCCTTTGCATCGCCTCCTATAATTGTTGTCCCATCCGACTTAATAATTCCATCTTCTATTTTCGGTTTTATGCCACGTCCTGGATCAACTGTATCCATATGTATAGACAAGAGTATGGGAGGAGATTCAAATTCCGGTTCGAAGTTGTCAGAGTTTGCAATTAAGTTCCCGTAATCATCTGATTCTACTGTCAAACCTAACTTCTCTAATCGTGACGTGAGGTCTTTTGCTATGTCATCTTCTTCTCCAGAGATGCTATCAATTTTCACTATGTCACAAAACGTTTTTACTAACCTGTCGCTATTTATCATTTATTACACCTAATTAGTTTTTACAGAGACCTCATTTTATGACCCATAGGTTGTGTGTCAAGAACCATTGCATGGTTTTATTGCTGGAAGTTAAACTGACACTGTATATACGTTATATAAAAACTGATTTTATAAACGTTGTAAACAAAATTATTAACATATTTTTGAAACTGAGGTTAGGGACATGAAAATTTTAGTTATGGGTTCTGGAGCTGTAGGAGGATATTATGGGTCTGTCTTAGCTAGAGCTGGACATGAAGTACTATTTGTCGCTAGAGGTGAACACGCTGCAATGATTGAGGCACAAGGCTTAAAGATAAATAGCGTCACTTCAGGTGATTTTAGATTACCAAAAGTTTTTATAAAACAAGGATTAGACAACTCATTCAAAGCAGAACTCGTTCTTTATTGTGTAAAAGGCTATTCAAATGATGAAGCGATAAAAATCATTGAACCGGCAGTGACGAATAATACATATATATTGACATTGCAGAATGGACTCGGCAGTGGTGAAGCTTTAGCAGAGGCTTTCAATCAATCATCAATTTTGCTAGGAGCAACTTATATTGAGGCTTCATTGGTATCTCCAGGTGTGATTAATGAATATGGCGGAGGATGTTCAATTGTTTTTGGAAATAAAGATGGAATCCTAACTAACCAGGCGATTAATATTAATGAAACTATGGTTAAAGCAGGGATAAATTCACAGATATCTGAAGATATCATGATTACTTTGTGGTCAAAACTTATTTTAATATGTGCTCTTAGTGGCATGATGACTATAACTCGGGAGTCAATTAAACAAGTCTTGATTACTGAAGATTCGTTTAATATGACTAAAGGAGTAATTGCGGAAGCAGCTAATGTTGGACGATCTATGAAAGTTGATTTACCAGGTGATATAGAAATAAAGCAGATTGATTATTTACTAGAACATAGAGAAGTAGCTGTGTCTTCAATGTTCACCGATTTAATTCGAGGAAATCCATTGGAAGTAGATGTGTTAAATGGGGCAGTATCGAGATTGGGCAAGGAAAATAATATAGCGACTCCGTTAAATGATTTTATATGTTCGACTTTAAAACCCTATAACGACAGAGCTAAAGCAGCTAGATTTGTTGGTAGAAAAGCGGACTTTTATGGAGCACCTATAGCTTAAGATAATCGATTATTAACTCCGTTAGTTAGATATTTGAACTTGATAATTATGAAAGGAAGATTAACTGAAATGTCGTATTTCTATGATTTAAAGGAAATAAAACGTAAGCAACTTGCCCCTGGAGTTACAACTAAGCTAATTTGGGGGGATAAAATAATGATTAGCGTAATTGAAATGGAACCATATTCAATCGTGCCTGTTCATTCCCATGTCCATGAACAAGCCGGACTATGCGTACAAGGCGAAATGGACTTTACTATAGGTGGCCAAACGAAAAGAATAGGAGTAAATCAAGGGTGGATGATACCTGGCGGAGTTGAACATAGCGTCCAAAACTTAGACGGGTGGTCATTGGCTCTCGATCTATTTAGCCCACCTCGAGAAGAATACAAGAAATTGGTTGTAGAGTATTTTGATGAATTTTTGCGACCCGGTAAATAGAAGAATATCATCATATTAAAATAGCGATTATATCTTTTGATAATGTTAAGCAAATTTTACAGTCGTATGCAATCTAAATGGATGATTCTCATTGTTGCTGCTATGGGTAATCTTGTGTTAACTATAGATAGTGGACTCATGCCGGTTGCATACCCAGAATTGGCTACTGTTTTTAATACTGACACCTCGACTATATTATGGATATCGGTAGCGTATTGGGTTACTACAGTTGGGTTATGCATGACTATTGGATGGCTTGTGGACGTGCGTGATAAAAAAAACATATATATATTTGGATTTATTATCTTTTCTTTATCATTAATATTAGCATCTGTTGCCTCGTCTCTATGGCAGCTAATTTTGGCGCGGATTTTCATGGGTTTTGGGTCAGCAATGGTATTAGCTGGGGTTAATGCGATAATCGTTGATAATTTTCACGGCCGTGAGAGAGCTAAAGCAATTGGGTTTGCTGGGGCGGTAGTTGGAATAGGTTTATCTGGAGGACCAATGTTAGGAGGGTTTTTGTTGGACCACTTAGATTGGAGGTCCATTTTTTACTGTCGTATACCGATATCTGTGATCGGGGCCTTTTTATCTTGGATGGTACTAAAAAAACAAAGTAACCTAGAGCATAACAAGCTAAAAATCGAATGGATAGGAGTATTGTCTTTATTTGCCTGCTTGGCATCTTTAATTCTTATTTTTAATCGTGGATCTGAAGTCGGATGGACGTCTCCAGTTGTTTTCATAATGAGTATTGTTTTATTGATATCTTTACCGATTTTGTTTCAATATCAACGTAGGTCTGAGAGGCCAATATTAGATTTACCATTATTTAAAATCACTGGTTATGGTTATGGTTTAACCGTGTTAATGTGTCATTACATTTCTCTTGGTGCAATTATGTTATTGGCAGCTTTCTTTTTTATTGATCACTTAGGATTTTCAGCTACAAAAGCAGGGGCTTTTATAATGCTATATTCGTTGATGCGCGTCTTTATTGCTCCGTTCACAGGGTATATTCTCAGAATTATAAGTCCGTGGCATCTCTCTGCAATTGGCCTTGCACTGATATGCGCATCTCTAGTTTGGTTCAGTTTTTTGTCTGTGTCAGGATCCGAAACGAGCATATTTATAGCGTTACTATTAATTGGTATTGGATCTGGTATTTATGAACCACCAAACACGCTGACTATAATGAGTAGCGTGCCCCCAGATAGACACGGCACTGCATCAGCTTCAATAGCTAGCGCTCGACAACTAGCATTTGCATTAGGTGTAGCGATGTGCGGCGCTATAAATGCAGGTAGAGAGAATCTTTATAACGCCGGAGAAATTACCCAGTCGGATTACCTGTCGCTAAGTTTTTCATATGCATTAATTGCCTGTGCCATTTTTGCTGGCATCGGATTAATCTTAAGTTTTGTTGCGGAAAGTCGCGATAGTCGAACTGTTAAAAAGTCTGGAATTTAAGCTCCAAATCTAATGTCTGCCACGGAGTCATTATAGTCAACTCCTTTTGTAGCCCAGAATATTTTCGCTATCTCATCAACAGACTCTACAAGTTTTTTGGCTGACTCTGAGCTCACGGCCTGTTTGTTTGCTCCAGCAAGTTTATTTGCGTTCCAGAATAACTCGTGTAAACCCGGATATTTTTCTAAATGCTCCGGCTTAAAGTAATCGGCCCACAGAATATTAAGTTCATCTTTGACTTTTTGAGCATGTTCTTCTTTAACATGGATCAACCTTGCGATACCATTAGGCTGCTCAACCTTAGTTACCCCGCTACTGAAATCTAGCGCTTCCATCCTAACTGCCATTTTTAACACTGTCTGCGCTGCGATTTTAGCTACAATTGGATCATATATGCCGCATGGTATATCACAATGGGCATCCACATCTGCTACTAAAGATAAATTTCTGATTATCGATTGGAATTTCATCGAAATTGCCTCCATCAATGTTTTTTATTTTTTTAAGCATATCAGTAAAATTAGATGCTGATCAATGGTTAAGAAGTATTAAACTGTATTTATATTTACAAAGCTAATTAATCGTATAATTGACAGGTGTTCATAAGACTTTCTACATACATATTTAGCAGATTATTTATTGGAATTGTACGTATAAATAACTTCAGTATGACTCCTAGCATATCTCCAGGAGAGTATTTTCTATACAGGAAAAAGAGCGTTTTTGTAACGGGTTATCTTAGGGGAGATGTTGTGATTATAAAAACTAACCATTCGGATCAATGGACAATAAAAAGGGTGATAGGAGTTGAGAATGATTTAGTTCAGATAACAGGAACATCAATTTTTGTGAATGACAAAGGTTTAGTTATGAGAGAGAGTTATTTTGAATCTGAAAATCAAAAGAAACAAGAATGGAAAGTAGATGTTGGCGAATTATTTGTATTGGGAGATAATTTTCAAGATAGTATCGATAGTCGTGTATACGGACCTATAAATATCAATTTGGTAAAAGGTAGAGCTTGGCTTCGTATCTGGCCGTTTAAGCTTCTAGGCAAAATATTTTAATTATTTGTCTTAAGCCAAGTTGCGGCTTCTTTAGCGTAATAAGTTATTATCATGTCAGCCCCAGCTCGTTTAATAGATGTTAATATTTCCAATGTGATTCGCTTTTCGTCGATCCAACCGTTTTGAGATGCTGCTTTAATCATGCTGTATTCTCCACTAACATTGTAAGAAGCTATAGGAAGCCTAAATTCATCTCTGGCAGCCGAGATCACGTCCAAGTATGCTAATGCCGGTTTTATCATGATGATGTCTGCGCTCTCCGCTACATCCAAACGTATTTCATCTAGTGCTTGCCTAATGTTGGCTGTATCTAACTGGTAAGTTTCTCTATCCCCGAATGATGGAGCCGACATGGCAGCATCCCTGAATGGGCCATAGAAACCAGAAGCATATTTTGCGGAGTATGCCATTATTGGCGTTCCTACAAATCCATTCTTATCTAAAGATGATCTTATTGCGCCTACTTGACCATCCATCATCGCGGACGGAGCTACTATATCTGCCCCTGCTTTAACATGGCTAATCGATATTTCTCCTAAGGTTTCTAAGGTTTTGTCATTATTTACTAAGCCATTTTCAGTAATACCACAATGTCCATGGTCTGTGTATTCACACATACATACGTCCGTGATAATTAAAATATCTGGTGTGTGCTGGCGTATTGCCTTAATTGCCGACTGGATTATTCCCTTGGAGTTAAAGGAGTCCGAGCCTAAAGCATCTTTCTTTTCTGGGATACCAAAAAGAAGAACAGCTTGAATTCCAAGGGAGTGCGCTTCTTGCACCTCAGCGCTAACGGTATCAATAGAAAGTCGGTTAATTCCTGGCATAGATTCGATGCTATTTCGGACATTTTTTCCGTGAGTCACAAAAATTGGATAAATAAAATCATTAACAGACAGTGATGTCTCACGCACAAGTTTTCGAATAGCTGTATTCTTTCTTAGTCGACGCAAACGATGTTCAGGATATGTAGCCATAAATATTTACCTAGTGAAATGTGTTTTAATTGCTTTTACTAAACTTTCAACAGTGCTTTCTGGGGCTATTATGTTGGGCGTAAGTCCTGCTATTTTAATTGATGCTTCTGTAACTGGGCCGATACAGGCTATATTAACATTTCTAAGTTGATTAATCCCTCCTAATAGGTCAACAAGGCCATGAACGGTCGAAGTGCTGGTAAAAGTAGCTATGTCGATACCCTCTTTAAAGATTTTAGTTGCTAGTTTTTTAGAGTGCTTGGGTATAACAGTTTTGTATATATTTATTTCCTGTACTTGTATTCCAGCCGATTTTAGTTTAGCCACAAACTCATAGTGTCCCAATTCAGATCTAGGCAATAAAATATTTTGGTCCTTGAATACTTCTTTAATCAGTAAATCTCCTAGAGAATTAGTGTTATAAGATTTAGGCATTACTACATTTTTAATTCCATATTTTTCTAAACTTAATTTAGTGACAGCTCCAATAGCCGCAATTTTTATTCCAGATAAATTCCTGCTATCAAAACCTGTATTGTGCAGTTCTTCGAAAAATATATGTACTGCGTTTGAACTAGTAAAAACTAACCAAGAAAATTTATTAATTTCCCGAAGTTGACAGTGAAGAGCTTTTATGTTGATAGGTATAATTTTTATAGCTGGCAACTCAATTGGAATAGCTCCTTGTTGAGCTAATAGTCCAGATAATTTAGAAGCTTGTTTCCTAGTTCGAGTTACAAGAACACGTTTGCCAAATAGAGGTAAATTTTCAAACCAATTTAACTTATTTCGTAGATTTACTACATTGCCAATAACTAAAGCGACTGGAGGCAATAAATTTGCAACATCTGCTTGTAGCGATATGTTAGTTATAGTGCCAGTGATAGTGGTTTGATGAGGCTCGGATCCCCACCTAATTAGTGCTGCAGGAGTATCTGGATTGAGTCCAACCTTTATTAATTGGCCAGTTATCATATTTAGTTTATTTCGACTCATTAGGACAACAATTGTTCCTCCAGTATTACTAATCGCATGCCAATTGATATTCGAATTTGCTTTATTGATATCTTCATTGCCTGAAACGAAAGTGACGCTAGATGCAATACTGCGATGAGTTACAGGTATTCCTGCATAAGCAGGCGCTGCTATTGCTGATGTAACACCAGGGACTACTTGGAAAGGTACGTTGTGCTTCCGCAAAATTTCCGATTCTTCCCCGCCTCTTCCAAATAAGAAAGGATCTCCTCCTTTAAGCCTTATTACTTTTTTACCAAGTTTCGCTTTTTCCACCATCATCTGGTTTATTTCATCTTGATGGTAACCCGTAGATTTAGAGCTTTTCCCAACATCAATAAGTTCAGCATTAGGTTTGGCGAAATCCAGAATGCGAAAATTTATCAATCTATCATGAATAATAGTGTCGGCACCCTTTAGCAAGCGTAGTCCTTTAACAGTGATTAATTCGGGATCACCAGGGCCACACCCGACAAGATACACTTCTCCTAAGATTTCTCTCATCGTTAGGTTCCTTCGATATCTAATGCGCCGATGCTGATAAGTTTTTTAGCTAAATTGATACCTGTTTCTTCTGGAAATTCTATGTCGCCATAAATTGTGTCTTTGTACTGACGTTTACCGTCATTTGAACACACTAAACCAGTAATCTTAATTAGTTGTTTAGTAATTACCGCATATGCTGCATGAGGGGTATTGCAGCTTCCCCCAAAAGTCTTAACGAAAGAGCGCTCTGCGGTAACACATGTGAATGTGTCAGCATCATTTACATGTGTTACTGTCTCTGATGTGTGTTCGTCTTCAATTCTCGTCTGTATTGCAATAGCCCCTTGTCCAGCATCTGGAATAAAAATTTCAGTATCTATAAACTGATCAACAATATCTATCATATTTAATCTTTCAAGGCCTGCTGCAGCAAGTATAATTCCGTCGTAGCCTCTGCCAATTTTTTCTAATCGAGTATCTACATTGCCGCGAATGGGCTTAACAATTAGTTCTGGTCTATGATTATTTATAAATGCTGTTCGTCTCGGACTACTAGTTCCGATAGTTGCCCCATCAGGGATTTTATCAAGTGGTAAATTCCATTTACTTACAATAACGTCACGAGCATCAGCTCGTTTTAACATAGCTGATATTTGGAGTTCAGGATTACTGTCGGGTGGTATATCTTTGGCACTGTGTACAGCAATATCAATATGTTTTAATATCAGAGCCTGTTCTATTTCTCTAACGAACATGCCCCGGTTCATTTCTGATAGAGGTACGTCTTTATTGATATCTCCCTCTGTTTTTATAGGAACCATTGAGAGCTTTATTTCTGGTACATATTTGTCGAAAGCCGATATAACTTCATTCACCTGAGCGATAGCTAGGCGGCTGGAACGCGCACCGATTCTAAGGGATCTGTCCTTAGTTTTAGATACATTCATAGAGGTAATTATAGTGTACGGATTTGTATCAGGACATTTCCGAAAGCATTTGACAGAAATCCGGTACGCAATTACAAGATGCACCTTTCAATAAATTGTTCATAAGAACTTCTCTGGCTTGATCATTTTTGCCTACATGCACTAATTCAATTAATTCGTCTGTGATACAAGCTTGGTAGTGGTCAAGATTAAGCTTAATCTTCCGATTGATTAATTCTTTTCTTGTATCCGATAATATTTCTGTAAGGTCAGCAAATTCCATAATTGAGTGAGTGTTAATTACTGGGCTTGTACCAGATAATACCTCTCTAAATTTTCTAGCTAAAGCGGGACTAGTTCCTGAAGTTGATATTGCTACCGTTACATCACCACGACGTACTATGGCAGGGGTAATAAAAGTGCATAAGTTAGTTATATCTTCAACATTGCACACTACGTTTCTTTCTGTGGCTTCTTCATTGACAGCATGATTTATTGATGGATCGGATGTGTCCATGACGATTACTATAAATGCGTCTTTTAGATCGCCATTTTTGTAGTCTCGATTTATTATCGTGATTTGCTTTTCATCTGACAACGCCCTCAGTGCAGGAACAACGTTTTTAGCAATTACTACAATATCTGATTGAGTTTCTATTAGAGATAAAACCTTTTTCACAGTTTTTTCTCCTCCGCCAATAATCACCGCTTTCCTATTTTTTAAATCTAGATATATTGGGTAATAGACGTGTCTTTGCGGTTTTTCCATTGTAGTTGCGAGGTTGCCTTTGGACGTAATATTTGCGGTGTATGCAACAGCTGTTAGCAATGATACAGTAACATGGTATTAACGACCGGTCAACGCCTATGTATAGGGCTTAATTACTCGTCAAGACACATTAACTTTTACTTATTAATTAACCATGGCAGGCAATAAAAACTCAATTTTTAATGAACAGAAAATGCTTCTTTTCAATAATTTGCGTAAAGAAGTACAAGATGATCGAATTTTAAATACGATGATGGGCGTGCCACGAGAAAATTTTATTGACTCGGATATACGCGATAAAAGTTATGATGATGTTGCTTTGCCTATTGGTTATGGTCAAACGATATCTCAACCACTGATGGTTGCCATAATGGTGTCGGCATTAATGGTTGGCAGCTCAGACAATGTGCTTGAAATAGGTACTGGAAGTGGATACCAAACAGCTGTTTTGTCACGTTTAGCAAATAATGTAGATTCAATAGATAGAATTCCAGAATTACTTTCGGAAGCATCAGTTAAACTGGAAGAACTGAATTGTAAAAATGTTAATCTTATGCAGGCAGGAGCGGACCTAGGATGCAAGCAAAGAGGCCCATATGACGCGATTATAGTGTCTGCGGCAGCTCCTAAACTACCCAATTTACTTCTTGAACAATTGAAAAATGGAGGAAGGCTTTTAATACCAGTTGGATCACAAGATTCACAAGAATTGATGAGGATTATTCGGAATGATGAGGATTATTCAATTCATGTGTTAACGAGTTGTAAATTTGTACCGCTTATTGGTAAAGATGCCTGGTCTTTGCAAGATTTACAATCTGAAAATTAATGATAGCTAACCCATAACTATTTGCTCATCTTAACGTTGTAAATTTGTGAACTGAAAAAGAGTGATAATCTAATGCAATTGAAGGAATTGGTTTAAAAATAATAATATGGTGTTTAAATGGACTATGAAACAGTAATTGGACTTGAAGTACATTCACAGCTGAATACTGACAGTAAGATGTTTTGCAGCTGTATGGCAACATATCAAGAGATGGAACCGAATACGATTATATGCCCTGTGTGTATTGGAATGCCCGGTACGCTTCCAGTACCTAATACAGCGGCTATCAGACATGTTATCCGCACTGGGTTGGCATTAGGATGTGAAATATCATCTGAAAGCAAGTTTGATCGCAAGAATTATCCTTACCCGGATTTAATGAAAGGATATCAAATTTCACAAATGGATAAACCTATTGCATTAAACGGTTATTTATTAGTTGAAGGTGCAAGTGGAGTGACCAAGGTTAGGGTTAACCGAGTTCACTTAGAAGAGGATGTTGCTAAGCTAATGCATAAGTCAACTAATGATGAATCCTACAGCCTTTTAGATATCAATAGATCTGGGGTGCCTTTAATGGAAATCGTAAGTGAACCTGATTTAAGATCGGCAGATCAAGCTCGGGATTACCTAACCAGTCTTAGATCTATACTTAGGTATTTGGATGTGAGTACGGCAAATATGGAGGAAGGAAGTTTTAGGTGCGATGCTAATATAAGTATAAGACCTTTTGGAGACACTGAATTAGGGCCAAAAGTTGAAGTCAAAAACATGAATAGCTTTCGCGCTGTCCATAAAGCTTTAATGTTTGAGCAAAAGCGACAGATAAATTGTAAAAAAAATGGTGAAAGAATAGTTCAGGAAACTAGAGGCTGGGCTGACCAAGACGGTACGACGTTTTCTCAAAGAAGCAAAGAGAATGCTCATGATTATCGATATTTTCCAGAACCCGATATCCCTCCTTTTCATATTAATGAATCTGAAGTTGTCGAGTTGCAAAAATCCTTACCTGAACTTCCTCAAGCACGTCGGAACAGATTTAAAGAATCCTATGGCCTTTCTGGCAAAGAAGCCGAACAATTAACCTTGTCTAAGGACATGTCTGATTATTTTGAGCAAGTTTTATTACAAGCTTCTGGTGATAACGATATATTAAATGCAATCGCTAAGGTTATAAGTAATTGGTTGCTTGGTGAAATGACACGATTACTTAATGAGAGGGGACAAGAGATTTCCATGGTAAAAATTACCCCAGTAAACTTAATTGAATTGCAATCTATGGTGGATTCCAAAATATTAAGTTCTACAATGGCTAAAGAAGTTTTTGAAAGAATGTTTGATACCGGAATGCGCCCAACTGAAATTGTTGCGAAGTCTGGGATGCAACAAATAAGTGACGAAAGTACTCTTCAAAAACTGGTCGAAGAAGCGATTCAAATCAATGAAAAAGCAGTAGAGGATTTTTTAAATGGTAAAGATACCGCGACTAGATTTCTTGTAGGACAGGTTATGAAATTAGCAAGAGGTAAAGCAAATCCCCAGTTAGCAGAGCAACTTGTTGTTAAAGAATTGGGGAAAATTAAGATGGAATAGCGGCTTATATGAATCCGCTTATTGAGTATATTTAACTTGAGATTATTGCAACTTTTTTTTAAAGAAAATTTACAGATACTGTTTTTAGGTATTGGACTAAAACGATGGCTCTTAACAGGCGCAGCCGGTGTTTTTATAATTGCCATGGGACTGGCTTGGATCTTTGGACGTTTATTAGACTTGAGGCCGCCGAAAATTTTACCTGTTCCAATTGAAGCAACATTTTTAATTATCTTAGGGGTAGTTATGTTGTTGCTTTGCTTATATGGGTTGTACAAATCCTTGGGTAAATTAATGTTTGCATCTAGAAATATGGACCACTTAATTTCAAATGTAAAAACACGAAAGTTGACAAGTAGGGGCCCAAAAATTGTAGCGATAGGGGGAGGTACAGGACTATCAGTGTTACTTCGCGGCTTAAAAAATTATACAGATAATATTACAGCGATTGTAACGGTTGCTGATGATGGGGGAAGTTCTGGCAGATTGAGAAAAGAAATGGACGTATTGCCTCCGGGGGATTTCAGGAACTGTATAGTTGCTTTATCTGATGCTGAGAAAACGATTACAGATCTTTTTCAATATCGTTTTAGTAAGGGGGAAGGACTCGAAGGACATAGTTTCGGGAACCTTTTTATTGTTGCAATGATGGAAGTGACTGGTAGTTTTGATGCTGCATTGAGAGAAGCAGGAAAAGTATTGGCAGTCAGAGGCGATTTAGTGCCAGCAACAATGGATAATATAACACTTTTGGCAAAGCTTGATGACGGCACATTAATATCTGGAGAATCTCAAATCTCAAAACCATCTAGACCGATTGAAAATGTTTATTTAGAGCCTGCTAATCCAAAAGTACACCCTGAAGCTGAAGCCGCGATACTGAATGCTGATGTAGTTGTCTTAGGTCCAGGAAGCTTATTTACTAGCGTTTTACCTAATTTAATGGTTCCAGGTATAAAAGAAGCTATTCAAAAAGCAAACGCTTTAAAAATTTATATTTGTAATGTTGCTACTCAGGTTGGAGAGACTGATGGTTACAACGTCGCGGACCATATATTTGCTCTTCAAAAACAAACTTATGATGAAATTGTAGATTTTGCCCTTGTTAACTCTATAAATATTGATCTTCATGACAGATATGCAGGCGAGCCAGTAATTGATGATGGAACTAAGCTGCTTCATGCTAAAATTAGAAAAGCTGCAATAGCAGACAGCAAACATCCCGTGAGGCACGCCTCTGAGGGACTCGCTAGAGAAGTGATGGCACTGTATCATAACAACTGATAAATAAAAGATTTAGTAAATAGATTAACTATGAACACCTTAAATATAATCCAAATAATTGTCGCCCTACTTTTAGTGATTGTAATATTAATGCAGGTTAAAGGTCAGGGATCAGGTTTGTTCGGGTCGGCCGAATCATCGTTTCGCACGCGCAGAGGTTTTGAGAAAAGTCTTTTCCAGGTTACGATTTTACTGGTTTGTGCTTTTTTAATCACTTCGATATTAAGCGTGCGGCTATTTTGACACATTGATTAGCTGAATTTAAAACTCGCAAAGTTGAAAATCTCTGTCTAACATAGCTTTAAACCGAAGCGTAATAAATTTATGAAAGACGTTTCCAGCTCGTCTTATCTACCCCATCTTCTATCTGAACTCCTAATTTAATAAGGCCATCTCTTATCTTATCTGCTAAATCATATTGATTTGCATTTCTCAAAGAAAGCCTCACTTCAACCAACAAGTCAATAAAACCATCTGAAGCAGCATTAGATTTAGTGCTAGATAACTTCAATCCAAGAACACCGGTGATTTCCTTTAGAGTTACTTGTGCTTTTGATATTGAATTTCCAATTTTATATTCTTTATGTATCTCACGAACCAACTCAAAAATCACAGCCAAGGCTTTCGGAGTATTTAAATCGTCATCCATCGCGCTATCAAAGCTGGTGACGTATGAGGAAGTGTCGATTTTAGAGTTAGTTTCAACGCCACCTAATTCAAGTGCATTTTTAATTCGCTGAATTGCGCTTTCTTGTGATAAAACAGCATCATCGTTATAGGTTATGGGGCTTCTGTAATGAGAACTGATAAATAACAGTCTAAGTGCGTCAGCAGAGTGTGTTTCTAACGCTTGCCCGATTGTCACCATATTGCCTAGTGATTTACTCATTTTATCTTCACCAAGTCTGACCAAACCGTTATGCATCCACACTTTGGCAAAAGGCTTTTTACCTGAGAACGATTCTGACTGGGCTATCTCGTTTTCATGATGAGGGAAAATTAAATCTTGACCGCCACCATGAACATCGATTGACTCTCCTAAATACTGTAGAGCCATAGCGCTACATTCAATGTGCCATCCTGGGCGACCAGGTCCCCATGGGCTTTGCCATGCAGGTTCGCCAGGTTTTTGCGATTTCCACAAAGCAAAATCTAGAGCATCTTCTTTATGATCTGCTATAGCTACTCTTGCTCCAGACTTTAGTTTTTCTATGTCTCTATCGCTCAATTTACCGTAATCTGAAACTGATCTGACTCTAAAATATACATCGCCATTTACTTCATAAGCAGCTTGATTTTCAATCAGGACTGATATCATGTTTACGATATTTTCGATTTCCGCTGTAGCTCTTGGGTATGAGTTAGCTCGTAGAACCCCTAACATATCCATTTCTTTTAAATAGCTAGATATATTAGATTCGGCAAGTTCAGAAACTGAAATACCTAATTTTCTAGCTCCGTCTATCATCTTGTCGTCGATATCAGTGAAATTTTCAACATGAATAACATCTAGTCCTTTATGCTCTAGATATCGTTTGAATACATCAAAAACGACAGACCTCATTGCATGGCCAACATGTGCCGGCGAATACGGAGTTATGCCACAGACGTACATTGTTATAGTAGTCCCTGAGGGTTTTAAGGATTCAGTTTTTCCTGTTAATGTATTATGAATTTTCATTTTTTATTAATATTTTGAATTAGTTTAATTTCTCTATTGTAGCTATTGCTAATCCGCCAATACCTTTACTCTCCCCAATAAATCCGAGATTGTCTGTTGTTGTTGCTTTCAAATTTATACATGAATTTGCTATACCTAACGATTTTGAAATACATGATTCCATATTAGAGATATACGGTCTTAATACAGGTTCCTGAGCAAGAATTGTAGCATCCAGATAGATAGTCTTCCAACCAGCTTTTGTTAATTTGCCCAAAGTTGCCACAAGTAAATCAGTGGAAGCTGCATTTTTATATTCTGGATCATTTGTTGGGAAATGTAATCCAATATCTCCTAAGCCTGAAGCTCCAAGCATCGCGTCAATTATTGCATGAATCAAAACATCGCCATCAGAGTTTCCTTGTAGCCCGAGTTTATAAGGAATATCAATCCCCCCTAATATTAGCTTGCGACCAAGCACTAATGGGTGTATGTCAATTCCTATTCCAGTTCTGTAATTCATTTTAATACCTAATTCTGTTAATTACTCATCAATACTTCAACTAGATGGATGTCTTCTTTCGTTGTAACTTTGATGTTACTGTACTCACTTTGAAACAAAGATACTTTTTCTCCTAGAGCTTCCATCATTGAAGCATCGTCAGTAACATCTTCGGTGATTGTTTCGTGGGCGTGACGTAAGGCTTTCGTTGCAAATACTTGAGGAGTTTGAACTGACCAAAGATGCTTTCTGTCGAGAGTTGTACTTACAGTTAGAGATTCATCTGCTATTTTTATAGTATCTTTAACGGGCACTGCAGCAACAGCAGACCCATTAATCGAGGCATGTATTATGCTATTCTCAAGAATCTTAGAAGTTATACAAGGCCTCGCCCCATCGTGGATTACCGTCCAATGATAGTTTTGTACATGAGATAAAGCTAACCTGACAGAGTCTTGGCGCCTTTGTCCTCCTTGAATTATTGATGTGACTTTTGTCCAACCTTCTCGTTCTGATAGTAACTTTCCTTTTTCCAGATTCTCTCTTGCCAAGACTAGTATTATTGACCCGATATTCATGCAGTTTTCCATTGCTTGAACTGAGTATGAAATAATAGGGCGATCAAATATCGGAGTGAATACTTTATCAACACCACCCATTCGGACAGAAGATCCTGCTGCTATAATTAATCCAGTTGCTTGCACTGTCATTTTCCTCAATTTAGTTTAATATCAAAATCATATAACGAGTAATTATTTTATAGTTTGTATTTTTCATAAAACTTATCAACTAATATGCTTATCATATATATAACGGCATATTATTGTGAAGTTATAAGGTTGAAAGATATAGGATTGAATCAATACACATGGAGTTTTCACAAATACAGTCTTTTGTAGAAGCAGAGGGAAAAGGTAGTTTTCGAAAAGCTGCTAAAAGTCTCTTTGTTTCACAATCTGCTGTGAGTAATAGGATTAGATTATTAGAAATCGAACTGGGAGCAGAGTTGTTCCATCGATTCAGAAACGGAGTCACTCTAACAGAAGCAGGAAGAGTGTTTTTACCGTATGCCACCAGGGCGCTTTATGCTTTAAATGAGGCAAGGCAAGTTGTTCCTATGAATCGTGAACCAGGCCGAAATTTAATTACAATAGCTTCAACAAGGGTTCTGGGTACATACACCTTACCAACGATACTTCATCGGTTGAAAAATCTATACCCTGATATTAGGGCTCATATAAACATAGTTAGATCAAAAGAAGTTCTTGATTTAGTATTGAATAAGCATGTTCAAATTGGCTTATCAAGAGGGTTAGTGCATCCAGATGTCGACACGAGACGCTTATTTGATGAGGATTTAGTTTTAATCACTCACCCTTCTCATAGATTTGCGATTGATGGAAATGTTGATATAAACGAGGTTGCTAAAGAACCATTAATTTTATACAGTGCGGAATCTTCATATTTTTTATTAATTGAGGAAGTATGTAACCAAGCTGGTATTACACCAAATATAGAAATTAGGGTTGACAGTGTCGATTCTATAAAAAGCATGGTTGCGATGGGTTTGGGAATATCGTTTGTACCAGTATCTTCGATCCAGAAAGAAATTAATCAAGGTACGTTAGTTCAAATACCGTTAGGACCAACCTCTAGAGTGCTAATTTCAACTTGTGTTTTAACACACAGGGAGGAAAAATCTAATAAAAGCGTTAACGCTTTTATTTCAATACTTCAGGACCTTTACTCTAAATGGCCCGTTAAATCGTAATTTGAAGTTTGGTTCAATGATAGTATTTTGAGTCAATGGACTTAAAGCATTTTTAGATGACAAAGAATTACTGGATGTTTGTTACAACCGAAGAAAATTTCTCAATCTCTTCAAAGATGGGATTAATTTTACATGGTTTTGGGAAGAAATATAAAAAACGAACAGACCGTATGAATGTCGGTGATGAAGTAATATATTATCTTAGAGATAAAATGAGATGGTGTGCAGTTAGCGAAATTGAAACAACTGTATTTGAAGATCCTAGACCAATTTGGATATCAAGAATTAGAGGAGAAGATTTTAGATACAGGGTGAATATGAAAGCGAAAGTTATACTAGGTGAAGGTCAATATGTAGATGCATCTTTAGTAGCACCTGCACTAGATTATCTAAAGCGATGGCCTCTTGAACTTTGGCATTTAGCATTCATGGATGACTTACACTTATTACCGCAAAAAGATTTTAGATTTATTGAAGGTGAAATTAAACGAGCTCAAAGTAATAAAAACTAACATTCAATAAATTATTCTGTCTAACTATTAAGTAATTCACTAATTTCTTGAGATATTGAGTCATACTCAATATTAGGTATAATCGGTTCTAGCTCGCCCATTGGAACCTCTTGGCAAAGATCCACGATTGACTTGCAATTTCCATATTCGGGTAATACTGGAAGTGCTTGAGGTTGTATTAAGGGGTATACCCTGAGCAATGCTACTACAGCTGGTTTAGCTGGTTTCCAATTAATACGTTTTTCTGTATAAGTTTCATTCCAGATATGAAATCTTGAAATTGTATTTAAGCTTTCAGTAGACTCTACTTCAAATCTGTGGGTGATTTTGGCAAAAGCTGAAAGGTTGATTAGCCCAGGAACATCGTTTTCTTCTATAGTATTTAATAAATCAGTGTGAAATTGATTTTTAATTAGAGCTTTATCTTGATGTTCGTATGTAGGGAATAAAAGAAATTCAGACTCTACAGTTAAGTCAGATGTAAAATCTCGATCTGCTGCATCAATACCGCCTTTACGGATAATCACTATTTGCCTACCTTCTTTAAGTAGTAAACATGCGGTAGCCCATTCTTTTAAGGCAAATGAACTTGATGGAGGTAGAATAGAAATCATAAATTGGTCACTTAAACTAAGTTATATTCTGCTTATAGGTCGAAAAACAATAAAAAGTTATTTTAACTTATAGAAACTATAATTAGCTATTAATTGAGAATAAAATATATAAAGTTAATAAGAGGATTCTAAAAATTTACGATTTAAGTTAATCAATGGAAATTAATCAATTTGAAACGATCACAACTAAATAACTCAGAAAAAGATCCTAAAGATGATTTGAACTTCACGTCATTAGTATTAAGAACAGTCTTTTTAGATGGGAGTATTTATAAGTCAATTAAGGACCATCCTAACTCATTACTATTTGCGCTGATTTTAGTTTGCGTAGTAAGTGTTGCTTTTGCTGTTGGACTAAACAAAGAACCGCTTAATATTTTTACTGGAAGACCTGATATTCCTGAATTTATATCTTACCTATTTAGAATAAATGTCATTATATGGAGTTGGATAATTTGGTCTGTAATAGCATCAGTATCAACTAAATGGGCTTTCAAAGGTCAAGGATCAATAATTGACATGCTTCGCGCTATTGGGATCGCTTACGCACCTGGGATACTTTTCTTCGGAGTTCAAATTGATACCCCAGCTATTAGCGGGACTTTAGGTGAAGGACTTTTATTGTTTGCAAAACTTTGGGTTTTTGTAACAGCAGCCCAGGCAGTTAAAGAGACTGCAGGGTTCAAAGGCATTTATGGTTATATACCTGGACTATTGACTGGGTTAATAGCATGGTTTTTATTATTTTCAATCACGAGTTAGAAGCTAAGCTAAAAACATTTAATAAAAACTAATGTCATCGAGCTAACTAAAATTATTAGTTATAGTTATTTGTATTTAAAATATGCTTTAAGTGCCGTCGCGTTTTGAAGAACACGTAAGACGTTATTTGAAGTAATTTTAGCAACATCTTTAACATCCACTTTTTTAATACGTGCGATTTCATTAGCCACATCTACTATATGTCTAGGTTCCGTCCAGTTTGTCCTGTTTTTTTTAAATGGCTGTGGGAAAGAATCTGTTTCAAGAAGTATGCGGTTAATCGAGGTGCTTAGCACTATTTTTTGCAGATCAGGCAGTCTAAGTAGAGGTCTGCCTAAAGAAATATGAAACCCTAGGTCTACTAATTGATTTGCTATGAGTTGATCACCTTGGAAATAATGCATAGCTCCACCAACTTCAAAAGCTCGTTCTTCCTTTAGAACTCTGATGGCATCAGAGTACGCTTCTCTGCAATGAAAAATTATTGGTAGAGATAGTTCTCGAGCTACCCCTATTTGCCTTCTGAACGCTTTATATTGAACGGCGCGATCAGGGCTATTATCCATGAAATCTAAGCCGATTTCACTTATCATCACTACTTCATTTGAACTAGCTAATTCTAATATGTTATTAGCAGTTTCTGCACTAAACTCACTATCGAGTTCACTTGGATGTATCCCGACTCCTGAGAAAACCTGAGGATATTTTTTTGATAATTTTATCGCTTTTGCTGATGATTCTAAAGTTGTCCCTGCAGTTATAATTGCAACTACTTGAGCCTCATTTGCACGTTTAAGAATTTTTGAGATTTCTACGTCTTCAAAGTCATGTAAATGTGTATGACAGTCTATTAATTTCATATCAATTTATGTGCATCCTGTATATGATTCTAGTTGATTGTGTACTCACTTATGTTAAATATAAGACAATATATTGATTAGAAACTTACTAGATGGCCAGATGAGGTTTGTACTCACTAGTTTGATTATTTATACCGCAATTATGGCATGCTCTGGCGAAAATACATATTCAAATATGAGTGACATAGATTCACCTAATGGAAATACTATGGATTCTAATATTCATGAAAATGAATCTGGAAATGGAACGGGGTCTGATTCAGATTCTTCACCTGGGCTTACAAGACGTGCTGAAAATGAAAACCTGGAACTTATAGAAAAGGATGACGGTACCTTTATCGAATCAAGTTCTCATGACCTGGATTCAGTTAATACAAAAGAAATGGAAATTATCACTACTGTATCCCCATTGGATTTAAATTATGATGCTTCGTACGGGGGCACTCTAAAATTTACTAGTGAATACACCGATTATGAATTGAGCTACCAAAATGTGCATCTACAATTTTCCCCGACTCATTCAAGCTTTGGTCCAGGAATTATATACAGTCGGATATTAAAGTTTAAGACTGGCCCAGAAGTTATTCAACCAAGCCTCGAACTTGAATGTGATTTGTGTGAATCATGGCAAATGACTTCACCAACACGGTTTAAATTTAAACTTAAAGAAGGAGTTAAATGGCATAATCATGGTTTATTAAACGATAAGGTTTTAAGATCTCGGCATGTTATTGATAGTATCGAGCTTCAATTGACTGGACTAAATTCTCTTTTGATTGGATCAGTGAGTGATATTTCTATAATTGACGACCTAGAGTTTTATATAGATTTGAAAGTTCCTGATGCAGACTTTATGATTGGACTGGCAGATGCGAGGTCTAGGATAGTTAACACTGAACTCAGTAATTTGGAACAAGCTACAAGATCTGGAACAGGACCATGGCAAATTACGAATGATGGAAATCGAGGAGTTTATAAATTTGAAAAGAATCCTGTTTACTTCGACAAGCATCTTCCTTACGCTGACAATTTAAATTTGTATATAATCCCTGATGAGATTACTCGACAGACAGCATTTGTCGTAGGAAGCTTAGATGCAATCCATTTGAATGATTCTCAATTGAGAGAATTTGAGTCTAAATTTGATGAGATGGATTATTTCCGTGTCTCAGAAACGGGTATTGGCATGGAGATTTCTTTAAACTCGAATAGATATCCTTTTAATGATATTAACGTACGTAAAGCTTTTTATTCAGCTATTGACCCCTTGTCATACATAGATGAAATATGGTCTGGTGCAGGATATGTATCTTTGGGAATGCCATTAATCAATAATGACTGGATGATTAAACCAGAAGAGACATCAAGGCATTTTTCTAATATAAATAAAGCAAAAAACTTGTTAAATGAACTAGAAATTGCCCCTCTGACAATCAAAGTAGGCCAGTTTGGTCAAGGATATATTGAATCTGCTGAGCGGCTACAACAAGACTTAAGTAGGGTAGGGATACAATCGAAAATTGATCAAGTTAGCCGAATAGATTTTGTTGACAAAGTATGGAAGGATGGCGACTATGAATTGTTTTTGGGTCCAGCTCCTTACGTAAATTCACCCAACATATATTTGTTCTCAATAATACATTCTGGAGGAGCTTGGAGTCATGGGAACCCTTTTAGCGAGGAGCTTGATTCGTTAATTGAGGCTCAATCTGTAGAATATGATAATTCAAAAAGAAAATTGCAACACCAACGAATTCAGGATTTAATATGGGAATCATTTACAAGATTTATGCCAGTCACAAGTAAATCCACCTGGGTGGTAAACGACTCGCTGAAAAACTTTTACCCTACGTTAGCGGGCTTCGAATATAACTATTTAAGTGAAGCTTGGTTAGACACCAATTCTTGATACTGCAGCTTCTATTGCTTGGGCACACAAAAGCGCACATTTTATCCTTATAGGGAATGCCTTCACACTTTCCATCACGCTCAATGAGCCGATTTGATTTCCATAATCTGTTTCTAGTGTTTTGTGATTCATTAATGACTTATATGTTTTGATTAGCGCAGATGCTTCTTTCTGGCTTAAAGTTTTTAATTCTCCAGCCATTAAAGATGCAGAAGCTATATTGATTGAACAACCTATGCTATTAATGTAAATGTCACTGATTGCTCCATTGTTATAAGATAAATCTACTTTGACTTCATCTCCGCAAAATTGATTGACAGCATATCCGGAAGCATCGACTTTTTTAATCCTGGAAGTATATTGAGGAGTTTTTGCGTGTTTAAGAATCTCCTCGTGGTATAGTTTGGGTGTGGAGGGCTCTCTTTCCAAATTACTTTTTCCCAGTTGAAAAATATTTAAGAGTGTGCGCAATTGCGTCGACTAGACGATCAATTTCTTCAACGGTATTGTAAATATAGAAACTAGCTCTAGCTGTGGCTGATACACCTAAGGACCGCATTAAAGGCATTGTGCAATGATGACCTGTCCTGATTGCTATACCTGCTCTGTCTAACATAGTTCCAATATCGTGAGGATGAACAACTTCTGAATGGAACGGTATGATACCACCGCGGATACTGGTATCTTTAGGTCCATAAACATCTAATTCTTCAAACTGTTTAAATTGTTCTAATGCGTAATCAGTTAGTTCTATTTCATGTGACCGAATTTTATCCATTCCAATATTTGTTAAATAATCTATTGCATAACCTAATCCGATTGCATCCGCTACATTTGGAGTTCCTGCCTCGAATTTATGTGGGATTGAATTCCAGGTTGCCTTATCATTCCATACTTCCATCACCATATCTCCACCACGCATAAACGGTTCCATTGATTCGAGTATTTCTTGTTTTGCGTATAGTACTCCTATACCCATTGGCGCTAACATTTTATGTCCTGAAAAAGTTAAGAAATCACAATCTAAATCAGCCACGTCAATGGGCATATGAGGCACGCTCTGCGCACCGTCAACAAGGATCTTAGCTCCGACTGCATGAGCTTTACGGGCAATTTCTTTAACTGGGTTAATTGAACCTACTGAATTGGATGCATGACAAATAGATACCAATTTAACTTTTTCATCTATTGAATCGGCTAATGCTTCCATATCTAAAGTTTGATTGTCAGTTAGAGGGACAACTCTTAATTCTGCTTTTTGCCTAGTCGCAACCAATTGCCATGTTACAAGGTTTGAGTGATGTTCCATCTGGCTCACAACAATTGCATCCCCGGCACCAATGTTTTCAAATCCCCAGCTGAATGCAACCAGGTTTATAGCTTCAGTGGTTCCTCTAGTCCATACAATTGTGTTGGGTTCTTTAGCCCCAATGAAATTAGCGACCTTAGTCCTTGCCGTTTCATATAAATCAGTTGCCTCCATACTTAGCGTGTGGACACCTCTATGCACATTGGAATTATAGTTCTCATAATAATCCACTAAGGATTGGATAACCGCTTTGGGTTTTTGAGAACTAGATGCATTATCTAGATATGCCAGCTTATTCCCGTTAATTGTTCTATCTAAAATAGGGAAGTCCTGACGTATTTTATTTACGTCGAAATCTTTAGACATATCGTTAAATATCCACCTCAAAAGACCCTTTATGAATACGAATTGGAAATGTATCTATTGGTAACACAGCAGGGCCACTACATACTTTACCAGTTCGTATATCGAACTTTGCACCATGAGCATTACATTCAATTTCGTAGTTTTCTAATTCCCCTTCATGTAAATATGCATCAGCATGGGAACATATGTCATCAATCGCTTTCAGTTCGCCATTAACTTTGAACACTGCTATCCAGCGATCGTTGAGTTCGTACATCTTTCTAGATCCTTCTGGGATATCAGATACTTTACCTAGTTTCACAAATGCCATAATTGCCTCCGTGTGTTTTCTTGATCTAACTATTTAGTTATTTAATGGATATCTTGGCTAAATTCATATCAATTGTTATTAGAACAAAAACTGTGCATATGGGCGTTTTATTCTGTCTGAACCGTATGTTGATCTTTTTTTAAAGCTGCGATAAGTGTATGCCAGCCAAGCATTGCACATTTAATTCTGGTTGGGTAATTTGACACTCCAGAAAGGACTTCAAGGTCTCCTAAATTTTTATAAGTGGTTATATCTATATTTTTATCTGTAATCATTGAATGAAAATCTGCAAAAATCTTATTAGCTTGATCTACAGATTCGCCTTTAACCGCTTCAGACATCATTGAGGTAGAAGCCATGGATATTGCACATCCCTTCCCATCAAAACCTATGGCGGATATGACTTCTAGATCTTGTTCCTTTGCGATGAGACTTAAATCTACATCAACTATATCTCCACAAAACGGGTTAAATCCATGAGCTGTGCTGCTTGGATGATCCAGTCGATGCATGTTTCTAGGGTTGGATCCATGATCCATAACTACTTCTTGATATAAGTCGTCTACCTCAGAGTATGCCATATTAGTTTCCCATCGACTATTTTAAACTCTTTCAACCGGCCCACCAAAAACTTTTCCTCTTCCGAATCCTTTGAAACGGAATTTAGGTAAAGATGTATCAAAATAATTCATTAGATATGTTTTAAATTCATCTAATGTTATTGAGTCTATGATCTCATTAGCGAAGCCCTTGATGAGAAAAGAGGTTGCCGTTTCCATATCCAAACCTCTTGCAAGCATATACATAATTTGGTCATCTGGGATTGCTCCAGCGGTAGCTCCATGTGCAGCTTGAATGTCATCAGCATAGATTTCAAGGCTAGGTTTTGTATTTATCCTAGCACCTTCAGACAAAAGTAAGTTTTTGTCCGATTGATAAGCCTCAGATTTTTGAGCAATTTTGCGTATTAGTGTTTTACCGCTAAAAACAGCTCTTGAATTATCTGTAAGGATGCCTTTAAAGTATTGATTACTATACGTATTTGGAGCGGCATGATCTACGTTTATATGATTGTCTATATGATGGTCGCCTTCTGTAAAGTACAGACCACGGATATCACACCTGGCACCAGCTTGATTCAATCGAACCAAAAGGTCATTTCTCCCGACTTTTGATCCTTTTGAATAAGACACAGTGTTGAAAGACGAATCAGCGTTTTGATCAACTACCGTTGATCCAATATGAAACCCAGATGGGCTTTCTTGAAGGTATCTATAGTGGTTGAGCTGAGAACCTTCACCAACAGAAATTTCAGTCACAGCATTGGTGAATTGAGAATCTGAATTGATAGAAACGTAACTCTCTATTATTGAAGCTGAGCTATTGCTTTCCAGGATGATAAGTATTCGTGGATATGTTACTCGAGGAGCACTTTCGCCAGTACTTATGTGGACTATATTGATTGGAGCAGCAGCTTCATAATCCTTTGAGACTAATATTTCGGCTCCATCGTTTATGAATGCAGTGTTTATAGCCACAAAACCATTAGCCTTTACGTCAGCATGAGTGCCCAAAGAACAGTTAGTATTTTTAGATCCCAAGGTTTTGATTACGATTCCTGTGTCGTGGGTTCTAGAAAGTGCTTTATTATAAATTCCATTGACTAGTGTTATAGTGTTCCATTCGTCAGAATATGGACTAACTTCACTTATCATTTTTGAACTCAAACCAGTATGGTTTTGCTTAAAATCAAAATCAAAATCATGATTGGCTATAGGATTTACATTAGTGAATTTCCATGCTTCATTTCCTCGTAAAGCGGTAGGAAATCCACTTTCCCGAAATTCATTCATTGCGTTGGATCTGAGGGAATTGTCTAATGAATTATCGACTGTCGATAACCAGTCTGAAAACTCAGAATGTTGGTTTAGATATCTAGCATATTTGCTTGTTAATGAAGTTTCTTTGTTTGACACTACTTTGATTTTCCATGATTGTTTTCGCCAGCCCCGTCTTTTATCCAGTCATATCCTTTGGATTCTAATTCCTTGGCAAGCTCTGGTCCGCCAGATCTCGCTATCTTGCCATTTATCAGCACATGCACATAGTCTGGTTTTATGTAGTTTAAGAGACGCTGATAGTGGGTTACGAGTATTACTGCATTCTTTTCGTTGCGATGTCGATTTACACCTTGAGCAACAGTTTTTAATGCGTCAATGTCTAATCCAGAGTCTGTTTCATCGAGCACGGCGAGTGCAGGATTTAACATTAACATCTGTATCATTTCTGATCGTTTTTTTTCGCCGCCTGAGAATCCTTCATTGACTGATCTTCGCATCAGATCTTGGCTCATATCCATGCTAGCGACAGTCTCTTTAAACATCTTGTCGAATTCCTGTGCAGATAGCTTCTTTTCATCAATGTATCTTCGCTTGGCATCAAGGGCAGCTTTGATAAATTGCCAGCTACGGACTCCTGGAAGTTCCATTGGATATTGGAAGGCGAGAAATATCCCTTTAAGTGCACGCTCATCAGGAGGTAATGACAAAAGATCGTCTTCCTTAAAGCTTATAACCCCTCCGGTTACTTCATAATCTGGTTGTCCAGCAAGAACATTGGCTAAGGTACTCTTACCGCTACCATTAGGTCCCATTATTGCGTGTACTTCTCCCGCATTCACGGATAGATTGATACCTTTAAGGATTTCGGTTTGATTTTCAGCTACTACTGCGTGTAGATCTTTTATTTCGAGCATATATAGTGTACTTTTTGATCCTTAATTTATTATTTATACAGATAGGGTATTGTTAACCTAGGAAGTCTAGCCTACTGCACCTTCTAAACTAACTTTAAGTAATTGTGAAGCTTCCATCGCAAATTCAAAAGGAAGTTCCTTGAAAATGCCTCTGCAAAACCCATTTATTATCATGTAATGTGCTTCTTCTTCGCTCAAACCTCTTTGCATCGCATAAAATAGCTTAGCATCGCTCACTTTTGAAGTGGATGCTTCATGTTCCATTCTGGCTGTCGGATTTCTTACCTCAATGTAGGGAACTGTATGAGCTCCACAGTTATCTCCTATTAACAACGAATCACATATGGTGAAATTAGTTGCATTCTCAGCTTTCGGCATGATTTGTACCATTCCGCGGTACGTATTTTGACCCTTACCTGCAGAGATACCTTTAGCTACGATCGTGCTCTTGGTATTTTTACCTAGATGAATCATTTTGGTGCCTGTATCTGCTTGTTGCATGTTACTCACTAATGCCACAGAGTAGAATTCACCCGTAGTATCATCGCCTTGCAAGATTACAGAAGGATATTTCCACGTGATTGCAGACCCAGTTTCTACTTGAGTCCAAGATATTTTTGATCTATCACCTAACGCTTTACCTCTTTTAGTTACAAAGTTGTATACCCCGCCTTTCCCATCTTTGTCTCCGGGGAACCAGTTTTGTAAAGTGGAATACTTAATTTCTGCGTCTTCAAGAGCAACTAATTCAACAACAGCAGCATGGAGTTGATTTGTTTTTCTAAATGGTGCGGTACAGCCTTCCAAGTAGCTTACATAACTTCCTTTGTCAGCGACTATTAAAGTCCTTTCAAATTGTCCAGATTCTTCGGTATTTATCCTGAAGTAAGTCATGAGCTCCATAGGGCACCTTACTCCTTCAGGCACATATACAAACGATCCATCGCTAAAAACAGCAGCGTTTAAGCTCGCATAAAAATTGTCTGTGTACGGAACTACTGAACCGAGATATTTTTCAATTAGTTCGGGGTATTTTTGTACTGCCTCACTCACAGAACAGAATATCACTCCAGCTTTTTCAAGAGTTTCTTTATATGTCGTTGCGACCGAAACAGAATCAAAAACGGCATCGACTGCTATTTCTGATTTTTGCTCTTCTACTACTCCTGCAAGCTTTGCTTGTTCATGCAAAGGTATGCCAAGTTTATTAAATGCTTCAACCAGTTCAGGATCCACTTCATCTAGACTTTTCGGGCCATCCTTTTCCACCGGCGCGGAATAGTAGTGCATATCTTGGAAATCAATTTTTGGGTAATCAATCATTGCCCAATCAGGCTCACTTTCGGTGTCTAGCAGTTTTATGAAATGATGGTACGCTTTTAGTCGCCATTCCAGCATGAATTCAGGTTCATTCTTTTTGTTAGATATGAATTTAACGGTTTCTTCTGTTAATCCCTTTGGCAGTGTTTCAGATTTAATATCTGTGGTGAAACCCCACTTATAGTCGGTTTTTATTTCAGATGTTCTTGAAATTTTATTTGGATCGGTAGTCATTTTTTATTCACGTCTGGAGAGTATTACTATCTATAATAAATCGCTAGCTCTTATGTGATTTTACAACAATATTGACTGACGTGTCGTTCAATAAAATGAGTTTTAATGCAACTTATATGTCCAGATTTATGGAATTATATTTTCCTATTCAAAAATGTTTGCCACGTAACTTCCGTAGTGTGCTGAAATTGGTAATTAAAAGCTTCCTTAATTTTTTGCGTTGAGGCTGTCCACCGGTACTTGATGAAGTTTAAACCGGCACTGTTTGACTCAGATTGTAATCTGGACTGCCATGAAAGTTCTGTTAGAGAAGATAACAATAATGAAGGAAGTCTAATCATTTTTGTGTGTATTGACATAGCCATTTCTGACCAGGTGATTGTGCCGTCTCCAGCAATGTTATATGTGCCTGTAAACTGGTTTAGGATGGATGTTTTAATCAAGTTGACTACATCATCCTCATGAATAAATTGCATCGGAGGATTATGGTTTTTCATCCCTACAAGTAACGGCTTTTGAAATGCTCGGGATATGAAGTTGTTTGCATTAGGTCCCATAACTGGACACCCGCGTAAAATTAATGTTTTTGTTGAGGGATTATTTGACGCAAACTCTTTGATTAAAAGTTCTGATTTTGCTTTGTCTACAGCATACTGAAACCGATTTGTTGGTCTTATGACAGAATTTTCATTTAGCCATTGAGGATTATCTGAGTGAGCTCCGTATATAGTTGTACTACTAAAGTATATGAGTTGGTTTACTTTCACTATTTCAGTAGCACGCAACGCATTTAAGGTTCCAAGCAGATTTACTTTTTCAGTTTGGATTGTGTTATGAGATGGTTGTAGTATAAACGAAAGGTGGACCAAGACGTCAGGTTTGAACTTTGACAGCAAATCATCAAAAGGACGTGTTACATCATGAATTACATGGCTAGTTTTTTTATGTAATTCAATGTTTGGTAATTTTACATCCAAAGATAGAATAGACTTTACCCAGGGTTCTTTTTCGAGCTTCTTAATTAAACATGAGCCAACGTAACCAGATCCTCCAGTAATCGCTATTTTCATATTTGTTTTACTTTTTAAACCTGGTTAGTTTGATCCATAAAATCAAATTTTAAATTTCCAAGTCCTGGAACATCGAAAGCCATAGTGATTTTATGAGGATTTGTATCTAGATTTAAGTTGTCAACTTGAATGGTTATGTCGCTATTCATAGCCAGAGTAAAAGTGTTAGATTCAGAAACCTGGTCGAAACATTGAAGTTTTTGATTTTGCCAAAAGAAACAAGTTGTTATGTCTAGAATTTTATCGTCTACTTGCAGTGGCATCATTTTGTGTGCGTAGCCTGATCCTAAAGAATTTCTTAATTGAAACTGAAATCCTGCGTCAATATTTTTAAGGCTACCTTTAACGTATAGTTTTCTTAGAAGAAACCCTGGGACACTTACCATTCTAATATTCTCCAATGTTTATAGTGATTTCCTTTTCATCTCAAAAATAGCTCTTTCTTTTTCTATTGCGCTCTCTGGTAGTGGGTTAATTTGATTTCCAGTACTGGCATAAGAATATATTTCAGCTATTCGCTCCAACAGAATACTAACATTCAATGCTTGTCGCAAATTAGATCCGACAGTCACGGCCCCATGATTACTAATCAGTGCTGCATTTTTATCTCCCAAAGCTTCACATACATTTTTTGCCAATTCTTCAGAACCTGGAAATGCATATTCTGAAACTTCTATGGAGCCTCCTATATATATAACCATTTCATCTAAGATTGGGGGAATCCCACCCGAACTTAAGGCTGCTACTGATGAAAATGTTGAGTGCGTGTGAATCACTGCGTTTACATCTGGTCTAGTACTGTATATTTCTAAATGTAATAAAGACTCAGAAGAAGGAATTCCTGAACTTTCCATAGACTCTAATTCTTTGTCAACAACTACAATGTCTTGGTCTTCTAATTCAGAATAATGTACCCCCATCGGTGTTATAGCCATGTACTCTGATTCATTATTCGGCATCCTCATACTGACGTTTCCACTAGATCCCGTTACCAAACCTAAGTTTGCCATTTCACGAGCAATACCAGCTACTTGAGATTTTTCATTTATAAAATTTTGAGTATTCATTGTATCGTTAAGTTTAGTTGTTTATGGAATTCAATTTTGCTGACATAACCTTCCATTCATCATATAAGCCTTGATATTCTAGAGCTGTTAAAGGTTTTGGGCTTCTCAAATTGAGATTTCGTTTATTTTGGATGCTTGCTTCCGCCAGTGAGGACTGTTCATTTATAGCAGTAATCCCTGCTATAAACCCTCCGATGGCATTTGAGTTGTGAGTATTGCCAACATAGATCTCTCTGTTTAGAACATCCGTAATTATTTGTATGAAGGTATCAGATTTTGCCATGCCTCCCGCTAAATACACGTCCTTAGGTTTGCGACCTACAATACTTTCAATTTGAGATAATCTTGCTTTGATTGTATAAGAGATTGATTCTAAAGCAGCGCGGGCTAAGTGCCCATCACCCCTTTCATTCATTGTGATAGGAGTTGGAAAAAGAATTCCTCCGGTCGTTATACCTATTTCACTCATATTAATTTGTTCTTTCGCAAGGAACATAGAAGTGCCTTCAGCACCAGGAACTACTTCGCTAGCCATATTATCTAAATGAGTAAAGTTTTGACGTAAAGTTTTTGCTAGCCAATTGTATGAATGTCCAGTGTCTCCAGCAGTTAATTCAGTAACCCAGTAAGCTTGTAAGGCATGGCAGCCAAACCAGCTGGAAGCATCCTTAGATATAATTGGTGTTTTAGTAACCCATTGGATAGGACTGCTCCATCCTGAAATAATTGCCACATCGTTTGGATTCGTTGCTCCAATTCCTAATGAACCGCACTGCGTATCGGCTCCAGCAGAGGTTACAGTGGTTCCAATAGGTAAGTTAGTTTTTTTAGATACACTTTTGGTGACTTTCCCAGCGAATTCTCCGATATTTAATAAAGGCACAGTATCGTCAATTGGTAGGTCTAGTAACTCAGATAATTCAGTGGCCCAGGTTTTGGTGGAAATATTTAATAATCCTGCTTCTCCAGCGATCGTGGTTTCAGAAATAATTTCCCCAGTTAAACTCCAAATTATCCAATCCCCTAAAGTTATAACCTTTGCGATTTTGTGATATTTATCAGGAGAATGTCGCTTTATCCACTCTAGTTTGGCATTAGCAAATAAGAACGAAGGTAACCTTCCTGTAGTTTTATATATTTCTTCTTTATGTTTTGAATCTATTTCTGACCCTTCGAATATAGCACGCAAATCAATATTAGGGCCGATATATATTTCATGATTGTCTCGGTCAAGCATTGTGATGGCTTGCCTCATACTAGTTACAGCGACTGCTTTGATTTCGACATTAGTCGATTCTATTGTTCTACTTATGACAGAGTATACTGAGTTTATTATTTGAGTCGGATCATATTCTCTTCCTAAAGGCAGTTGATCATCTAAAATGCTGGCTGGCCAATTGATTTGATTAGTTTTCAAAACAACTCCATTATTGTCGACGATATGGCATCGTATACAACTGGTTCCTGCATCTAAGACCAAGACAGAAAAATTAGATATGATTGAGTACCTCTGGGTTTATTATGTTGACAGGCTTTACGTTATTCAAGAAACGGATTAAATCAGTTGTTAACATGTTCGAGTGTCTTTCTATTGTTTCGTGAGTGGCTCCTGCTATATGAGGAGTTAATAACAAGTTATTATTTCCAAATAGGGGACTGTCTGGCGCAACTGGATGAGTGTCAAATACATCAATTGCTGCCCCAGATAAATGACCAGAATTTAAAGATTTGACTAACTCTTTTTGATCCACTATTGATACTCCGGAAACAGTTATCAGTGCTGAACCCTTTTTCATCTGCGACAACCTTTTTGCATTCATAAATCCTATAGTTTCTTGATTTAGAGGAGCTACGGTAACTAGAAAGTCTGATTTTGATATCAATTCATCAACGTTTGTAAGGCGTACATTTTTAGGGGCTATTTTTAGATAAGGGTCATGTGACAAAATCTCCATACCTAGTTTATACATTAATGCGGCAATCTCCCTTCCGATAGCGCCCATTCCGAGCAACCCTATTTTCTTCCCTTCGAGTTCGCTGCCTCTAAATTCTCTATACGGGTCAGTAGGGTTTTTCCACATGCCAGAGTGAACATAATTGTTAGCAGCAGTCGTTTTGCGCGCGATATTCAAGGTGACGGATAAAACGTATTCTGCGACGGCCCTTGCATTACGTGCCGGCGTGTTTACAACAGCTATATTATGTTCTGTGGCTGAATCTATATCAACATGATTAATAGCTGACCTACATATTCCAATGAACTTTAATGTGTTAACTTGAGTAAGCGTTTCTTCAAATATAAAATCTGATTCAATTAGAACTGCTATTGATTTGTGGGAATTAATTAGGCTAGCCATCTCATCAGGATCTCTTAACTTCATACTCTTAAGCCAGCTAGAATAAGTTATATCGAAACTAGCACTAAGTTGCTCAATATATGTTTTTGAAAATGGAGCAAGTATTAATACGTGTGGTTTAGACATTTTAAAGCACTCTATTAACGACTTGTTATATTTAATTTATTTATAATCGAAATAAAAAAAAACTTTGTCATTATAGTTGTTTTTTCAATGCGGGTTAGCGAAATTCGACTAGAGAAAACCTCATACTCTTCCTCTTCGATCTTATCTAATATGCGAGAGTATAAGTTATGCAATATTGCAGTGCAGCCTCTTGCGTCTTTATCTAAAAACTCTAATAAATTAATGCCCGAATCAAAGTAGCAACGAGCACGCTTAACTTGGAAGTGCATTAGTTGTTTAAAATTATCATTCACCTGGCCATTTAACATGTCCGCTTCTTTATATCCGTATTGGTTCATTTCATCTTGTGGTATATATATTCGATTGCGCTCAGAATCTTCACTAAGATCACGCATAATATTTGTCAATTGCATTGCAATGCCTAAATCGATTGCATATTGACTTGCCTTTGAATTTTTATATCCAAATATATTGATACTTATTAAACCTACAATTGAGGCTACTTTGTAGCAATAGTCTTTAAGTTCGTTGAAGTTTAAAAATCTGGACTTTGTTAGATCCATCTCTACGCCATTAATCAGTTCATGGAAATAACTAATTGGGATTTCAAATTTATTAATGGTATCGATCAAAGCAGGTATTATCGGATCGTTGGTAAATTTACCATCTACGCTCAGTTTTAGTTCTCTTTTTAAATTTACAAACTGATCCGATCGATTCTCTGTCTCTTTGTCGTCTGATATATCATCACAATATCTGCAAAAAGCATATACGGCATAAATTGCCATGCGTTTGTGTTTGGGTAGTGTTACAAATGCATAGTAAAAATTTTTCGCCTGTGATTTAGTAATATCGGCGCATATTTTATATGAATCTTTGAGATAAGCTTCCATACAATTAAATCACTAAATTATCCATAATTCTTAAATTAGATATTGAGCTACGTGTATACACTGTTTTAGCGGAATAGTTGCTCTATGAATCCGTGTAAAACTTGTTAAACGCCCATGATTTGCACCGCAATATTTCTATGCGATATTTGATTTGCTTTGTCAGCATCTAGTTCAATTACAAAGACTCTTTGCCACTGACCAAGAACCATTTTATTGTCGCTTATTGGTATTGATTCGCTGGTTCCTAATACCAAACTCTGACAATGGGAATGACCATTCGGACATTCATCTTCATGCATGTTAACAGTTCTAACGTGGAAGTCATTATGTCTGTAATGTGCGGCTTTTGGAGCCAATCTTTCTATAAATGAGGAAAAATCAGTCATTAATAATGGTTCATCTTCTTGTATGACAACTGCAGCCGTAGTGTGTTGTGAGAACACACAGACTAAACCGTTGGAAATTTTAGATGAATTTACAAGGTCCGTTACCTGATTAGTTATATCGAAAAACTTTGGTGATCCGGATGTTTCTACCTTCAACACTGAAAAATTAGTATTGAATATAGCTTTATCAACTTTAGTTTCAATATTCATTATTATTTAATTCCTCAAGCCTGTAATTTCCTGTGAGGTCACCATATGAGATTATTCCATTTACTTGGAAGGTTGAACCCTAACATATTTTTATTAAGTGTTTCAATAATTATTGCATAGTGTAACGAGGTATGTTGATTAGCATTTAGATTGTACTTGTTAATCATTTTTACTATTGTATTCTCTAAATCTACCTAAAGCACATAACGGCCAGTATATTCTATACATATGATAATTAATCATAAACCCTGCTGGCAAAGCAATATCGCTCCGTTTCTGTCCTCCGTCATCGGTTTCAGAAGTATCCGGTCTCATGCCGATTCCGTATCCAGGAAAGCCTGTCCCTGTGAATTCGGGTTCATTCCATGAACCATCTTCGTTTTGGGTTGTAATCAAATAGTTTATCCCTCTTAATACGTGTTCGCTGTTACCTTTATCTGCAGCAATAAGTGATATTAAAGACCAAGCGGTTTGAGAAGCTGTGCTCGGGCCTTTGCCATGGAGAGAAGGGTCGACGTAGGAAGCAGGAGTTTCCCCCCAACCCCCATCACTATTTTGATGGTCTTCTAACCAAGAGGATGCTTTTTTCACTGCTTCGTGTTCTGGATCTATTCCGATTGCCCGCAATGCCGGTAGAACTGAACCGATCCCATATATGTAATTAACGCCCCATCTACCAAACCACGAGCCATCATTTTCTTGCTCTAAAAGCACATAATTCAACGCTTTTTCTATTACGGCTGAGTATTGATCCACTCCTAAAGTACCCAGTAATTCTAAAACATGAGCCGTTACATCCACACTTGGGGGGTCAATTGTTTCTCCAAAATCAGAAAATGGGATTCTAGCTATAAAAGATCTCATGTTGTCTTTATCAAAAGATGCCCATCCTCCATTTTTACTTTGCATTCCTTCAATCCACTGAACGCATCTCGCGATGGACCTCTTTTTATCTTCTTTATCTTTAAGGTCAATCTTATGTAGCGCAGTTGCTACTACAGCGGCATCATCAATGTCTGGATAATGTTGATTTTCGAATTCAAATGCCCAGCCTCCTGACCGGACGTTATTTGCTTTAACTTGCCAGTCACCTTCACTTTTTATCTGTTTGTCTATTAACCATTCTCCAGCCTTTTGTAATCTGGCATCATTTGCTTTAATTCCAGAGTCTAAAAGCGAAATTATTGCTAGTCCAGTATCCCAAATTGGCGATACACATGCCTGAACTCTCAAACTATCTTTATCTTCAATTTCAAAAGCTTTGAAACCACCTAAAGCTTTTTTTATTACAGGGTGATCTAAACCGTATCCAGATGTATACAAGGCCATAATTGAGTAAACCCATGGAGGTTGGATACCTCCCCAACTACCGTCAGCTTCTTGATGCTCGAGTATCCACTGTTCACTTTTTTTTAACGCTAAGTCTCTGGTCGGTTTAATTGGAAGTTTATCTAGTAATCTTAGAACTTGGTCAGCCGCATAAAAAAACGTTTCCCATCCAATTTGGTTAGAAGGTGACCCAACCGAGTAATCGACATTATCAATACCATTCGAGAAAAGCTCGTCAACTCTGAGATTTTCTGGTAATTGACGGATAGGTTTTTTGTCCATGAGAATCAACAGTGGAACAATTGTTGATCTTGCCCAACTTGAAAACTCATAAATGTTAATCGGTAACCAGTTGGGCAATAAAATTAACTCAGCAGGCATTATAGGAATTCCATCCCACTTCCACTGGTCTAATAATGAAAGCCAAATTTTTGTAAAGACTCTAGTCTTTTCAATTCCACCTTTACTACAAATAAATTTTTTAGCTTTAAGCATCGATTCATCATTTTCGGAATACCCGGCGATTTTTAGCGCTAAATAACACTCGACTGACGTGGATAAATCACCAGGAGCTCCATAGTATTGGCCCCAAGTACCATCCTTGCGCTGTTGGCTTATTATGTGGTTACTTAGCTTAGAAAACTTCTTTTCATCCTGTATTCCTAAAAAATAATGAAGCAGTATAAATTCAGCTTCCATAGTTGGATTAGATTCTAGTTCTCCCCACCAGAATCCATCAATGAATTGCTCTCTGAATAAATAACCTTGAGTTCTCTCAATCACAGTGTTGAGACTTGTTTGCATTTGCTGTGAAATTTGTGGATTCATATGCTATTTATGCCTACCGGAACTTAAACTGAATAAATAATCTTCAGATGTAGATAGAATTCCTATCGTAAAGGTTAAGATTTTTCTAGCTTTTCTAACTTGCAGAAATATCTGTAAGATCTTTTTAATGTCTCCAGGATTGGTTGCAACATGCTTTAATCCATTCAAAATGTTACGAGATTTCTTGTTGCTTGCCGCCTCCACAATAAAAGGAGGTAGTTTTTGTTCCATTGGATCCAGAACTACCCTAACGACTATGTGTTCAATGTTGTGTTTAATAGCTTCTTGGCTAACCCAATAACTTTCCATGTCTATTACATCAACGGGGAAGTTTTCCCCAACCCAAGTTTTCAGATTATCATTATAGATAAACCCATCCACCGTCATGCAAGAACCTATCCGCACAGGTGCCCCGGCTTCATTTAGGTATGTGTTGAGGCTTAGGACACTATGTTCATTCATAATGTCCGTATTCTCAGCAATGTTAGTTGTCCAGAAGGCAGGAGAACCAGGAATGCCCCACAGTTTGTTACATATGAATGATGTGCCTGTCTGCACATTTTTTTTAACCGATCCGGAAAATCCAGCAGAGATTAATACATTTGGTTTATAGCATTCGATTAGTGTGTTTGTAGCACTTACCGCATTTTCCTTACCCATGCCACTTTCTATAACTATGACTTCAGGAAGCATCTTAGATGTAAAAACAGTTCGATTCCCTTGGTTATGTTTATGGCTAATAAACTCATTGTTGGAAAGGAACTCTGTAAGTTCTTCTCTAAGTGCAATCACAATTCCTATCACTATCCTGCGCCAACTCCAGTTTTGCTAATTGCGCCTCCGAGGGCCATTTTGACCCCAGAAACTGGGTTACTGATGGCATCATATATCGACGCGGACTCAAATCCACAGTGCATTAAACAATTTGCACATCGTGGATCTTTTCCTGGCCCATACTTATTCCATAAGTCATCGGACATCAAGTCTTTGAAATTTTCAGTATGTCGATCTCCTAGCAAATAGCAGGGTTCCCTCCAGCCAGATACAGTATAAGTCGGGTTCGACCAAGCGGTGCAATCGTATTCTCTATCGCCTCTTAAAAAATCAAGATATAGCGGGCTATTGTAGAAACGAATGCCATGTTTTGGGTCTAGTATCCGAGTGAATACATTACGAGCCTTTTTACGAGATATAAACAAATCCTGATTTGGTACAGAATCGAACTGATATCCTGGGGATACCATACAACCTTCGACTCCCATATCAGTCAGCATTTTAAACATCTCAAGCATGTCTTTTTCGTCTACCCCATTAAAAATTGTTGTATTTGAAGTAACTCTATATCCGTTTTCGATAGCTACTTTCATTGCTCGGATAGCAATTTTCCATACGCCTTTCCTGTATACGGAGATGTCGTGTGCTTCTTCCATTCCATCCATATGGACCACAAAACAAAAGTATTTTGAAGGAGGTATTTTTTTCATTACACGTTCCATTAGCAAGGCATTTGTACACATGTACACGAATCGTTTTTGAGCAATAATTTTAGCGACTATTTCGTCTATATCAGGGTGCATTGTAGGTTCTCCACCTGCAATTGATACAATTGGAGCATCTGACTCATTTACAGCATTCAGGCATTGGTCTACGGTCATCAAGCGATCTATAACCGATTCATATTCTCGAATCCTGCCACATCCTTCACAGGCTAAGTTGCAGGCTTCTAGAGGTTCCAACATGGTAACTAACGGAAATTTTTTCTTACCCATCAAGTAACGATTTTTTATCATGTACCAGCCAAGCTTGACTGCCAGTTCCTTAGGTCTAGACATTTTGTTTTATCCTCAACGTATTTTTCAAAATTTGCATTATTAAGATTGTGTTATTGGCCTAAACTGTCCTGAAGTTCATATATTAAGCAGATATCAATTCGTAATTAGACAATATAATAACCCTTAACTCAGAATGCAACATGTTTTTCAATGATCCCTGGTGACTAAAAATTGAACCAATTCTTCAAACTTATTCACAAAGCCATCTTCAACTCTTGCCGAATGAAATGATTCTAAAGCAGCATCAGAATATTTATATGTCAGACTTTTTATATAATTTTTAGTGCCAATCGTATCCATTATATTAAGCACTTCCTCTACATCATTTTGCTTTAATTCATTCTTGGAATAAATAGTCTCTAAGATTTTAGATTGTTTTTTGTCAGCTTTAGACAGGGCGTGAACTACTGGCAGAGAATTTTTTTTCCTCGCTATGTCTTGCCCCACGGGTTTCCCGGTTTTTTCCGCATCTCCCCAAATACCTAAAACGTCATCAGTAATTTGAAACAAATACCCCAAAGCTTTACCAGAACCTCGAAAAGCTGCGATTACTCTTTTGTCTTGAGATCCAATATGTGCACCGAGCTCCATAGAGCAGCGTATAAGAGATCCTGTTTTACGGCTAATCATATCAAGGTACTCTTGAGTAGTAATGTTACGCCGACTTTCGTATGAAAGGTCTAGGAATTGCCCCTCGATCATTTCCAGGTATCCGGTTGACATTATTTTATTTATTGTCACTGCATCAGCATCTTTGATAGTTAAATTAAGTAATTCCGATAGAGTTATATCGGCAATTGAACGCAGTACATTACCAGCAACAATTGCTTTAGGCTCCCCCCATACACACCAAAGTGTTGGTCGGTGATGTCTAATTTCATCCTGATCCTGTATATCGTCATGGAATAATGAAAAATTGTGTATATATTCCAGAGCAATAGCCGTTTTAATTGCTTGATCTACGCTACCACCAGTTGCTTCTGCAGCAAATAGGCATAAAGTTGGCCTTAGTAGCTTTCCGCCACTAATATTTATTGGGTTACCAAATTTATCGGTCCAACCCATACCGTAGCTTAAAATGTTATTTAAGTTCTCGTTAGAACTGCTTAATAGAGAGCAGCATTTGTATTGTAAGCCAGACTTTAAAGCGGAGTTAATATCGGGCTTATATTGGTCGAATATAGATGGTAATTGATCAACCATATGAAGTTCTTTAGTTTTATGTTTTTAATTGTCGGAAATAGTTAATGTACAGAGTTCATGTAAAAGTGTCTAATTTCTAAGTTCCCGATGACACAGATGTTTTTACGCCGTGAATGCAACAAGATCCAATCAAAAATGCTAGCATTGACTTTTAGAAAGTGTCAATCTGACTTTTGATTACTGGAATTGTGTTTTTTTTCACTTGTCAATATTTTTGGCATTGTGCTATAGTCGCCACACGTTCACACTATATATATAAACCGTTAAAAAACCTTATGATTGACGACTACTTTCGCCATTACGGCCTTATAACAATTTTCGCATTGATAGCGGTGGCTATACCAGTAGGCATGCTACTGGCATCTACAGCTTTGTCCATTGTTGGCATTCGACCAAATAGACCAGATGAAATAAAAAAATCAATATACGAGTGTGGATTTGAAACCTTGTCTAAGAGATGGTCTGGATTTAACAGTAGATTTTATGGAATAGCTCTAATTTTTGTTGTATTTGATGTTGAGGTTGTATTTCTTTTCCCATGGGCATCGGAATTTGGATACATGTCATCTAAATTTGGAGTCTTTGTTTTGATGGAAATGTTTGTGTTCGTGGCAATATTGGTTATCGGATGGTTATACGCTTATCGCAAAGGTGACTTGGAATGGACTTAACAACAAAAGGTATGGATGACTCAATGAATTCTAGTGATTTTGATTTACATGAGAATGGAATCCCACTACATAGTGCTACATGGCAATTAGACTCTAAAGAGGGCGATTACATAAATCAACTAAAAGCCTCCAGTGTCGCTCCTCTTAAAGAACCGTTAATTGAAGTGCCTGACGATTTGAAGCGCAATTTAGCTGTAACGTCTGTAGATGCTTTGGTAAATTGGGGACGTAAATCATCAGTTTGGCCATTATCTTTTGGCTTAGCTTGTTGTGCCTTTGAGATGATGGCTAGCGCTATGTCTCGATTCGATTTGGCTCGATTTGGGATGGAGGTTTTTCGTGCCTCACCACGACAAGCTGACCTTATGATTGTGGCTGGCACTGTGACTTGGAAAATGGCTCCTGCTATAGAGCGGGTGTATAAACAAATGGCAGAACCAAGGTGGGTGATTTCAATGGGGGTATGTGCAACTAGTGGAGGTCCTTACTATGAATCATATAGTGTTGTGCCTGGGGTGAACCACATTATCCCTGTAGATGTATACGTCCCTGGATGTCCTCCACGCCCTGATGCATTGGTCTATGGGATCATGCAACTGCATGAAAAAATTAAGAGATACTCAATATCTGATTCTTCTTTGAGGCCATAATGTCCATTCCAATAACAGGTGAGAAAGCTGCAATAAGAATTAAACAAAATGTACCCGATTCTGTTGTAGTATTTGATGATACTAATGTTTGGGTTGAGGTTGATAAACTACTAGATGTATGTTCGTTTCTTAAAGATGATGTGGAACTGGACATGCAATTCTTGAACAGCATATCAGCAGTGGACTACATTGAATATTTTGAATTGGTGTATCATCTTCGGTCCTTGAGGAATAACACTACTCTGGTAATTAAAGCTAAATGTTTCGGTCGTGAAAACATAACTGTTCCTAGTGTAACCTCTGTATGGAAGGGAGCTGAGTTACAGGAACGTGAAGCATGGGATTTAATGGGTATAAAGTTTTCTAAACACCCAAACATGAAACGCATATTGCTATGGGAGGGGTTTCCAGGGCATCCTTTGCGTAAGGATTTTATTAGGTGAAAATACTAATTAATACGTCTCAAAAACCTGTAATTAAAGTATTAGATTCGTGCAATAAAATACATGCCTATTAATACTCAACCGGTAACAATTAATCTTGGGCCACAACATCCTTCGACTCATGGAGTCTTTAGGCTTAGGGTAACATTTGATGGTGAACAAGTAATTGATGTTGAGCCTGTTTTTGGGTATCTTCATCGTGGTACCGAAAAATTAGCGGAAGAACGTAATTATGTGCAGATCGTCACTTTGACTGATCGGCTAGATTATGTTGCTGCTATGACTAATAATCTTGCATATGTTCGTACTGTTGAATCTCTAACAGGCATTGAGGTGCCTGAAAGAGGGATGTATCTACGAGTAATAAGTTCGGAATTACAAAGAATTGCAAGCCACCTAATTGCAACTGGATTCCTACTAGATGAACTTGGAGCATTTCATACGCCCTTGATTTATTGCTTCAGAGAACGTGAACGTATCCTGGAGATGTTTGAAATGCTATGCGGTGCTAGAATCACAGTGAGCTATATGCGCCCGGGCGGGGTGCTTCAGGATGCCCCAACAGATTTCTGGCCACGACTAGATGATTTCTTGACTTCAATGCCAGGTTACCTTGATGAACTTGAGGGTCTTATTACTGAAAATGAAGTAGTTTTGGCTCGTACAAGGGATTTAGGAATACTATCTGCTCAAGATGCAATAAATGCATCCATTACTGGCCCGGTGCTTAGAGCAACTGGGGTTCAATGGGACCTGCGTAAAGCTGAGCCGCATGAAGTATATGACCGATTAGACTTTGATGTTCCTATTGGATCCGTTGGCGACACTTTTGACCGATATTATGTACGGATTCAAGAAATACGACAGAGTCTGCGCATGATTCAACAGTGTGTTGCCCAGATTGAACCTGGCCCAGTTAGATCGAAGGCCCCGTATTTTATTCGCCCTGACTCTGTGGATGCTTATGTTGGGACTGAGTCTCCAAAGGGGGAATTAGGGTTCTATATAGTAAGTGATGGAGGCATTTCACCGTACAGAATGCATATCAGAGCCCCATCATTCATTAACTTAACTGTTTTGAGAGAACTTTTAATTGGATGGAAACTGGCTGATCTTATAGTCATATTTGGAAGTTTAGACATAGTTGTGGGTGAGGTGGATAGGTGACGGAAATACTGATTCTAAGAAGTGGGTTTGATTTTAATGGAATATATGGGTTTTTTGATGAATTTATGCCTGATAGCCTTGACTGGTTGGTATTCTTAATTACATCTCTGATCTTGGCTATTGTAATCATAAATGCTGTGGTGTTATCCACAGCTCTTTTAACTTGGTTTGAACGAAGACTGTTAGGTAGGTTTCAATCTAGATTGGGGCCTAACAGATGGGGTCCATTTGGGTTATTACAACCGATCGCAGATTTAGTTAGTTTGTTAACCAAAGAAGATACTATTCCAGAAGGTGCGGATAAGCCTATATTTACACTTGCACCTATAGTGTTTCTTGCTCCAGCTCTAATCGTTTTTTCAGTAATACCCCTGCATGGCGGTAGCTTTTTGGGGAACCTTAATGTCGGACTCATATTTGTAATCGCTATTACATCAATAAATACACTTGCAGTATTTATGGCTGGATGGTCATCGCTTAATAAATATGCAATGTTCGGTGCTATGAGGGCTGTAGCTATGTTAATTAGTTATGAAATACCTATGGGCATAACTGTAGTTGCAGTAGCACTGGTGGCTCAAACACTTGGGTTGAGCGATGTGGTTTTGGCTCAAGATATTCCATATATATTAGTTATGCCTCTGGCATTTCTAGTTTTTATTACGGCTGCTTCAGCAGAAATGAGTAGAACTCCTTTTGATTTAATCGAATCAGATTCAGAATTAGGCGCTGGTTACCATACTGAGTATAGTGGGGCAAAATTTGCACTTCTTCAATTAACTGAATTTATGGCACCAATAATAGTTGCCGCCTTAGTCACAACATTATTTCTTAGTGGATGGAGGGGGTATGGTCCAATTCCAGGCCCAGTTTGGTTTGTTATAAAAACCTTTATTGTGTTATTTGGATTCGTATGGATCAGGGCGAGCTGGCCTAGACTAAGGGTAGATCAGATAATGGGCTTAGCGTGGAAAGGTTTATTGCCTCTATCTATTATCAATTTATTTGTAGTAGCAATTGAAGTCTTTATATTTAATCCCGGAGAAAATGGTTTATCAACAACAGATCTATGGATAATGACTGGTGTTAATTGGGGTGTCACAATAATCGCAATCTTTGCAATTTTCAATCTTTTGGGACAAAGCAAGTCGGAACGACCTGTACCGGTAATTTCTCCATTAGCGAATATGTATGCGAACACAAATACGGTTAAAAAAATAACCGATCTAGCGGAGGCTGAGTGATATGTATGGACTAGGATTAGTTAAAGGGTTAATGGTGACTGCGAAGAATTTAGTATTGCCTTCAAGGATGATGACTGTTCAGTATCCTAACCGTAAAGTAGGCTTGCTTGGTTTATCAAAAGCGACAGGTGTTCCATTACCAAAACTGCTTTTAAAAGATCCAATTACTTCTGTGAAATCATTGTTAGGTATGGCTGAAGTAAAAGAAAGCCTGCCTCAACATCCGCGTTTCCGCGGTGAAGAATTCAGTTGGTATGAGCAAAGGTGTACTGGTTGTGCTTCCTGTGCTAAATATTGTCCTCTGGGAATTATAGAAATCGTTACTAGTGAAAGTGGCGATCAAATGCAGGAAGGTCAAAAATATCACCTAGATAAATTTGATATAGATATAGGTAGATGCATGTTTTGTGGGTTATGTGTTGAAGCATGCCCGTATGATGCATTACATATGGGTAGCGGGTTTGAAGAAGGAACATATAGACGACAGGATTTGGTGATCGACAAACGTAAATTAGTAAGCGCCAAAAAAACCCCGAGTACGTGGTTCAGACCTCAATTGGCGTCTAAGAAATATGATCCGCATAAAGGTAAAAATGTTAAATGGGATGGTGCTGGTAGACATGAAAAACCTTCTTTAGAACAGCAACAAGAGAAATGGGCTAAACGTTGATTTTCAGTTTACAAAATATCACTATGGCAGATAAATAATGGAAACAGATACAGCCTTTATAATTGACGTAGTATTTTGGATTATTGCGGTATGCACGATTTTTTCGGCGATTGCCGTTGTATTTTTAAGAGATGTATTTCGATCTGCATTATTTTTAGTTGTTACATTTATCGGTGTGGCAGGTATGTTTTTGTTATTAAGGGCGGAGTTTCTAGCTATGGTGCAAATCCTGCTATACGTTGGAGCAATTGCCGTGTTAATTTTATTCGCTGTGGTACTTACAAGAGATGTTGAACAAGGAAGCCCCTTTAACGGATATATAGCTCCAGCGTTAGTTATTTCTGGACTAATACTCGCCGGCGTGATTTTTGTCATAATCAACACTGACTGGAATATGACTTCAGGAGAAATAGGCAGTGAAGAACTAACATTTGCTTTCTCTGAAACTAACATTGTAGGGAATATTGCAGAACTTTTAATTAAGAAGTATGTGCTTGCATTTGAAGCAGTGTCGATAGTCCTCCTCGGAGCTGTAATCGGAGCACTCGCAATAGTGAGGAGGAGGTAACATGGGCTTACAACAGTTCCTCATAATAGGAGCCATATTATTTTTTATTGGTTTATTTGGCGCGTTTACTAAACGCAATACTATTGTGGTTTTAATGTGTATTGAATTAATGTTCAATGCCGTGAATTTAACGGCTGTAGCTATGTCTCGATATGTAGTTCCTTACAATAATAATCATGGAGTGCTAATTCCTGAAACTATTTTGACTGGCCATATATTTTCGATATTCATCATCACTATTGCAGCTGCAGAGATAGCGATAGGACTGGCGATTGTCATTGCACTGGTAAGAAACTATAAAAGTGTTTTTATCAGCGATGCGAAAGAGCTTAAACACTAATGTTTACTGATTATCGTAAAACTACAAACCTAATCACAGCTGAGATGTGGAAATCCGCTATTGAAGCTGAAGGATTACCTGTAAAAATTCTTCCTGATGGCAACATACTTGAATGGGGAGAGCGAGTAGGCTACAGGATTATGGTTCCAAAAGGTCGAGAGCATGTTGCAGACGAAATCTTGAGGAAACTGTAGATGATTAATGAATTAGCAACATGGTTTATTTTCTTTTGTCCATTGCTGGCATTCATAATAATTGGAATGGTAGTTTGGCCTTTTGTAGGAAAAAAAAGCAAAGTTTCTGGTTACCTCACAATCGCGGCGCTTTTGTCTTCAACGATACTTTCGTTTTGGGCGCTAGGCAGCGTTATCCAGAATGGACACGCTTTAGAATTTGAGTCACACAATTGGCTTAAAATTCAAAATGTAGATATAAATTTTGGAATAATGTTGGATGGATTAACCACTATTATGTTGGTGGTTGTTAACTCAGTTAGCTTGCTGGTACAGATTTACTCCACAGGTTACATGAAACATGATGGAGGATACTCACGTTATTTTACATACATGTCTCTTTTCACTGCATCTATGATTGGATTGGTGCTAGCGAGTAATTTAATTCAAATGTTCGTGTTTTGGGAGTTAGTAGGGGCGTCATCATATCTGTTAATTGGTTTTTGGTTTAATAAACCAGCTGCTGCTGCCGCCGCTAAAAAAGCCTTTTTAGTGACCCGATTGGGTGATTTCGGGTTCCTGTTGGCAATATTATATTTATTTTTCAATTCTGAAGCGTTTATATCAAATGGACTCAACCCATTCGAAGTAATTGATGTTAACAACGCAGTGGCATTGGGAGTTATATCATCAAGCGTTGCAGGATGGGTTGCTATAGGTATGTTCGCTGGGGCTATGGGTAAATCAGCACAAGTCCCTTTTCATACATGGTTACCTGATGCAATGGAGGGCCCTACACCTGTCAGTGCACTGATACATGCCGCAACTATGGTGGCAGCAGGAATATTTTTGGTGGCACGATTCTTCCCTTTATTTGAAGCGTCTAAAGAAGTGATGATGGTAGTAGCATTAGTAGGCGGGGTTACAGCAATATTTGCGGCGTCAATCGGATTGGTTCAGAATGATATAAAAAGGGTTCTAGCCTATTCTACAATCAGTCAATTAGGATTTATGATGCTGGCATTAGGCGTCGGTGCGTATAGCGCGGCTATCTTCCATTTGTTCACCCATGCGTTCTTTAAAGCCTTATTATTTTTAACTGCAGGCAGTGTTAGTCATTCTGTTGGTGGAACCTTTGACATGAGGTATATGGGTGGTTTGAGACGCCTGATGCCATGGACCTACGGGGCCGTGATGGTTGGCGGATTAAGTTTATCTGGCATTTTCCCAATGGCTGGTTTTTGGAGTAAAGATGAAATACTAAATCATGCATGGCACTCTTCTACTGTGGTTTCTGACGTGGTTTTTTGGTTAGCCCTCGCCGCAGCATTCATGACTGCATTTTATATGTTTAGGGCTGTATTCATGACGTTTGAAGGGAGTTACAAAGGAGGCGCCAAGTCAGATCCAGATATTGAAATTTCAGTCGAAGTCACTCCGCATGAATCACCAAAAACTATGGTGATCCCGTTGATTATTTTGTCGATCGCAACTCTTCTTGTAGGTTGGTTGGTAAACCCTCTGACAAATATAGGATCGATACCAATGCATTGGTTTTCAGAATTTGTTCATGTCGGAGATGGACACGAAAAGGTGTTGGCATTTAATAAGATGTTGGCTGCTATTTCCAGCTTAATAGCTTTACTAGGTATATTACTTGCATATTTAATATATGTGTCTAATTTTGGAATTTTTAAGAGCCTTCAAAAGACAACAAGTGGGGTGTATAAATTATTAATGTCTAAATATTACTTTGATGAATTGTATGAAGATGTGATTGTTAAACAAATTTTCTACTCAAAGTTAGCTGCAGGTTTAGACTTACTAGATAAAAGTTTTATCGATGGAATCGTTCGTACCATTGATAGATCCGGTAGAAATATAGGTAGATTGATTGCTCAACTTCAAACCGGACAACTACAGGGCTATGGTGTTGTGACATCTTTTGGTGTGTTATTAATGTTTGGGATTTATCTTATTTTTAGGTGATATTTAATTGGACGGATTAACTCAAAATACAGGATTTAACGGATTACTGAGTGCTTTGGTATTCTTACCATTTGTCTTTGCATTGTTAATCTTTGTTTTACCAAGGAATGATAATCAGGTTAGGCTGTTAGCAGTTTTTGGAGGGATAGTTGAATTAGTTCTAAGTGTGTTTGTGTTTGTTGTTTACAATAGAGGGGAATCGGGGTTCCAATTAATAGACCGTTTTAACAGCTGGATACCGGTAGATTCATTTAGAATTGAATACTTTCTAGGCGTTGACGGATTAAGTGTCCCTATGGTGTTGTTAACCGGACTCCTAGGTATGGTAGCAATACTAGCTTCATTAGGAATAACTCATCGAGTAAAACAATACTTCATTTGGATACTTATTTTACAAGGTGCTGTTTTTGGCGTATTTACCGCCTTAGATTTCATCATGTTCTTTTTATTCTGGGAACTTGAATTAATTCCAATGTTCTTCTTAATATCAGCCTGGGGAACGGGTAGAAAAGATTACTCTGCTATGAAATTTGTAATCTTCACTTTCTTAGGGAGTGCTTTTATGTTAGTGGGCATATTGGCACTAAATGTATCAGTTGGTACTTTTGATATGACAGCACTTCCAGAACTGGTCCAAGGAGGAATTAAGCTTGTTATTCCTGCGGGCGCAATATTCGGACTTCTTTTTATAGGGTTTGCGGTCAAGTTGCCAGTATGGCCTTTACACACTTGGCTCCCAGATGCACATACGGATGCTCCCACTGCAGTCAGTGTGCTGTTGGCTGGCGTTTTATTAAAAATGGGTGGCTACGGAATGATTAGAGTTACGGCATCAATTATGCCTGATGTAATGGCTGATATGGCTTGGCTATTAGTAACTTTAGGGGTAATTAATGTGTTGTATGGAGCTGTCGTAACTGTACGCCAAACTGATTTAAAACGACTGGTTGCTTTCAGTTCGATTAGCCACATGGGTTATGTGTTGATTGGACTTTCAGCCATCGCATCAAAAGGCGTGGATGCGGCCTCTGTTGGCTTGACTGGAGCGTCAATGCAGATGTTCACTCATGGCACTATTACTGGGTTAATGTTTTTAACAGTTGGCATGATTTATGATCGTACCCATACAAGGTACATCCCAGATTTAGGAGGGTTGTCGAATAGAATTCCCCTTATTGGGGTGGGATTTTTGATAGCTGGACTTGCTTCGTTAGGGTTGCCTGGAACAAGTGGATTTGCTGCAGAGATTTTAGTTTTCTTAGGTGCTTTCTCTGTTTGGCCATGGCTTACCGGACTAGCCGTTTTTGGAGTTGTGATTACAGCTGGTTACATTCTTTGGATGGCTCAGAGAACTTTGTTTGGACCAATGAATAATCGATGGGAAAAATTAACCGATGCGACAAAATTGGAACTTATTCCTATTGGCATGCTTATAGTTGTAATTTTACTTTTTGGCATATACCCGGCATTATTGACTGATTTATTTAAGATGGGTGTAGAGCCCATAGTAGCTGCGGTGACCTCGTCGCCGGAAATTTTAAATAGGTAGAAAACTTTGACCCCTCAAGACATATATTTACTGTCACCGGAAATTAGTTTAGCTGGCTTGGCGCTGACTATTGTGATACTAGATGTTTTTATTAAGAATAGACTTTTAGTTCAATCAACCATCGGCATAGGCTTGCTTGTACCGGTAATATTTTCAATCCTATTATGGAACGGGATTGGTATAGAAACTTCCTTAGATTCTAACACTCAAACATTTGGTGTTTTTAATACACTTGTTGTGGATAAATTCACTCTATTATTCAAATTTATGTTTTTAGGAATTTTGTCAATAGTAATCATGAGTTCCATGAGCTACGTGCATCGTTTTGAAAGAACGAAAATTGAATATTTTAGTCTATTAATTTTCTCAACGGTTGGAATGATGTTACTATCCTCCACTCGCGAGTTGGTAACAATATATATAGCACTTGAACTTACTGCATTGCCGATGGCTGCGTTGATAGCCATTTCAGGTAATAAACTTTCATCCGAAGCTGGGATTAAATTTTTGATTCTAAGTGCAATTAGTTCTGCTTTGTTACTATATGGAATGGTGTGGGTGTATGGATTGACTGGGACTACAGACGTAGCTGAGATATTTCTTTCTATTGAGGAAATGAGTAGACAAAATGGAAGCGTATCGATGATAGCTTTTGGTAATTACGGTCTTTTATTGGGTGTAATTTTTATTATTGCTGGCTTTGGCTTCAAGATATCTAGCGTTCCATTTCATATGTGGGTGCCTGATGTTTACGAAGGAGCACCAACACCAATAACCGCGTTTCTATCCGTTGCCAGTAAAGCTGCCGGATTTGCAGTGATCTTAAGGGTATTTTATGGATCGTTTTCAAGCGATGTATTGTCTATTGAATGGAGTATGCTATTTGCCATAATGGCCGTGTTATCTATGGTAATTGGTAACTTTGTTGCGATTGCCCAGAAAAATATAAAAAGACTATTGGCTTACAGCACAATTGCGCATGCAGGTTACATTATGATGGGACTTACAGTGGTTTCTGGCAGGATGGAAGGGGTTGCTTTAGAAGGACCGTCCAGCGTAGTGTTTTATTTAATCGGTTACGCCGCAACAAATTTAGCTGCATTTGTTGCTGTTATAGCAGTATCTAATAAAACAGGAAGTGACTTAATAGAAGACTTTTCAGGCATTGCTAAAAGATCGCCTATTATAGCAATTTGCCTCGCTGTAGCACTAATATCATTAACTGGTATACCTCCTACGGTTGGTTTTATGGCAAAGTTAAATGTATTTAATAGCGCTTTAAATGGAGGATTATGGTGGCTGGTTCTTGCTGGAACAATAAGTAGTGTTGTTTCTGCGTACTATTATTTAAGAATTATTAAAGTTATGTATCTTTCTGACCCATTAGAAAATGCTCCTATTAAATTAGATCCACTTACTGGGATAGCTTTAATGGTAACGGTGTCAGCTGTTGTGGTGTTTGGTTTGTACCCAACTCCTGTAATCAAAGCCGCCCACATTGCTGTAGAATTCTTATTGATCTAATTAACTTATTTAAAGTTATAAAATGATGGATAAATGAAGAGATTATTATAGGCTTAAGGTGATATGAAATCCTCAATACAGCAGATTGGATTTGTATACAACGCTCAAGTTCAAGAGGCAGTTGAGCTATGCAAGTCTTTAATTGAAGAACTTAAGATATCTAATAACTCCTGGTCTAGTTCTGCAGAACTAGTAATTGAAAAGGAAAAGGAATTTACTCAAACATCCCTTATTATTGTTCTGGGAGGGGATGGAACTATTTTGAGAAGCCTTCGTGTGTTAGCTTTGCATAACATCCCTATGCTCAGTATAAACCTGGGAAGAGTTGGGTTTATGTCAGAATTGAAAGTGACTTCAGCTCTGGAGGGCATAAAAAAATACATCTATGGTGATGATTCTGACCACTGGCTAGACGAACGAACTATGATTGATGCCGGGGTTTTTCACAAAAATAATGAAAAATACGCTGAGACATTTGCTTTAAATGAAATCGTTATTAGCCGTGGACAAAATGCTCGACTTTTGCATGTAGAGGCAATAGTTGATTCTGCTAAGTTAACGACTTATAGAGCTGATGGAGTATTAGTCTCTACAGCCACAGGAAGCACAGGATATGCAATGGCAGCAGGTGGACCGATTATTACCCCGAGCTTGTCAAACATGGTTTTGTTACCTATAGCTGGCCATATGTGTCTTGATACAGGGCTTGTACTTTCTGGGAAATCAAATATCAGGTTAAATATATTAAATGATGCGCAGGCGTTTATCAGTGGAGATGGTTTTGCTGTGGATGAATCATTAGAAACTGGGGATTATATTTTGATTAATCGCAGCCGGTATAGGGCTATTTTTGTTAGATTTGGATCGAAAGAAACATTCTACTCTACTTTAACCTCCCGTCTCGGTATTTTAGATAGGTCTTAAAGATTTTGAATAAACCTGACTCACAGTCTACTGGGAGTGAAATTAAAATCAGTTCTGAAACAATCTTCAGTGGCCAAATTATTCAGGTAAAAATAGACCATGTTGTTCTTCCTAATGGTAATGAAACAACCCGCGAAATTGTCGCACATGTTCCCGCTGTTGTTATAGTGCCGATCGACCTGCAAGGGAATCTTATTTTGGTCAGTCAATACAGGTATGCAGTAGGCATGAAGATGCTGGAATTCCCAGCTGGAGGATTAGATGAAGGTGAAATGCCTAAAGCTTGTGCTCAGCGTGAATTACGAGAAGAGACTGGATTAGCTTCTGCAAACCTTTTGAGTCTGGGCGGGTTTTGGTCTGCTCCAGGATTCTTAACTGAGTATTTGCACGTGTTCTTGGCACTAGATTTATACGATAGTAAACTTGAACCAGATGCTGATGAGTTAATTACCACGCTCAAGTTTCCGCTCGATGATATTAAATCTATGGTTGCTAATGGTGAAATCCAAGATTCTAAAAGTATAGCTGCCTTATATCTCGCTATAAACAGTAAGGACTTTCCGATTAGTTAATATGTTTTAATTATGATATTAGTTGATTAGATTTATACGAATACTTGCAAGAAACGCCCTATCTATTATGGCAATATCAGTTTAAATTTGCAGTAAATAAGATCCTTAATTTCTGCTGGAGTATATATGAATCAAAAATCAATCGGTATTATCTTTCTGGGCATCATTATAGCTTTTGTTTTAACAGGCTGTGGAGATTCTCGACCTGAACCTGAGACAAGTCTTTCAGAGATAACTGTTACGGACACATCTGAAGAAACTAAATCTGAAGAAATTACATCAAATGTGCATTCTATTGCTGACTCTTCAGATTCATATTTCGATGAAGAGGGAAACATGATATCTCAAGATAAAACAGAGGAAGAATTAGTTGAACAACCTCAAGTTGAGTTTTTGGACACAGTTATTGCTGATGAAGGACGTACAACTGAACGACCACTATTTACTCCTGTGGCACTTAAAATCGGACAAAAGATAGCAAGTCCTACATTGCCAGGCGGTCTGACAGTTCTTTTTGCTGAAGTATTAGAAGATTCACGATGTCCGATTGGATCTGAATGTCCTACTAAAGGAAAGGTAGTTATCAGGACAGAATTGGCATCTAATGTTACCCCATTGGGTGGATTAGTTTTGACCATTGAAGAAGGACAGGAAGGCCCTACAATTAAAAAGGTTAGTCGGTATTCGACGGTTTTCATTTCACTTGATCCATACCCAGTTGAGGGAGAAACTATTGATCCTTCAGAATACGTAGCTGTAATTGCCGTAATTAAAGAATAAAGCTTTAGGCAGCATTTTTTATGGATCCCAAGAGGTAGTATGGAATGTGCCATATTTTAGGTTCAATACCTGAAAATGGCTTTATTTCCACGATTGCCTTTTTCCCTCGTATTTCAATCAGGCTTCCAACTGAACCGTATCCTGGTCCTCCATTAATCATGCCTACATAAACAACCTTTTGCCCAGGCATTGCTGTTTTAGCCGATATATAGTCATATTTGATATTTCTTATACCCGGCAATTGTAATTGGTTTGAGTAGTTATAATACAAGAATAAATCCTACAATAAGTTTAGAACAAGTTTAGAACAGAACAGGCGTTCTGTCAATAGTGGTGAACAAGATATCAATTCTATAATCAGAATTAGAGATTATAATTATGTGATAAGAATTAATATAAATTATTGTTAAAATAGAAATTGTTAATCTTGATGTTATCTAAATACTTGTGTGTCTGTAATTTTGGTAATGTAATAAGGAGTTAGGACATAACTATGAGGCTTTCAAATAAGGTAGTAATTGTAACTGGGGCTGCTGGTGGTATTGGAGCGGCACAATGTCGGTTATTCGCTAAAGAGAAAGCCCAACTTGTGATCGCCGATATCAATGAAGAACAAGGACTTAATCTTGCTAACGAAATATCCGCAGAAGGCGGGTCAGCGTTATTTATAAAACTAGATGTTTCATCTGAATCTGACTGGAGCTCGTTACTTGAAACTACCCTTAGTAGATTTAAGAAAATTGACGTTTTAGTCAACAATGCAGGGATATATAGAACTGAATCCATCCAAGAGGAAACAGCAGACAATTGGGATCGTGTACTAGCAGTAAATTTAAAAGGGGCCTTCTTAGGAACAAAAGCCGTAATTAGCTCAATGCGCTCACATAAACAGGGGTCGATTATCAATGTTGCTTCAACAACTGCGCTAGTCGGTAGTTGGAGAGGAGGTTCTTATGGTGCTTCAAAAGCTGGATTACTTTCTTTAACAAAACATTCATCCATTCAGAATGCTCAATATGGAATTCGAGTAAATACGGTTGTTCCTGGCCCTATTGAAACCGAGATGATTTCTAAAAACATTGCCGATCCTGAAGGGAGGGCGCTATCAGAATCCAGAATACCTTTGGGTAGATTAGGATCTCCTAATGAAGTGGGATATGCCATCCTTTATTTAGCTTCCGACGAGTCGAGATACGTTACTGGAATCGAATTATTGGTTGATGGCGGTTTAACTGCTCAGTAATAAGAAATGCTAAAATTAAAATAGAGCAATAGGGTTTACCGGGCTACCTGTTCCTCCAATAATTCGTAACGGACTAATATTTATCATAAATTCCCATCTATTTTTTTCTTTACAGGTTTGACTGAGTTCTTCAAGATTTGCGTTGTCGATAATCCACATTCCCATTTGCACTAACCCGATTTGGTGAATTGGGTTAGATACGGTTTTATACCCGCTTGGTATCATATCGTTTGAAGTGTCAGTTCCCAAAACTGAAATATCTCGCTCTCTAAATATAGGCAGACATGCGGCTTGACATGCAGTGGACCCATCATTTGGTGGACTAAATGGACCTTCAGTCAATGTTCTTTTTAGCTGACCAGTCCTAATAAACAGGATATCTCCAGATTGAATTTCAAACCCACAAAGTTTTTCAGCATCCAGGATATCTTGAGGCATTACACCTTGATCTCTGTCAAGCCAAGAGATTCCTCTATTTAAAGGCACATCGACTAATATTCCTCGACCAACAATCCCATTTTTAGCATTATCAACTGAATTTACCGTGGCTCCAAGGTTTGTTGATACTAAGTAAGAAGGTTTGTCGTTATACATTCTTCCATTCCAGAAAAAATGGGCAGGAGAATCAATGTGAGTAATGTGGTATCCGTGGTAAACCATTGATATATGTTCCAAAGCTGCTTGGATTTGAAAGTCAGTATTTTTTTCATGATGCTGCCAACCTTCTCCGCTTTCTAACATTAATCGCTGGGTGGGGTGATAAACCTCTGCATCAATATTAGTGTCGAGTGGTCTTGCGCAGCTAACAGAAACCCCGTCAGTTACTAGTGATATAGATCGTTTTATTGATTCATTAGTTATTAAGTTAAGAGTTCCAACCTGGTCATCTTCACCCCATCTTTTCCAGTTACTTAAATCGGTCATCCATTTAAGTACTTGATCTTCTGTAGGAATCAAGTTAATACTCAATTTTTACTCCTTTATTACTTCATCTCTTTTTAAATATAAACAGTCTATAAACAATTAAACTGATCACTAATATTAATAGAGAACCAGCGATTGTCCAGGTCAGTGCTTCTAGATAATCATTGATAAATCTATTAATTCTTTCTCCATAAAAAAATATCAACAAACCAATCAACATAAACCTGCAGCTTCTACCAATTAGCGAGGCAATCAAAAATGATCTGCGATCAAAATCCAAAACACCAGAACCGATTGCAATTAGTTTATATGGGATAGGAGTGAATGCTGATATTAGGACAGCCCATACCCCATATTTATTAAATAATTGATCAGCTTTTGCAATAAGATTATCTGAAATAAGACGATTACCTTTGAATGTTACATATAGAATTGGTCTTCCAAACTTTCTACCAATAAAATGTCCAATTAGCGCACCAGATACTGAACTAACAGTAACTAACATTGCGAACCATATTGAGTATTCGGTTTTAAGTAAACTTATTGCGATTAGCAATGCATCTGGCGGAATAGGATTAAAAATAGATTCAGTGAATGATGATAAAGATAATATTAGTAATGCCCATGGGCTATCGGAAAAACTAAGAATCCATTCAGCTAAATTATGTATCAAATCCAATTGCTTTAATTACTCTCGATAGAAATCTCGAAATTAAAAATCTTACCTTTGATGTTTGCAGTTGCTATAGTTAGTGGTTTATTTTTCGTGTCATTATCAATGAGCGATAATATGGAAGAACTATTCTTCGATAGAGTAGTTCTGACCTTTTCTGGAGCATTTTTAAATAACTTCGGATTCATTAAGTAAAGAAAAGTTTCTTGTTCAAAGAAGGCACTTTCAGCCTCCTTAACACTTACTTGTCTGAAAACGATACTATCACCTGGGCGCGACTGAGCGATTAAGTTCAAGTCAGCAGAAATAACTGTACCTATTTTTGCATAACCACCAGTGGGACCTCGATCGGCCATTAATATGATCGGATTCCCATCGGATGGCACTTGGATACTTCCAAATTGTGTACCATCGGATATGATGTCTGCACTTGATTCATGTTGCAGCTGAGGTCCAGTAAGTCGGTATCCAACTCTGTCGCAGTTGCTGGATACACTATACCTACTGTCAAAAAAGGTTTTTATGGCTTCAGAAGTAAATTTATTGTGCTGAGGCCCTAATGTAACTCTAACAATATGTGAGTGTCCATAGTGGACTACTTGTAATCCTTCAGGTAGATTCCGTTCTTCTTGTATTGGCTCTACATCAGAGTTGTTGATCAGTAATGTATCTCCAGCGATTAAAGCTCTTCCTTTAAAGCCACCGAATGATGCAGGTATGTATGTGGATTTACTACCCATAATTACAGGTACATTTATACCCCCTTTTATGGCCAAGTAAGCCCGCATGCCATCTTGTGCGCCGTCAGATTTTAGTACGGAACCTGTTTCAACTTGAATAGAGGACCAATTATTAATTTTTGCCCCATCCAGTTCCATAGATAAGTTACCACCAGTGATGGATATTACGGCTGGGTAGTTAAATTTGATTGAAGGGCCAACGATTGTCATTTCTATGCAGGCAGAGTCTGTTGTATTCCCGACCAACAGGTTTGCTGCGCGCAAAGAAAAATTATCCATGGCTCCTGATACAGGCACTCCGTATTTCTGGTATCCATATCTTCCGGTGTCTTGAACAGTAGATAGTAATCCCGGATCAATTATAGTTATAGATTTTTCATTCATGACTTTTCGGTTCAATATCTAACATATGAATTTCAGGTTTGTAATTGTTGGACTCCACATCGTTTCTTATATCAAAATAGGCTTCAATGCTTTCTAGGGGTTCGAATTTAATATAGTCACCAGTAATTAACAATGAGGGTTGTTCGCTATGAGGGTCAAATAAATTTAACGGAGTCCGACCAATTAGTTGCCACCCTCCAGGGCTATCATTTGGATATATACCTGTCTGTGATTCAGCAATTCCGACGGAACCACCTGGTATTTTTAATCTTGGACTATCCAGTCTAGGTGTGATTAATTTTTGATTAAGCCCTCCGAGATAGGGAAAACCAGGTGCGAAACCTATCATATAGATTCTATAATTTAAGGCTGAATGGAGTGAAATTACTTCTTCAGAGGTGAGATTGTTGTGTTTAGCCACAAATTCTAAATCCATTCCAAAATCCGAACCATATAGGGTGGGTATTTTTATTAATTTATACAAAGACTGATCAACGTTTTTAGATTTCTCTATGAGTTTTAAAAGGTAGTTTTTGATATATGTTCTTTCTGAAAGCATAGGGTTAAACATGACTATCAATGATCTGTAAGAGGGTACCAGGTCAACTACCCACTCCTCTTGATTTTCCTCAATTTGCGCCATTAAATTTTTAACACTATTGTTTGTTTTGATAGATATCGAATCTTCAAATTCAACTAACAATGCTTGGTCGCCTACGGATGTAATTGTAGGGACCATAACTATACTAGCTTTGATAATGGCACTATATTGACGCCTGCAGTTTCTAATGCACCCTTAACTTCTTTAGCAATATTTACTGAACCTGGAGTATCTCCATGCATGCATATGCTATCTGCATCAACAGGAACATCTTCCCCTGTAATGGAAGTTATGTAGCCGTCCTTAACCATCTTTAAAGATCTTTCCACAATTAATTCAGGGTCATGTATAACTGACCCATTAATTGACCGAGACACTAGTGTGCCGTCACTGTTAATTTCTCGATCAGCAAAAACTTCTTGTGCAACCCTTAAACCCATATCTTTAGCAATTGATACCCATAGAGAACCTGACATAGCTAGCAAGATGAGCTCAGTATCTACCGCAATAATAGCGCTGCAAATCGCTTCAGCAAGTTTTTCATCATTTACAGCATTGTTGTACATTGCTCCATGAGGTTTTACATGTTGTAGTTTTTTGTTCATGGTGAATCCGGTCAACGCCCCGATTTGATATATGACGTCATTCTTAACTTCATCTGGCTCTATATTCATATTTCTTCTACCAAAGCCTCTCAAATCAGGATAGGATGGATGAGCGCCAACACCAACACCATTTTTTTCTGCAATCCGCACGGTTTTATGCATCCACATTGGGTCACCTGCATGAAAACCACAGGCAATATTAGCTGAACTCACGTACTTAACAATATCTTCATCAAGTCCAAGCTTGTATTGGCCAAAGCTTTCTCCGATATCACTATTGAAATCAATTTTAGTTTTTGCCATAAAGTTTAATTTGAGCTCCTGTTAGTTAACAGATTATAGTGCTGATCATCAGCCTATACCAGATTTATACAGATCTAAAACTGACATAATATGGCGGCTAATAACTGGATACTGTTTATATTACTGGTGTAAAATCGACTTTACTTCATTAAAATGATGAAATTTCACTTTGATTTATCAGATCTTGTTACCGGAATACTGATAATTTGAAATTTGGGAGTATTGGCGCTATTTCAGAAACACTTATCAACCAATCACTAATCATTACCGCGATAGGGGCGGGCACCACTGTATGTCTTTTAATTACATTAATGATTTCATCGTTCTTAATGGGCTGGATATCGAAAAAATTAATAAGTCGTAATAGCAAGATTGCCCAGGATAACCACTTAGATACAAGTGATAAAAATCGAGCCTTGGCTGCTGTAATAGCGGCATATATTTTAAAATATTCAAACGATTCTTATGACGTTAATAAGGTTTAACTCTATGACAAGGAGACCTTTAAGTTGAGTGAATTAGTAACCTTCTTAAACTCTACAGGCTTATTCAATATAGATTGGCGTGACGCGATCATGATGGCAGTTGGACTAATCCTAGTTTTTCTGGCAATAACTAAACAGTGGGAGCCATATGAGTTACTACCGATCGGTCTAGGAATATTAATAGTTAATTTACCGTTAACAGGTGTTGCAATTTCACCATCAGAATCTGGAGGCACTCAAGGGGCTGGGATTTTTGGTGTAATATTTCATTATGGATTATCTTTTTGGAATATTCTTCCTCCAGTAATATTTCTTGGTATAGGCGCATTAACTGATTTTGGCCCATTGATTTCAAACCCTAAGACATTACTTTTAGGAGCGGCTGCACAGGTTGGAATATTTGTCGCTTTCTGGGGAGCTTTAGGATTGAATTTTTTTAAAGAAGATATTTTTTCACTTGGAGAAGCGGCTTCGATCGGAATTATTGGAGGAGCTGATGGCCCTACAACTATCTTTCTATCAGCAAACTTAGCTCCAGATATATTAGGCATTACAGCAGTTATAGCATATACATACATGGCTGCAGTGCCCTTTATACAGCCACCAATAATGAAACTTCTAACAACAAAGAAAGAGAGATCTATCGTGATGAAGCCTGGTAGAGAAGTATCGAAAACTGAAAAAATGATATTTCCGATCATCGCTTTAATAATAATATTATTAGTTGTTCCAAAAGCAGCACCTTTGATATCAATGTTAGTTGTAGGTAATCTGTTTAAAGAAAGTGGAGTTGTTCCTAGGCTAACTAGTGCTGCTTCAAATGAGTTGTTAAATATAGCTACAATATTACTAATGCTAACTGTTGGGACTCAGCTGCAAGCTGATTTAGTGTTTAGACTAGAAACAGTTCTTATATTAGTATTGGGATTAGTTGCATTTGCGGCAGGGACTACTGGCGGTATATTATTTGCCAAGTTCATGAACTTATTTTTAAAGGATAAAATTAACCCACTTATAGGGTCTGCTGGAGTATCAGCAGTTCCTATGGCTGCACGAATTTCCCATCATATGGGACAGCAAGAGAATCCTAATAACTTTTTGCTACACCATGCTTTAGGTCCAAATGTTGCGGGTGTGATAGGTTCTGCGGTTGTTGCGGGCGTTTTCCTTAGTTTAATTGGGTAGATATTAATAAATGACACGTAAAATAAAAATAAAAATAGACGGCCGATCTTATTTAGTTGAAGTCAAAGATATAAATGCAAACCCTATCGAAATGACTGTAGATGGAGAAGAAGTATCGGTTAATCTAGAAGATGGAGATGCGGCTGTAATTGCCAAATCGGCAGTTGAATCTAAAAGAAATAAATCTAATGAAGTCCTTAAAGAAGAAACAAGTATTTCCTCACCTGGTAAAACCCTTGGCACTCCTGGACCGATAAAAAACTTTACTGCGCCAATGCCAGGAACGATCATATCTATCGCAGTAAAGGTAGGGGATCAAGTCGTGCCTGGAGATGACATATGTATTTTAGAGGCCATGAAGATGCAACAAACCCTAAGGGCGGAATGGACAGGTATTGTTAACGAAATACATGTCGCCAATGGGGATCAAATTCAGGGTGGAGATAAAATATTATCTTTGGCTTAAAGTTATTTATTATCGGGTTGCAGGCGGTATTTCAGGTAACATGGCTACTGACTCGTAAATTAATTTTCTGACAGGATAATTTATTTCAATATTTTGTCTGGTAAATTCCGCATGAATCCCTTTAATGATTTCACTTGTTAGCTTAAATGAGGCTCCGCGATCTTTGGCGCGAGCGAACACATAAAAATCAACATTGGAATCCCCAAAACTTTTAAAGTTTACAATTGGGTCAAAGTTAGCTGCGTATGAGCTGGATGATACAACATTTCTTGCCGTTTCTTGGGCTATAGTTTCTACTTTTGACAAATCGCTATCATAACTTACTCCACATCCAACGATTACACTCATCGCATCATTTGGGGATTGATAATTTGTTACTATAGTGTCAGCTAATACAGAGTTAGGAATTATTACAAGATTATTATAGATAGTCCTGATTTTGGTGCTTCGCCAACCTACATCAATAACGTTTCCTGCAGGACCGCCATTCAATTCTATAAAATCTCCAATATTTATTGCACCGTCAGCTGTCACATACGTGCCAGCAAAAAAGTTGCCTAGCGTTGGCTGCAAAGCAAGGGCAACAGCTAAACCAGTAATACCTAAGCCACCCAAAAGAGGGCTAATAGACACGCCTATAGTGTCTAATATAATGAGAAGTCCGACTGAATACAGAATTATTAGGGCGACTCGTCGTACTTGAGGTAGTAGCTTGTCGTCTAGTGGAGTTGCGGTTTTTGGAGCAACAACCTTCAAATACCAGTTTATAAAGAATTTAGTTCCGCTTGCTGCAGCTTGTACCAGCGATATCACCACTCCAATAGTCCAGGCTTTAGTTACTGCTTGCCTCCATTCAATACCTTCGATGGGTAATGAAAGTATTGAAAGGTACAAACCTAGTATTATGGAAAAAAGAAGAGCCGGCCCTCGAGCAGATTTAAGTAGCTGGGGAACTATGTGGTCTGGAGATTTTTTCTCAATATGACTTGCTGTGGTTTTAATGACTATTCTTAGTACAATCGCGCCAATCAAAAACGCAACAAATATTGCTACCGCGATTAATGATTCCCATGCAATCAACTCGGCAAAAATTTCTCGAAATTCCACTTATTCACCTATATTAATCTGCGTTTATATTGCAGTACATTCAGTATTACTCTATAACAAAGACTAAGCAAGCAGATTTGAGGTTTGTTTTAAATTTAGAAGCTTGTAAAAGCTAAGCAAGTTAATTTCATCGGAAACATGTTATTGATGGAACAATATTTGCGTTAAGAGTAAAACCAGAGCATCGGAATCGATTATTAGATGAAATAGATCAAGCTGCTCCTAAAGGCATGATTGCTTGGTTTTTAATGAAATCAGATAATAAGAATGAAGACTTAATCGGGGTTGATATATTTGAAAGTAAACAAACTCATTTAGCCAAGGCAAATAGCCTTGAACAAAATGAGTCATTTACGAAAATAATGAAACATTTAGAATCTGAGCCAAAGTGGACTGATGTGGAATGCATTATTGGTACTGTGGCTTAATTGAACATTAGGAGTATGGATTAATGGATATGGTTCAACTTGGTAATACAGACCTTAAAGTTAGTAGGTTGGGAGTGGGATTAGTAGAGATTGGACTTCAATTGACTGAGAATAATAAGGATCAAGCTTATGACTTATTAAATACAGCATTGGAGGGTGGTATCAATTTTTTTGACACCGCCGAATGTTACGGAATTAGTGAAGATCTGATCGGGGAAGCTTTATCTGATAAGCGAGATAAATTCATTTTAGCGACTAAAGCTGGGCACCCGTCCTACGGAACAGAAGGGGTTAGGTGGCAGGTTGATACTATAAAGAAAAGTATTGATCGAAGCTTAAAACGCCTTAAGACCGACTATGTTGATATATTACAAATGCACGCTTATGATATTTTTGGCGAGCCACCGGATGAGGTAGTCCAGGTTTTCCTTGATGCGAAACGCGATGGCAAAACTCGATATATTGGGTATAGCCAAGAAAATGAAGAAGCAGTATGGGCGATAAAAAGTGGTCTTTTCGATACGATTCAGACGGCATTTAACATGATGGATCAGAGAGCTTTATTTGAAATATTGGATGAAGCATCTAAAGCTGGTATGGGCGTAATAGCGAAAAGACCTATTGGAAACGGCATGTGGGGTAGAGCATTTAAAAAATCTGACCATTACGAGGATACAGTTGCCAAAAGCTTGAGAGTTAGAGCGGAAAAAATACAAAGTTTAGGCCCTATAAAGACTGAACCTGAGAATCACATCTTGGCAGCCCTTGGATTTGTACTTCATCATCCTCAGATACATACAGCGATTGTAGGAAGTCGAAATCCGAAACATGTGAAATCAAATATTGATATGGTTAATGAACAGTTACCTATTGCTTCTGAGTATGTGGAAGAATTACATAAACGTTATGAGATTGTGGGTAGTCACTGGCGCAGTATAGATTGAATCTCAGTGCAAATAATTTTAAGGGAATAATTAAATGGATAAAAGTTCAAAATATAAGGTAGTTGGCAAAAGACCAATCAGGCATGATGGTGTTGATAAAGTAACAGGTCGGGCAAAATTTGGTGCTGATATTAACTTGCCTGGTATGCTTTACGGCTCTGTGCTTAGGAGCCCATATGCGCATGCTGTAATTAAGTCTATTGATATTAGCGCTTTAAGTTCGAATTCAGACGTATTTGCCGTAATGACGGCTGAAGATTTAGTTGCAGGACCTACAGTTGAGACTTTGTTTCCAGCTCAGAATTACTCTGAAAATGTGATGGCACGAGAAAAAGTGCTTTATAAAGGGCATCCTGTTGCTGCAGTCGCAGCAAATACTATCTCTGCGGCTCAAGAAGCACTAAATCTAATCAAAGTTGATTATGAACAACTACATGGAGTTTTCGATGTTGAGAATGCGATCTTAAATTCAGCACCTGTATTGCATGAAAATGTACAACCATATTCACTTGGTTCGAGTGATTACACTCAGCCAAACGTGCTAGGTCACGAACTTTATGAATTAGGCGATATTAATGAAGGGTTTGAGCAAGCGAAGAATATTTTTGAAGAAGAATACAAAACCAGTACTGTGCATCAAGGTTATATTGAACCGCAAAATGGAACTGCGTCTTGGTCAGAAGATGGTAAATTAACGGTATGGTGCTCCAGTCAAGGCCATTTTGGGATTCGTGATCAGTTAGGCAGGATACTTGGCATACCAATCTCTGATATAAATGTTATACCGATGGAGATCGGAGGGGGTTTTGGAGGTAAACTTCCAGCTTATCTTGAACCACTCGCAGCGGTTTTATCTAAGAAAACTGGCAGGCCTGTGAAGCTAACTATGTCAAGATCAGAAGTTTTTGAATCTACAGGTCCGACTTCTGGAAGTTTGATACGCATTAAATTGGGCTTTGATTCTAATTACCGAATAACTGCAGCTTATGCTTACCTGGCATTTGAGGCTGGAGCTTTTCCTCCATCGCCCATAACTGCAGCAGCTGCGGCAATTTTTGCTCCTTACAGGATAGACAATGTAAAAATAGATTGCTTAGACATTGCTGTTAATAAACCAAAAGTTGCTCCGTATAGGGCTCCTGGAGCACCAATTGCGGCTTTTGCAGCGGAGTCATTAATGGATGAAGCTGCAACACTCATGGGTATTGATCCAATAGAGCTAAGATTGATTAATGCTGCAAAAGAAGGTGATAGAAGGGCAGACGGAGTTATTAATGGAAGCATAGGTGTTATTGACACATTGCAACAAATTAAATCTCACCCTCATTATCTATCTAAGAAAAATGGGATTTATGTGGGTAGAGGAGTGAGTCTCGGATTTTGTAGAAATAATTCAGGCCCTGCATGTCTGGTAGCTAGTGTGATTTCTGACGGAACGGTCTCCCTTATAGAAGGGTCCGTAGATGTCGGGGGTAGCAGGACCGCAATTGCACAAATAGTAGCGGAGGTGCTTGGTTTAAATGCCGAAGATGTAATCCCACAAGTGGGAGATACAGAATCTATCGGGTTTACCTCTGTTACTGGAGGTAGTGGGGTTGTTTACAAAACTGGATGGGCTGCTCATGAAGCTGCAATAGACATAAAAAATCAAATTATTAAAAGAGCAGCTATTATTTGGGACAAAGATATATCTGAAATAGAGTATTCAGATGGGTCTGTTAAGCATATATCAGATTCGGAACTTAAAATGAGTTTTAAAGAAATAGCTTCCCAAATAAATGAAACAGGGGAGCCTATAATAGGTAAGGCGAATGTCAATCCTGGAGGTAGCACTGGTTCATATTCTGCCTTGATAGCAGACGTTCAAGTTGACCCTGAAACTGGAAAAGTTGATTTACTTAAACTTACAGCATTTCAAGATGTTGGATACGCAATTCACCCTAGTTATGTTGAGGGACAAATCCAAGGTGGGATTGCTCAAGGTATTGGATGGGCACTCAATGAAGAATACTTTTATGATGATAACGGAATCATGAAGAATAGCTCCCTACTTGATTATAGGATGCCTATTAGTTTAGATTTACCAGAAATTGATGCGGTACTGGTTGAAACTCCTAACCCAAATCATCCATATGGCGTTAAGGGAGTAGGAGAAGCAAGTATTTCAGCCCCCTTGGCAGCAATAGCGAATGCAATAAATGATGCTGTTGGTATTAGGTTAAGAAGTTTGCCAATGAAACCTCAGAAATTACAAGCACGCTTATGATTGAACTTTCTGTAATAAGTTTTTGTATATCGTATCAGTAAAAACAATCCATAAAACTTTTATTTAAAAGCCAACGTAGCTCAGGCGGCAGAGCAGCTGTTTCGTAAACAGCAGGTCGGCGGTTCGAGTCCGCCCGTTGGCTCCATTGATCAGCTGTTTTGAAAACTATTTACTGTTTATCAAAACTGAAGATGACTGTGCTTGACTTTGTTTAAGGGCTTGAACTAGTTTGTGGATACGGATGTAAACTTCTGCACCAGACAGTGTCATTGAGTTTCCGCGAATTGTATCAAGAAAAACATTCACACTCTCCCTCATGCCTACAAATCCTAATATGGGTTCTGTACATTTGGAGTTTGATGAACCAGAATCAGACCCAATATTCCAGCTGTAATTCCCAGTAATTAAATCGGCAGATATGAATCCATTCGTTCCATGGATCGATAAATTTAAGGATAATTCAGTGTTTGAATGTAAATTAAAGTTCCAGATCCCTTTACAATCACCCGAGTAACCAAGTTTAATCTGCCCCAATTGATTTTCTGCTCCAATGGCATGAATATTGACTGGTGTTCTTCTATACATAAAATCAATTGGGTCAAGATACCAAGGGCTCAGTCCTGCAATCATATCTGACAGTCCAATTTTATTTAGATTCCATTCGTTGGCCCAATTATTTTCAAGGTTAATAGTAACTTTATGTATAGCCCCAAAGTCTGCGTTTAATGTTATATTTCTTATCGACTTGATTATTGGTAAGTATCTAATTTCTGTATCAACATGGAACACTTTCCCGCTTTTATTGACTTGTTTAAATATATTTTTTGTAGTGGTTGAATCATCTAATGGAGGTTCTACAAAGGTGTGTTTACCAGTCTTAATCGCATATAAAGTGGCTGAGGCACTTAAGGCAGGTGGTGTACCAACCATCACTGCGTCTATATTTGGATCTGCTAAAAGTTTTTTGTAATCGGTATAACTTTTGAATGATTCACCAAGCATGCTCCTGGCTGTAGAATGAGTTTTGTTACTCCGCGCTGCTACGGCTACAAGCTCTACATTTTTATCCTCTTTAAGGGCTGGAACGTATGCTTTCTGTGTCCAGGCGCCGAACCCTATAAATCCAACACGAATTGTATCCATTTATAGAGTCCTTATTCTATTTACTTGACTTGACTAGATACGTAGACATTACGGTTTAAAGACTACGACTGAAGCAATTGGATTACCATCTGAGTCATATTCTAAATCTGTGATACCTATCCATAACCTTCCCAATTTCTTAGCAGCTGGCTGCCCATCTGCCTGTAAAGTCACATCTGTTGTGCCTTGATCAAAGAACCCCATTCTAATGAAAATTGTAACGACAGCTGTGCCACCGCTTTCCCTGTCATCAGATACAACTGATTCAAATATCCCTGCCATTCCTGAGTCAGGATTAGGGCTGATTACAGTTTCTCCTATAGCTAATTTAACTGGATTACCTAGAGGTGTAATTGTAGTTCCAGACGGGTCTGATTCAATAGCCGCAGGGAAGTCTAACTCCATGCCTTCTGAATCGGTCGATTTGCGATCTGGCGGAGGAGTAGCGGTAGGTAGAGGAGTCGGAGTAGCATTAAGTGCAATTTCCTGAACCCCAGATCTTGCTGACTCTGCGTTAGCATCTAACTCAGCTTGAGTGCGATTAGAAAGAGTTATATTAACTACTTCTGTTTCAGCTAGAACAGTTTCGAGCCCTTGTCCTCCGATTATCATGATGGAGTTATCATCTCTTTTAAAAGCATGCATTCGATATCTGCTTAATGCCATTTGACCTACTTCAGTCCAGCTATTTGAGATTGGGTCGTACAATTCAATTGACTGCAAGTTACCTGTGCCGCCTGCAGCTAACACTGATCCGTCTGAATTTGCTATTGCAATATGTTCAGCTCTTGGGCTTGTAGTTTCTGAAACTGATCCCCAGGTATTTGTTACTGGATCGTATATTTCAGAGGTTTTCCTTTTGCCTCTGCCGCCTACAACTAAGACACGTCCATCGGCCATTAGTGTTGCGGTATGCTGAGATCTTGAGACACTCATTTCTCCTGCATATTGCCATTTTTCAGTAGCTGGATCGAATATTTCAGCACTCTTTTTAAATGGGCCATCTGGGTTGCCGCCGCCGGTTACCAAGATACGCCCATCATTTAACACTGTTGTTGTGTGCCAGATTCGGTTTTCACCCATAGGATCGATTAATGTCCAGGTATCTGCGGAAGAATCATAGATTTCTGCTGTAGGTGTGTGTTGTCCAGTATCGTCAGAGCCACCTATAGCGATTACTCGTCCATCTGGGAGGCGAATTAAGCCAAACTTTTCTCTGGCTTGGTTCATTTCAGCCACGATAGTCCATTCACCTGTGCCTGGATCCCATATCTCTGTTAGGGAGGTAGCGTTTCTCTGGTGCGCAGCACCGCCTGTAACTAATACCTTGCCATCTTCTAATTCAACCGCACTTGGTACTGATCTCCAATAATCCATTGTGCCTGATAATGTCCATTTATCTGCAACAGGGTCGTAGAGGTCTGATGTGGCTATATACTCCATATACCCACTAGATGCTACCTTAGCAACTCCTCGGCCACCAATTGAAAGTAGCCTTCCATCGGAAAGCACCACGAAAGCGAAATCTTGTCGCTGTTCGATCATTTTACTACCCAAAGTTGGCTCGCTAACTTCGGTTGAAACACTTCCTTGACCGCTTGCTTCAGATCCAGAGGATTCTGTATCCGTTGCTACTGCGCTTTCTGTTGATTCGTTTGCCCCACAAGCAAATACAATAACGAATAAAACTAATGTAGTAGTGACAATTAAAATGGACTTGAAATTTAACATGTAAGTTCTCCGTTATCTCTGGCGTTGTGATTTTAATAAAATTGTTTAGTTAAAACATATATGGATGTAAGTTTACAACAATATTATTTTCCTGCATCTTTAGCATATACTAGTTTGCCATCAACATATGTCTGCTCTACAGTGATGTCTTTTATATGATCGACATGGGATTTGGTCGGGTCATGGCTTAAAACAACCATGTCAGCTCGTTTACCTACTTCAAAAGACCCTACTTCATCATCCCTGAATATAGCGTAGGATGAGCCATTGGTGTAGTGACTTATGGCCTCTTCTGCACTTATCGCCTGTCCTGGTTCGATTTGCCTTCCGCTAATGTGTCTTCGACTAGCTGCAGCGGCAATTCCATCGATTGGCGCTACCGATGCACATGGGAAATCTGAGCCTGCAGCAATAGTCGCTCCAGCGCTTACCATATCTGCCATCGGCTGTGCAGGAGCATTAATTCCATAATCCTTTACTCCTTTTTCAAACACATCCCCTATGTTGTATAAGAAAGCTGATTGGTGACTAATAACGATCGGCAAATCGGCAGCCCTTTGTATCTGCTCTTGTGTTGGAAACATAAAGTGGTCAAGCCTCAGCCGTAGTTTGTCGGCATTAGGCACTTCTTTAATTGCTCGCTCAAAAGAATCTAAGGACTGTTCGATTGAACGATTTCCGATACAATGGATAGCTACTTGCAGCCCATTGCTCGTAGCGTCCAGCACTAATTTATCTAGCTCGTCTTGTTCGTAATATATTTCACCTTCTGGTGAGACGCTGCCGTCATGATGGCATTTAAAAAATCCAAATTCTGGAAATACAGGGTCCATAAAAATTTTCATTGACCCGCCTCGTAAGCGATCAGAAACATTGTCATTATCATACTCACCGGCTGCGACTTTGTCTGGAATCCCAAAGAAAGTTTCTCCACCACGCAATTGTCGTACGCAGATAGGGAGTTTCCCTTGACTATCAGCTAACCTGTATAATTCTGCGCTTTCTGGCATTGTTTGAGCATCACCGATACTTGTAACTCCATGAGACAGATGCATTAGCGCATTTTGCCTAACTAAATCACCTACTATTTCTTCGCCATGAAAATCAATTAACGATCTCATTGTTATTCTATGTATTGAGTCCATTGCCCTTTCATGCAGAAATCCAGTTGGCTCCCCTTTTCTGTTTTTGACTATGGTGCCTTTGTAAGGGTCAGGAGAATCTTTTGTGATGCCAGCTATAGCCATTGCAGCGGTATTAGCATATAGGGCATGATAAGAAGCATCCATTATGCAGACAGGGTTGTTGGGTGCAGCCTCATCCAATTCCCAGCAGGTAAGTGGTTCCGCTTCTTTCAAAACTCGGGTGTCATATGATTGTCCCCAGATCCATTTTCCATTCGGCGTAGCAGATGCAGTTGTACTTATAGCATCTAAAACGGCTCTTTTGTCCTTCAGAGGTGGAGTTCGAGAGTCTACTGATACTGGTTCAAAAACAGTCATTGAAAAGTGATTGTGTGGATCAATAAAACCCGGAGTAACCGTTCTTCCACGTAGGTGGACAAATTTTGTTTTATCATTAGCCATATTAACGATTTCATCATTTTTGCCCACGGCTATAATCTTGCTGTCATTAACTGCCATCGCCTGAGCTCTAGTGCGCTTACCATCCATAGTGAGGATGTTTCCGCCTAGCATTATTAGTTCCATGATTTTTACCTTTTATTTGTCGTATGCGTTAAATTTAATTTAAGCTACCTAATTAGTAACTTAAAGGTGACTGATTAAAACTTATATTTATATTATGCTTTTGTGAATCCATTCTGTTTTGAATTTTTATCACAAGGGTGAATAAAAATAATTGGAGTTTCGAAAATTTTAATCCAGAGATTTATATTGTCAAGGAATGTTTTATATATAGTGTTGGGAATCGTGCTTGGTCTCTGTTTGGCTATGGCAACTTTTTGGCTGGTTTGGGAATTATTACTATCTGAATCGTTTATAAAAATAGATATGGAAAGTCGTGCCCAACAATATGATTTTGAGAAATTTAATCTAGAAAAACGCCCATTTATTGGTAATTCTGAAGCTGTTGTAACTGTAGTGGAATTAACTGACTATGAATGCCCATTTTGCAAACGCCATAATGAGACCGTTCTCCCGAAATTAATATCTGAATATGGTGATCGGATTCGATATGTCGCTGTAAATTTCCCTTTGGCAAATATTCACCCATCAGCTTTTACTGTATCGGTGGCGGCTGAATGTGCACACCAGCAAGGAAGGTTTTGGGAGTATAGACGAGAGTTATTTGCTAGTGAAAATGGGTTAATGCTAGATTCCTTAAAATTGATTGCAGAAAAAATTAGTTTAAATATCAACCAATTTGAAGTCTGTATTAAATCCAGTAATACTCAAAATAGAGTAGAGCAAGATATATTCGTTGCTGAAAGTTTAGGAGCAACTGGAACTCCAACATTTTTTATTAATGATAAAGTTCTCGTAGGAGCTCGTTCATTCGAATTATTTAAGATTTTCATCGATGAAGAATTAGAAAAGTATGAGAATTAAAACTAACATTGATAAACATTTGGATTACGGTGATAAACTGACACCCGAGCCCTTTTAATTCATATAAATAATAATTAGATAAGTGAAATGAGTTGAAGAAAAAAGATATAGTTCGAATTGCCAAAAACTCAGGTGTTAATCTGATTTATTTTATATATTGTGATAATGCGAATCTTATTAGAGGGAAGGCAACGCATGTAGATTACCTTGACCGTAGAATTGATTCTGGAATAGGCCTCACAGTAGGTCAGCAAGCGGCATACGATATGGATTTGGTTGCTGATATAGATGGCATGGGTACAGCGGGAGAGGCTAGAATTTTACCTGACATTAGTACCGTAGAGAATTTTGTGCCCCTGCCTTGGTCTCCGAAACGAGCCATGTTAATTGGAGATTTGGTGAACTTAGACATGACTCCATGGGTATGTCCAAGAACATTTTTAAAAACTCAGATCTCTAAAGCATCAGACCTTGGGCTAGAGATAATGACTGGAATGGAACCTGAATGGTATGTGGCAAAATATGACCCTGAATCAGACTACTATAAGCCAATAGAAAACAGTCAGTCGTTTCATAGCACTGGTTTTACACCTTATATTGAATTCATAGACGACTTAGTAGAAACATTAGCTATTTTTGACATGAAAGTTGAAAGTTATTACCCTGAATCTGGACCGGGCCATGTAGAAGTAACATTACGCCCAGAGAATGCACTAAAAGCTGCTGATAATCACATTTTTTATAGAGAAGCAGTGAGAAATATAGGTTTCAAACATGGTTTGTCACCAACTTTTATGCCGAAACCGTTTGTAGATCAGCCAGGAGCAGGTGGGCATATACATATAAGTGCCTGGGACAAACAACAAAAAAATAACCTTTTTTACACACCAGGAGACGATTATGCTTTGTCACAGTTAGGACAGCATTTTCTTGCAGGGATATTGGATCACTTACCTGGGCTTATGGCTATACTTGCTCCTAGTTATAACAGTTATCGCAGATTTCATAAAGGGTCTTGGAGTGGAGGCGAGTATCTCAGCTATGGTACCGATAATAGAGAATCAGCAGTAAGGATCCCATCTAGATATCTTGGAAACGAGATGGGTAGTGTGAATATTGAAGTTAAACCTGCTGATAATAGTGCCAATCCTTATCTGGCGATTGGTTCTATAATAGCAGCAGGTCTTGATGGGATTTCTCGAGAGTTAATACCTAATCCTGATCAATTCTTAGATTGTGACCCTGTGTTGTTGTCTGAGTCTGAATTAAAAAATAGAGGTATAGATCGTCTCCCTGCATCATTAGCTGAAGCTAATGATGCATTTGAAAGAGATGAAGTACTAAATGTTGCTATGGGTGAATTTATGGCCACAGCTTATCTGTCCCTTCGTAGAGCTGAAGAGGCACATTTTGCTTCTCGCTCATTGGATTTCGAGTTAAAGCGACACTATAATAAATATTAGACGCTTATAGTTTTTTACTCTGAAACCGCAACCCCGTCTCTTCTAGGATCTGCCCCTCCATGAACTTCACCGCTATCGGAAATAGTTATAGCGTGTACTCCGCCAAATAGATAAGTAACGTCATCCTCTTTTTTCACAGAGTATCCTATTTTAGTTAGTCGAGAAGCCACTTCATTAGAGATTCGGCCTTCCATGACTAAATCATCTCCATGATAATGGAATCTTGGCGCATTTATAGCTGACTGAACATCCATGTTGTGGACAAGGACGTTCATGGCTACTTGGGCTACAGCTGTTATTATTCTGGGCCCAGCTGCAGATCCAATCACTAAAGCAGGCTTATTATTTTTCAGGAATATAGTTGGAGCCATAGCGCTCCTGGGGCGCTTACCTGGTTTAATTGAGTTGAGTTGATTAGGGATAGGGTCGAAATCTCCCATAGTGTTGTTAAGGAATATTCCAGTACCTGGTATAACAACTCCGCTGCCAAAAAATGCCTCTACAGATTCAGTACATGAAACACTATTCCCATATTTATCTACTACTGAGAAATGAGATGTTTGACTACCATCTCCTCCACTGTAATCGTTGTGTGGATTAACTTGAGCCTGCATCGAGTTTATGAATTCGGTGGACATGAGGTTTGCAGAATCAATGTTTTCATAATCTGGGTCTGCGATTAAGTCCCGCGCGATATACACTTGTTTTAAAACCCTAGACATTTTATCTATAGTCTCTACCGTATTGTGGCCTGATCCTGCTAGGTCCATGTCTTGGAATATTGTTAGTAATTGATGTAAAGCAATACCGCCTGAGCTTGGAGGCGCAGAAGTGATATAGTGAAAGCCATTAAACATCCCACTTACTGGGGTTCGCATTTTAGCCTTGTACAAACTGAAGTCTTTTGCCCTCATAGGCCCGTTATTAGCTATCATATGCCGTTCAGCTTGTTCAGCAACAAAGCCTTCATAAAATGACCCAATACCATTCTTGGAGACCCGCTCGATAGTTTGCGCCATTTCTACATTCTTCATAAGTTCACCGCTTTTATAAGTAGATCCGTCACTTTTTAACCAAATGCTAGCGGCTTCTTTGCTACGATTGAGCTTTGTCAAAGCTAAATCGCTATCTGTGCTCATTACCCATTCCAAAAATGGAGTAATCTCAAATCCATTTTTCCCTAATTCAATTGCACTTTTGGATACTTGATTTAGTTGCATCGTTCCAAATTGCTCTAGTGCCAACGACATTCCAGCAAACGTTCCGGGAATAGCTGCAGCTTTTTCTCCTAGGTGGTTTTGTTCATTGATCACATTGTTTTCGTTATCTAAATCAAACATGTTTGATTTAGCCAACTGAGGGGCATTTTCTCTGTAGTCAATCATTACGCTTTTATTTTGGTCAGCCATATGAATCATCATGAAACCACCACCGCCTATTCCAGAGAACGGTGTGGCCGCAACACTTAACGCGAGAGAAGTTGCAACAGCTGCATCTACTGCATTTCCGCCTTCTCTTAAGATTGCTGCTCCTGCTTCTGATGCATAGTTGCTTCCAGATGAAACCATTCCCTTATTGCCCTGGGCATCTCTAATTTTGATTTTAGTGTGATCGTATTTTTTCATTAAAACTTAAATAACCTTTTAGAATTATTGTAGAAGATGTCTTCCCCAATGGATTGCGCTTTTATTTCATCATATATTCCTTCATCTACCAGATTGCCTAGTGCGTATCCAACAGCGCTTTTTGCAGTTACACAATCATGCCACAATGTTTCTGGTCCGCCTTCTCCTCCATCTGAACTATAGATAACTTTAGAATTTGGTACTGATCTTAGGACGTCTGTAAATCTTTCTGGAGACACAGCTTTTTCTAGAAATGCTGGACCTGTCCCAGCAGACAGGTCAAAATACACATTTGGTAGTACATTAGCCATATATGTAGCTTCTTCAGTGTATGGGAACCCCCCGTGAATAAGCATTACCTTGCATTCCATCAATTCATCATTGGTTAGTAATTCCCATAGCATCAAAGGCCGGCATTCCATAGCTACTATATCACTGTCGCCCAAGCCGGTATGTATCATGAAAGTAGCATCTAATTTAATACAATTCAACAAGGATCTTCTGATTAAGAAGTCGCGCAAAGCTTTGGCTTTATACCCATACCAAGTGGGTTCGCTTTTACGATTGTCAAAAGATGCTGCCGCATCTGATTCTGAAACCTTTTCAATGTTCAGTCCAGTGCGGTATGCAATTATCGATTTAAAGGCGATACACCCGTGATTCTTTACTGCATCATTCATGGCTGCATCATAGTCGGAAATAAGGTTTTCAAACGAAGTGGAAGTGTTTAATAAATCTTTTACTAAAGTTGTTAATCTGAAAGTTTTCTTTATAAACCCAGGGAAAGTTTTGCCAAAATTGTCTGCTTCTTCTAACGAATATAGAGCCGTGTCTACACCCATTCCCTTTAATGATATGTCTTCAATTAAACCTTTGACATACTTGGGGAAATCGCTTTTCCGTCTGAGTTCTCTTTCCTTTATCACTTCGGATATATCTGATTCACATCCTAGGTACTTTGCAAGGTCATGAACTCTTTTGTTCAAAGCTCCAGTCGACAGAGCAAGCTCAGAGACACGAGCATCTCTATCTGTTTTACTCATATAACTAGGCGATGGTCCTATCATGGCATATTGACTAGTCATAATATCTTCAGTGAGGATGTCGTCGTTGTAAGCGAAGCAGTGTGCATCAAATACAGGTGTGTCTTTTAGATTTATATATGTTTTCATTAGATGTCTCCAAAAAATTTGTATTTGTTACGTTAATATCCATAACAGTTAATTTCAATATGTAAAACAAACTTTAAGTTGACACAATTAATAAGCTAACTAAAATGACGAGGAATAAAGTTTTAAAAGTGACTTTATAGAGTAAAAACTTTTAATAGGAGGAACACTATGAGAGTAACGATGAACCATACCGGATTTGTTGTGGAAGACTTAGAACGTTCTCGGAAGTTTTATATCGATGGTCTTGGATTGGAAGAACTGAAGTTGTTTGACGTTCAAAGTGAAGAATTAGGACATATAGTTGGTTATAAAAATGCACGTATATATGCTTCTTATTTAGTAGCAAGCGATGGTCATGCTTTAGAGATAATAGAGTATAAGGACCCAATAACGAAAGTCTCAGATGAGAGTATCCAATATGAACGAGCAAGAACTGGAGGCGCTCATTTGGCTTTTTTTGTGGAAGACTGTCATGTAATGTGGGAGAGGCTATGTGCAATGGGAGGGAAACCTTTAAATCCGCCGATAGAGGTTTTGCCAGGTATGTGGGAGTGTTATATGCAGGATCCTGATGGCAACTGGATTGAAATTACATCTGATGAAAAACACAATAAACAGCAGTTTATTGTTAGACAAAATGTAACAATGCCGTAGAATCTAGAAATATTATTTTAATTGTGAATTGGATTAGGAGGATTAATTATGGCCAGATCTATGTATCATACTGGGTTTGTTGTAGAAGATATGGACCGTGCAGTGAAATTCTATACTGAGGGGATAGGTTTAGAGATTGACGCTGAGATGGACTTGTCTGGCTATGGTTTAGAGCAGGTAGTTGGTTATGATAATGCTCAGATACGAGCTGTGATGCTTAAAACCCATGATGGCCAAATATTAGAGCTTTTGCAGTATATTGAACCAAAAGGTCAACACAGGCAGGAGTCACAGCAACATCCTCGTAATCTGATAGGAGCTGCCCATTTGGGGTTTATGGTTGATGATGCTGAAGAGTCATTTAAAAAATGCATGGAACTAGGCGGTCAAAAATTAAATCCAGTAGTAGAAGTCCTAGAAGGACTCAAAGCGGCTTACCTTCAAGATCCTGATGGTAATTGGATTGAACTAGTTGAGGATGGCGTGCATAAGGCAAATCCGTTTACCATAATCCAGAATAGGACCCGACCGTAATACAAAGCAAATCTTTATGTAAAGGTTAATATTCTTTTTGGGTTTTCTATTAATATGTTGTCAATATTTTCGTTTGAAAACCCTCGTTTTCGCATTCTTGGAACTATACTTTCAAGTATGTGCGCGTATCCTTTCCCGCCATAAGAAGTTAAACCTGATTTAAAACAAACATCTTGGGCGATTACTATTTTGTCTTCATAGCCCCATTCAATTAATTTTTCTATCCTCTGCATGCGCTGCACATCTGTTGGGATAAATATTGGTTGATCTGCCACAGCACCCCAAACTGTATCTTCGTTACCGAAGGTGTCATATTCGAGGTATGCACCTGTTTCTGCCACTTCTTTAATAAGGTCCATATTTTTGAAAGTATCTAAGTGCCCCATTATGATACGACTAGGGTCTGCGCCTGCTTCTATTAGATCGTTTAAATGGTGCATAAGGGAATCTGGATGAAAGCCTGGGTGAATTAGTATAGCTGCACCTGTTTCAACCGATGCATGAGCGGAAGCTCTAAGTATTTTT